>ENA-ORXT01000861-ORXT01000861.1-marine-metagenome-genome-assembly--contig:-NODE-861-length-44305-cov-10.476757_pt1 | contig 44305 bp, 35 predicted proteins | sample MGYA00237868_ERZ511482 | MGnify/ENA metagenome assembly ERZ511482
TTTCATTTTCTCCCTACTTGCCCTTCATTCTCTTTTTATTTTCTGTTTTAGCCTTTCCGTTAGTCTAAACTACAGTATTAACTACCTTGCGGAAGATAGATCCCGAAGTTAAAGAACCATTTTTTATAGAACTACGAGAATGTCTACAAGAGCTAGAAGATAGTGTGGAGCTTTCTTTCTTATCAGCAGTTCAGATTGCTCAGAAGAAATAATAGAGGCTATATTCTCGCGGTAAGCAGTTTTTCCTATGTCTGTCTGTATCTACCTCAAATTCTCTAATTACGATCGAGATCACACTTTACAGAAGCACTTAATATTATCTTTATAATACAAAGCGTAGTTAAAGTAACAATGAAGATAGTTCCAGTCCAAACAGTATTAATCCCTTGCTCCATAGTCATTTCGCTTCTCACTCAATATCCCCTTGTAATTTCCCTGACTAAAATGGCGATCGAGGGTAATTTCTATACTTAGGATGTAGCGTGGTGCAATGTGCCTTTTCGATACTCTGGCGTAGATACGAATCCTTTAGATTCACGCAGATAGCTATATGCGAAGCGGTATCCCTTTGGGAAAAACGAAAAAGCCAGAACGAAGCAAAATTAAATCAATAGTTTAAATACTGTCAGTAATACTGCTGAAGTGAAAACTCTCGACTTTACAGCCAGGAATTACGCTACCGCCAAAACGCTTCGCCTCACTTACGGCAACTACGTTATTAAGCATTTCAGGTAAACACTGATTGAAGCGCAGATTCTTGATCGGATGCGAGATCTTGCCGTCTTCAATTAGAAAAGAACCGTCTCTAGTCATGCCCGTAACTTCTAGAGTACGAGGGTTAACATAACGAACATACCAGGCGCGAGTAACTAATATGCCTCTTTCCGTACTGGCAATTAAATCGGCGACGCTTTGCTCCGAACCAGTCATCACCATTGGATACATTGCCCCTGTCGGCTGGCAGTTCTGTTCTTTTGCCCAGTAGCGACTGTAGGAAAGTGTTTGAGGTATACCATCTTTAACGATCTCTAGAGGCTGATTGGGCAAGCCGTTACCAAAAAAGCGATCGCCTTGCAACAGAGGATGGGCTGGATGGCGCTGTACCTGAACTATTGGGCTAAATAGCTGTTCGCCTACTTTGTTTCCCTGTAGCTGTCCAGAATCGTCTCTTCGGGACATAAAAGATCGCCCTTCATCCGCAGCACGAGCATCAAGGTTCCAAATTACCCAGGGTAACAGACTAGCAAAGGCAGCAGGTTCAAAAACAACCGTGTAGTTGCCTGGCTCGATAGTTTGAGGATTTTGAGAAGCGATCGCTCGTTTAATTACTTTCTTGGTTAATTCTAAGATCGGCAGCTCATCGATTCCCCAGGCGGTGCAGCGATTCCAGCTAGAGCCGTTATTAATGCGAGCAGTGTAGCTAAAATCAGCTTCGGTAGTGCGATCGCAACCCCGTAAGCCAGCAGAGTTGCCAATGGCATCAAGAGACATTTTAAAACTAAGAGTTCCCGAACCGTTTACTCCCGCATCTTTGCTTAAGACACATACCTGCTGAATAATTTCTCCCTTACGAAGTGGCGAAAGGGTGGCTGTAGCTTCGTCAAAAGCGGGAGTGCGATCGCTATAGGTTTGTTCGGGTAATAATTCTACCCATTCTGGATCTTCTGGGGCGATACGAGCCAGATCTTCGGCACGACGAAGGGTTTCGGCGATCGCATTTCGATCTAATTCAGTGGTAGAAGCAGAGGCGCTACGCTTGCCAAAATAACTAGTAACGGTAAGCTGAAAAGTATTTTTGCGGACATTTTGGCTAATTTGATTTTCTGAAAAGCGACTAAGGGCAGTTTCGCTGGCGCTAAGACTAATAAAGACTCCATCAGCCTGAGATTCGGCGATCGCAAAATCAATCAGGGAAATTGCCTGGGCTTGAGTCAAAAAACTATCTAGGGTGGCTAAAGTCATATTTAACTAACAATTTAAACGAATTGAAAGGCTGGTTTGGGTAGTTTGGGCGATCGTACAGTAGATAAAATTACATACTAGCAATCTGGTAGTGATAATATTAGTTTCTGGTGACTAAGGATAAATTATTATGGCTGAAACTTTGATGTTTAACGCTTTGAGAGAAGCGACGGACGAAGAAATGGCAAGAGATAAAACTGTCTTCGTCTTAGGTGAAGATGTTGGGCATTATGGTGGTTCGTATAAAGTCACCAAGGATTTGCATAAGAAGTATGGCGATTTGCGCCTATTAGATACTCCTATTGCCGAAAACAGCTTTTGTGGCATGGCTGTTGGTGCTGCCTTGACTGGCTTACGTCCGATCATCGAAGGGATGAACATGGGCTTTTTGCTATTAGCATTTAACCAGATTGCTAACAATGCGGGGATGTTGCGCTATACCTCTGGAGGAAACTTCAAAATTCCGATGGTAATTCGTGGTCCTGGTGGAGTTGGCAGACAACTGGGTGCGGAACACTCTCAAAGATTGGAAGCCTATTTTCACGCCGTACCTGGATTAAAAATTGTCGCTTGCTCGACAGCCTATAACTCTAAAGGTTTGCTCAAGGCTGCAATTCGCGATGATAATCCCGTACTATTTTTTGAACACGTCTTGCTTTACAACCTTAAAGACGATTTACCTGATGATGAGTATGTCTGTGCTTTGGATAAGGCGGAAGTGGTCAGGGAAGGAAAAGACGTAACTATTCTTACCTACTCAAGGATGCGTCATCACTGTACCCAAGCAGTCAAGGAGATAGAAAAACAGGGTTACGATCCTGAGATTATCGACCTTATTTCCCTCAAGCCTTTTGACATGGAAACTATCGGTGAGTCGGTACGTAAAACTCACAAAGTTATCATTGTCGAAGAGTGCATGAAAACTGGTGGAATTGGCGCAGAATTAGTCGCATTGATTAGCGAACAGCTATTTGATGAATTAGATGCCCCTGTCTTGCGTTTATCCTCTCAAGATATCCCTACACCCTATAACGGTAAGTTAGAGAACTTGACCATCGTCCAGCCAGCCCAAATTGCTGAAGCAGTAGACAAAATGATGAGCGATCGCATTTAACTAGATAATTTTTCAAATTTGACAGGCGCTTGTGTTTGGCACAGCGTCTTTTTTGTTGCCAATAACTATACGGATTTTTTTAGCTTAAGCCCTTTCTCGTACTTAGATTGCAGCTTTGTATCTAGATAAATTTGTCTTAAAGATACTTTGCCCGAATTAAACAAAAAGTATTGCAGTAGTATAATTGTACAGGCTGACTAGTCTGCGTTTTAAAGCAGTCAACTTTTAAAATCGGGAAGAAAAAATGAAATTAAAACTATTATTCGCTACTGGCGTAATCTTTAATCTAGCAGTGAGTGAAGCTGTTCTGGCTCAAGCAAATTTTGGCAACAGACCTCTTGACATAAACAGAGCGCCCCAGAGCCAAACGATTAAGGATTTTAACCGTCGTGTGCAAAAAGAGGTAGATCTACTACAGATAAATAGAGACGATATTCTTAATATTCCCAACGATTATGGACATCTAGATTCAAATATCGGTCTGTCTGAAAATGATGTTCGCACTGAGGAAAAAGTCGATAATTCGACTATTTTCGAGCTGGAGCAAAATTCAGAATTAAATTCAGCCCTAGAAGAATAAACGACTAATACAGTCTAGCTATACGAAGATCTCCACTTCTATTTTTTCAGAGATCGAGCATCTCCTCTGCATAAAATATCAACCTTGTTCCTAATCTAATCTATGAATTCTTAGAGTTGTTTAACTTTTATCTCAAGCATTATTGAGGAGCAAGGAATGAAATTATTATCTTTAGTCGCGACCCTATCCTATACTGGTCTTCTGGCAGTTTGTAGCTTAGGTGCGAGTGCAGAAATGTTGCTCGACGGTCAAAACAAAACTGACATGAAAGCAGCAGCTAATAAATCAGCTATTTATAAAGGCGATCGATACCGCCAGCAACAAAACCTTGCTCGACATAATCCGCATAATAAAGAAAAAAACACTCGCTATAGCGTCTTTTCTTTTGCTCAGGGCAAACAAGTAACCTTAAGCAATATCGGACAAAATTTAGCGTTAGAAGATGTCGAATGGTATATCGAAAAATATTAGCGAAAACTCTATGGTCAGTTTTGTTTTTTATAGATTACTTAATAAAACAATTTAGCATTTATAAACAGCGCTAAACATGTAATTATACATAACTATTTGAATTTAAATATATTTAATAATATATCTTCGGATAGATAACTTTTTACCAGTATATATATTCCTGAAAAACCAAGAAAATATTAGTTCTTGTTTAACAAATTGAACTATGATGATATGCGTTGTTCTTGGTAACGGCAGTGAATTTAGAAATACAGATGATTCGTTCTATTTGGGCTTTAGTAGAAAAGTCTAATCCTCATAGTCTTTTACAACTTTCCGATCGCGAATTAAATCAACAGTTGACGAAAGAAATACAAAAAGTATTTGCACCTAACTCGGATGATAGTCTAAAACTTTCCAAATACATTGGCTCTAGAGTACTTTTGATTCGAGATCTAGCTTATTCAAAAGTCGATTGCGGAAATACCAAAAACGCTTTTAATTCTTAAGATCTGCCCTAGCAGCCAACCGAGCCGATGGGTTTATTCCGAAACGAGGCTCAGTATGACTGATTATTCTCATCGAAAATCTGTAAAGTAAGAGATTTGAGAATACTGACTGATTCTGGATCGATAATTCGTAGTTCTTCAATTACGTCGTTAAGTAGCCCCAAACTTTCCTCAAGCTGTCCCTGAAGCTGAATTATGCGTTGGGGATCTAAACTGCTGGATTTAATCTGTCGATGCTCGCGCAATTTAGCAAATAATTCTTCTAACGAATTGAGATTTTCGATTGTCATTGCTTGAATCTGTTTTTAAAGATGCCGATAAGCCTATGCCTAAAATCAAAAAACAGCAAGTATTATTAAAAGGTGAAAATTATATTACATAGGCTTTCTAGTCTTTATATAATACATTTTTACTCCATCTCAATTGCCATTCAAAATAATTTTTGCCAGAGGGGCTTTGCTTTGAATTCTTCTACTTGATATCCAAAAATAATAGCTAGTTAAATAGATTAAATAACTTTTACTGCCAAATGCGATCGCAAGAGGCAAGACTATAGCCTTTCAAAGATATAGATCTAGACTATCTCTTCAGCCTAGCCCTCAGCTTAATTCTAGATCGTAGCCATCCATCTTGTTTGTAGCTACTTTTACGTTTGAAAATTAAACTATGGCCAAATAAGCAGATTGATCGAATAATTAGGGTTTGATAACTATCTTTTGCTCTACTGAAACTAACAGCTCATCAATGATGCGGTTGTGAAAATAGTGGGGAGGATTCCACTTAACCCATTCCGAAGCACTATGTTCGGTCATGACAATCTCTAATTCTTCATTTACCCAGCCAAAAAAGATTACCAAAGATTTTTCGACCTTATCTCCTCCAAAACGGCGATAGCGAGGATAGTAAACCGTGCGGAAGCGAAAATCTAACTCTAGACAAACCTGTTTTTTGGTAATTCCAGTCTCTTCAAACAATTCTCGCAGAGCGCACTGTAATTCTGTCTCTCCAGGCTCGATATGACCTTTGGGTAAATCATAACGATAAGATCGCTTCATCAATAAAAATGATGGGTTTTTAGTTTTAGTGAAGCAGATTACACCGCAAGATTTTACTTTTTCCATAAAAAGCCCTAAAGGATTAGCCAAGCAAAAGTTTTTTGAAGCTATACTCTGTGAGCTATTGCTTCAAGCAGCTTCGCGCAAGATCGTTTGATATGGGCTATCCCAGTCAAAATAAATAATTTAATTCATAATTTTAAGTGTTTAGTTCGCTGGGCAGCTCAAAACTACCGTTAGCATTACAGGGAAAGGCGATCGCTTTAACAATAATGTTAAGAGGCAATACACCATAATAGTGAGGATATAATTCTATACCTCCCTCTAAATTCTCCTCAACTAGACCATCCCTTATTTTAGAGGAATCAATCACTAATATAACAAGTCCGCTTTGCTCTCGATAAAAACGATGAGCTACTGTCAAGAGTTGATGACTGTAGGAAAGATGAATAAATCCATCTCGAACAAAACCTTTTGGCTCATAGTGTCCCTGTTTTTGTGCAGCTTGCCACTCAACAGCAGAGGTAATATGGTAGGTTGTTCGGCTCAAGATAACTCACCATAAATGTGGACTATTATCTCTCTATGACTACCTCGATGACGATGCTCCCACAGATATATTCCCTGCCAAGTACCTAAAACTAATCTATTGCTAGAAACAGGAATATGTTCGGAAGTATTTGTAAGAGCCGAACGAATATGGGCAGGCATATCGTCTAATCCTTCGGCGCGATGAACATAGCGATTGGGATCTTCAGGTACTAATCGAGCAAAAAAGTTCTCCAAATCGATTAAGACATCAGGATCGGCATTTTCTTGAATCAGCAGAGAAGCAGAAGTGTGACGCACAAAAACGGTACACAAACCCGTAACTACGCCAGATTTATCTACCGCCTGCTTCACTTGACTGGTAATTTTGTGCAGAGATTTGCCCGTAGTTTTAATTTTTAGGGCAGTTTGATGATGTTCCATTTAAATCGCTGTGAATTTGAGTCCCAAATTGTTAATTTTACTACCCGTAGCTATCCAATTATTAGTTATTAGCTGATTTTGGTGGTTTATTGACATTAGAACCTTCGTTATCACGATTGTTATCCTGACGATTATTACCATTATTGCCTGGTTTTTTAGCCGTATTGCCAGCATTTTTCTCTGCTTCAGCTTCTAATTCTGCCAGGGTAGGATTAAGATTACACCGTGCAAATAAATATTTGATTACCTTTTGTTCCTCGTCGGGTAGGGCAAACCACCAGGGCAAATGACCTTCTGGCGCTGCGTTGGGTTCAAAATCTAGCTGATCGTAAAGTAGATAACCGCTACCGCTAGAGACTTCTCCTTTTTTCCAACCTACCTTAGTTGCAAATCGTCGCCAAGTTTGAGTCGAAAAATCTCCTTCTTGATTCACGTTTTGCCAAACCTTTTGTTGGGGACTGAAACCAAACTGGTCGTCACTGTACTTTTTCCAAAGATAGTCTACGGTTCTAATATCGGGGCAAGAATATTCCGCAATAGTTTTTAACTCAATGAAGGTATTCTTCTTATTATTTTTAGCCGACTTAACAATTTGCTCTACTAAGCGATAAGTATGAATGTCTGCTTCCGACCATTTTCCTGCTTTAAGTAGATTACGTAGCGTAGTATAATCAATTCCAGTTTTAGAAGAAACGAGAGCAATTTTTCTAGTGACGGTAGGAACCGTAATTTCTTCAAGTTCCACAGGTTCGGGTTCGGGTTTGGGTTTCTTTGCCTCTGCTGACTCTGCTGACTCTACCTTCTCTGTCTCCTCTACTGACTCTGCTGACTCTGTCTCCTCTACTGACTCTACTATTTCAACTTCTTCCGTCTCAACCCCAGGTTCGGGTGCAAAAGTCGGTACAGAAGATATATTTTCAGTATCTAAATTAGACTCTGAATCATTTTGAGCGTCGGGTTTTGGTGCTTCGGCGGGAGAGTCTATTACTTCTGGCTGTTCCGCTTCTGGGGTTGGTTCGGGTGCTTCGGCAACATCGGCTGGGGGAGGAGTTGAAGCCGTGGGTTCGGGTGCTACATTTAATTCAGCGATCGCCTGTTGATAGGTAGCGATAGGAATAGCATAGTTGGAAGTACCTCCAGAAATCGCATTGATATTTGCCTCTCCATGAACGCCAATCAATAGACCATCTCGATTAAAAACAGGTCCGCCACTCATACCAGGAAAGGCTTCGCCACTATAGATCAGGGAATAGCCGTTTTCTGTAGCTCTAGGCAAAATACCCACCATATTTGCCGTAAAAAAGCGATAGTAGCGATTATCTTCTCGGCGCAGCTCTCCAGGATAGCCCGCAAAATAAATAATTTGTCCTTCACTAACGTTGCTAGAATCCCCTAGTTCAGCCGTTTGATAATTTTGCTGTGCGGTAAATTTAAACACTGCTAAATCTAACCCTGCTAGCTGCTGGATGCTAGAAGGAATTACTTCGTACTTACGTCCATCAATAGTCTGTACCGTATAGCCACCTTCATTTTCCATTACGTGCCAGTTACTCAACACGGTATAGGTGTCACCATTTCGCTCCAAGATCGAACCAGAACCAACGCTAGCACCGTCAATTCGGACGATAATTTGTTTGGCACGTAGGTTAACTTCTTCAGGAGAAAGAGCTTGGGCTAACTGGGCAATACTCGCCTTTGTTTGTGGTGTGGCGATCGCCGATAATAACAAACCAGATGCAAAGATCCCGCTCACTGCACCTAGAATCGTTAATTGGGTAATATTGCGGACGAATTTCATATACTTAACTCCGATCGGCTTTGACTACAGATGACTATTAGGATTATTAATAATTGCAGTGGCTAATTCTACCTACCAAAATATTTTGTCTAGGCTAACCAACAATTCTGCTGAACTTTTTATGAGAATAATTATTCACTATTTTATTGATTTATTAATATATCTGACAGATAAACAGGGTAATTAGTTGCAGCCAACAGATTTTACTCTGGTTCATTCTTGCAAAATTGCGTTCGATAGTTTCCTCTAACTGGACAGAAGATAAACCGTAAGTAATGTGCCGATTGATTTTTGCTGACACAGTAGATTATCATCTCCTACCTACTACCTATCTACTCTCGGTTCGGGAATAGGCGCAAACACCTTGAGACTTTGTGGTAAACATTCTATTTCCAGAGGCGTATTGCCAATAATTTCTCCATCCAGCACGACTTTTTGTGCGGGTTGGGCAGATATTTTTACCTTTGGCGATCGCAAATGAACAATATTATCTAGTTCGGCGTTGGTTCTGATCAGGGCAGCACCCAGCATACTTAAAATTGTAGTTACCGCCTGCACCTTATTCTCGACGGTGGCGATGGTAATATCTAGCAAACCGTCATCAGCAATTACCTCGCCAATTCCCTGTGCCAAGACAGAAGTAGGTGGTGCAGCGTTAGCAATAGTGATTGCTCCTGCTTGGAAGGTACGGATTTCTCCCCCAATTTCGATCTCTGCCTCAAACAGTTTTTGTTCGTCTAGCTGCTGCCAGCCAGCCATAATATAAGCCAGTGAACCCCAACGGTTTTTTGCTTCGCGATCGGCTTTTTCTATGGTTTCAGCTTCGTAGCCAATACCAGCCAGGAGAATCAAAGTGCGATGGTTACATAGTGCTGCATCAATAGTGCGAATTTTGCCCGTCAGAATTATCTCACAGGCTCGTCTTAACGGGTTAATCTGTTGGCTGATACCTAGCGCCATCCCAAAGGCGTTAGCTGTCCCTCTGGGAATAACTCCTAGAGGAATATCCGTATTAATCACTGCTCCTGCCACGGCTGATACTGTACCATCTCCCCCCGAAGCAATAATTAGATCCGCATCCTGAGCGATCGCCTGGTCGGCTAATTCTCTCGGATCTATATCTGGACTAGTTAAATGGACTTCTAGGTGTAAATGAGGCTCTAAAGTTTGTCGGATAAACTCCAAATCTTGTTTGCCGTTGCCATTTCCCGATACAGGATTGAAAATTAGGTGTGCTACCAGACTTTGAGCAAAGCTTTCGGCGATCGCCTCTGCCGTGCCTAAATTGGTCGCCAACGGTACTAAATGTAGATTACAAATCCGCAATAGTGCCTGGATATCGGGTTCGTGGGGTTGAGCATTGAGAGGATCGATCAGGAAAATTACGGCTATTACTTCCCTTGCAACGACCTTGGCAGCAATTTGTGTGTCCCCTCCCAATCTTCCCGATGCCATAGTTTCTACCTTGAGCTTAGTTGCATCGCGAATTCTCTTGCCAGTAGTTCCCGTAGCGACTAGATGATAGCGAGACAGTAATGGCTGATGCCTAATGGCAAAATTAACCATGTCGTCTTTCTTGTCATCGTGGGCAATTAGAGCAATTGTTCTAGCCATAGTGTCAAATAGAAAAAGCTTATAACTTAAAAATAGAAATAGTTAGGCAAGTTCGGTTGAAGTTCGGTTTTAAAGGTCAAAACAAGATAAACCCTTGTAGATAGATGCGTTAAAATCATTTGTACGAACTCTGACGAGCGAACCCGCGTCGCGCGAAAGCAAAGCTTTCTAGTCGTCTGCGAACGCTTTTGCGTTCATGTCTCGCTTTGCGAGACTCTGGTGCGTTAGCACCGCACGATCTGCCACATCTGTGGCTGCGGCGCAAGGGAATGCGCGACATTAAAGCAATAACTTAAGCTTTTGTATTGTTTCTCCGTCTATTTGTAGAGTAGATAACAATATAACGTAAGAGGTAAATTTACTAATAAAATTATGGATTCACCATTTCAACCAGTACAGGCAGTACAAGCTCCCTATGGTAGAGGAGGCGGAGGCAACTATCGTACTCCACCACCAGATTTACCTTCTCTACTACTAAAAGAGCGCATTGTTTATTTTGGACTACCCCTGATCTCGACTGACGAGAACAAAGCTCGGCTGGGAATAGACGTTACCGAGCTGCTTGTGGCTCAACTGCTCTATTTACAGTTTGACGATCCAGAAAAACCCATAACCATGTATATTAATTCTCCTGGTTCTCTGGGCTATGGTTATGAAACAGAAGCTTTTGCAATTTGCGATACGATGTCACACATCAAGCCTCCAATTCATACAATCTGTATTGGTCAGGCAATGGGAACAGCAGCCATGATTCTCTCTTCAGGAGCAAAAGGTTATCGTGCTAGTTTGCCTAACGGCTCGATTATTCTGCATCAAAACTACGGTGGTACCCAGGGTCAGGCTACGGATATTCAAATTCGTGCCAAAGAAGTCTTGACCAACAAGCGTACTACCTTAGAAATTTTTAGTCAAAATACGGGTCAAAGTATCGAAAAACTAGAGAAAGATACCGACCGTATGTTCTTTATGACTCCCCAGGAAGCGAAGGAGTATGGCTTAATTGATAAGGTTTTAGAAAGCACCAGTGAACTACCGACCCCAATGCCAGTCTTAACTTAAAAATAAACACAATTAATAACTGAGGTAATCAAACTTTATGCCCATTGGTACCCCCAAAGTTCCCTATCAACTTCCTGGTCAACAGTACAGTGAGTGGATCAGCATCTATACTCGCCTGAGTCTGGAACGCATTATTTTCTTAGGAAGAACTGTTGATGACATGATGGCAAACAACATCATTGCCTATCTTCTATATTTGGATTCAGAAGATCCTGGTAAGCCTATCTATCTATACATCAACTCTCCTGGCGGTTCGGTAAGTGCTGGTTTAGCCATTTACGACACCATGCGCCATATTAAATCTGAGGTAATTACCATCTGTGTTGGTTTAGCTGCTTCGATGGGCGCATTCCTACTCTGCGGTGGCACAAAAGGTAAGCGTTTGGCGCTACCTCACTCTCGGATTATGATTCACCAACCTTTAGGGGGGATGCGAGGACGTAATCAGGCAACAGACATCAGCATTCAAGCAAAAGAAATTCTGCGTTTGCGCGATCAGCTAAATCAAATGATGGCAGACAACACGGGACAGTCTATAGAGAAAATTAAAAAAGATACCGATCGCGATTATTTCATGTCCGCTCATGAAGCAATGGAATATGGTCTAATCGATCAGGTGATTGAAGAAAAGCCCCAGCCAGCTGCTTAACTCTTCAACCGATCGAGCGTCAATATTTTTTTTACTGGTGGGTTCATTGCGAACTTGCCAGTTTTTTATTGTCCATCTACTACCTGGCTGTATTCACCAATAGAGTAACTGCAATCTGCGATCGCTCTTTGCCCAACATTTTGTTAACTATTAAGGATCTCACCCAATCGAATATGTGAGAATTAAGGTAATTATCAAATAACATAAAAACTCTCTTATACTGCGATCGCCCATGAATAGCAATCTACCCGTAGCATATATTTCTGCTTTACTCGCAATCTTGGTCTTTGCTGCTATCTACATTCTGCGAGAAGTGATTAAAACCCGCAAACAAGAAACTACTTTTTCTCGTCTACAGGACAAGCTAAAAAAGGAAAGAGGAACTGCGGAAGAGTATTACGAGTTGGGCAGTCTGTATCTAGATAAAAAATTATTCGTGCAGTCTATTTCTCTATTGCAGAGAGCGTTAAAGGCAGATAAGAAATTACCAGTTGAGAACAAAGCTCTAATTCATAATGCCATGGGTTATGCCTACTTTGCCCAAGAGCAATATGATATCGCGATTAGACAGTACAAAGAAGCGCTCAAGCTTTATCCTGAATATGTAATCGCTTTTAACAATCTGGGTAACGTCTATGAGAAAAAGCAAATGATTGTCAAAGCCGTAGAAACCTACCGCGAAGCTTTAAAGTACGACCCTGAAAACAAAACGGCGCAACAGAGAGTTACTTCTTTAGAGAAGCGTCTCGTTCCCTCCGCATCTAGATAGAGTTTATTTAACTATTGTCTCGCTGGCAAAAAACAGCAGCGGCAATTAGAGTAAAATCTCTAAGAAAATAATTGCTTCACCGCTCGAACAAAACGAATAGGAGAGAAAGCGACATGGACATCATTCGGATTATCTTATCAGTTTTAATTCCACCACTAGGAGTATTTCTGCAGGTAGGTATTGGTGCAGACTTTTGGATCAATATTCTTTTAACTCTCTTGGGCTATATTCCTGGCTTAGTTCATGCGATCTGGGTTATTGCAAGAAAGTAATCTCAGTTTCAAACTAAAGAATTCTTGTTGTGTAGAGACAAATAGCAAGTTCGTCTCTACATATATGTTTTGCACTGCATTATTCCTTTAGTAGCCAAAATCCTGCAAAAGCTTCTGAATCTTCTGTTGTCTGCACTGCTAAGAAATGCACTCCGTTAGCCTTCTGTTTGGCAGCCTCAAAGTCTTCTGTCTGCTTGACTGTATCTTTGTTTGTCAGGTTAATTAGCGTCCAGCTATCGCTCAAGCCCGTTTCTAGGCGCATTTGGGGTAGAGGTAACTTTTCAAACTGGAGAAACCCCATTTCTAGTCCCGACATCCAGGCTGCCAAAGGAGTTGCGCGGGGAGAATAGATAATTAAGCCAGGGATAATTGTCTCAGGTTTGATATCTAGCAGAGAAAGAGAAAAAGACTCTTCAAAGGCAATTTCCCAATCCTGCATGTCGTCAAAATCCGCAGCAGATAGACTTACAAACGTCCATTTGTCACCGCGATCTCCTTTAACCGCATCCGGAAGGGGAATAGCGTTTAAAGGAGGGTACTGTACCGAAGCGGTATTTGCCGTTTTGAGATCGAATCCTGATTCTTCGGGATAAAAATCAACCATTCTCTCGGAAAGCCACTTTTTGATGGCGTAGGTACGACGACTGGGTACGGGGTTGATGCCTGCATCTTCGCAAGCCTTGACGATCATGTTGTTCATCTGGCGACGGAAAAAGCGAATTTTCTTTGGTGCATTCTCCGCTTCGGCGATCGCTTTTTCAATGGCTTCTCTCAGCCAGAGTGAGTTGACGCTGCTGCTAGAGCAGTACTGAGAATATTCAAACAGAGTAGCGGGCGAGCGATTAATACTGTTGGGACTCTCGCAGATCAGAACTTCCCAGAGCTTTTTACCTTCTTCGTCTAAAACTGGACGTGAATAAAAATCTAATTCCCAAACTATATTACTCATATCCACCAATAAACTCTTAACATCGCATAATTAAACTCAGTTATTAGTTTACCGACCTGCGGACATTCTTTTAATGCATTGTAGAGAAAAATTTCTTCACCCTTCCCTCACTACCTGTAAGTAACTTATGCTAACTACTGTAATCTAGGCAAATATAGCAATTACCAGTAAGCAATATGACGATCGATCGCGCAGAAGTCAGAAAAGTAGCCAATCTTGCCCGACTCAATATTACTGAAGCGGAAGAGGCAGAATTTACGACTCAACTCAACAGTATTTTAGAATACTTCGATCAGTTGAGTGAACTCGATACGACTGATGTCAAGCCAACCACTAGAGCAATTGAAACTAGTAATATTACTCGTGAGGATCGTATTACGCCTTTTCCCGATAAAGAAGAGTTGTTAAATGCAGCACCCGAACAACAGGGTGAGTTTTTTCGCGTACCTAAAATCATTAGCACTGACGAGGGATAAGACAATTGGTGTCATACCTCAATGAAATAGTTGGGTTTGACTGGGTGATTATGAGAAGAGCGTACTGTTCCCCCAGATATATAACGCTTGAAAATCCTTCTCTAGATTGAGATATTGTCTCCAAAAATATTCTATTATTTGTGCGTAAGTTGGCTGAAATTGGCAGTTTATGACCAGTTTTAAACGAGTATAATTTGAGCGATCGCCCTTACAAAAGATTTATTAGTGAGCTTCTTCGTAGTTACTAGTATTTTCTAGTCTGCGATCGAGTCAAAATTATAAGCTGCTACAGATATACGTATAAATAGCAAAATAATAACAATGGGACAAAAACAGATTAGAGAAGGTTCACCCGTATCCTGGGATTGGGGTAACGGTACAGCCGAAGGAAAGGTGCAGTCAATTCACCGAGAGAAGATTGCGAAAGAGATTAAGGGTAGTGAAGTCACCAGAAATGGGACACAAGATAATCCCGCCTATCTAATCGAACAGGAAGATGGTACTAAGATTTTGAAACTGAGAAACGAGTTAAACGAAGGATAAATTAGCTACAAAACTTAACTTTGTTCGAATTTAGATTGAGCAACTGTTTGATTTTCTATGCCAACACTTGGCAGGGGATCTGTTTCACATTTAAGTGAATCATTGCTTAAAAATGGATTGCAAGAAATCTGGAGAGTTCGATTGGCTTTAATATCTTCAGCTTGCGCACTTAAAAAAAACCTAAAATCACCGCTACAGCGATAGTTGCATTTTGGGCAATTATCCGAAAATCGATTTTTGAGATAGATTTGAACACCATCGCTATAAAGTCATAAGTTTACGATGCCTAGTATACTTCGGATAGGCTTCATTATTTACGATTACTTTATTTCAACCCATATCATTGTCGAGCCTAATGATTTTAGAGAGCTTTTATCAAAAAATCGTCAGGAAATAATTTACATTAATAGCTCTATTTGAGCTAGCGCAGAAGATTTGGCTTTGCAATACTTATAATTTAATTTGTTATTAATAATAAGAAAACAGGCGAGCGCAATATATCCATTTGAACCTTGTTCGACTACTAGCTAAAAAAAAATAAGCAAGTTTTCAACCTTTGCGCTTCAAAAACCATTAAGGAATAAGCTTGTTCGTTAAAGCCACAGCGCCACTGATAATCTTGGCTAGAGCCGAGGGTGCTTCTAGAGGTAGATTGTGTCCTCCAGAGACAACAACTTTAATAGCGTTGGGCATTGCTTCTTGTTGTTTGTTTAAATCTTCGATCCGATTGAAGTTGCTTTTATCGCCATATACCAAAGTAATCGGCACTTTTATTTTTTGCAGCAGTTTTAAATAGCGCGATCGCCCAATACCGTTGAGACTTATCCCCGTTCTCGTACGTAACAGGGGTTCCCAGCGCCAGCGTACGCCACCTTCACAGGGTTCGGTAATTCTTTCTGCCAGTAGCATTGCTAAGGAAGAAGATATAGCTGGAGTAGCTTTACGTAATCGCTCGGCTGCGGTTTTGACATCGGCAAAAACGGGATGTTTGGGTGGCGATGCCATACTGTTTAGCTGATTGGCTAGCGCCATGGTCGGGTCGTCGCTATCATCAGCCGTTGGCAGAATAGTTTCTACCAGAACGATGTTTTTAATGCTTTGGGGTCTGATAGTGGCAAATATCGCGCCTAAGACCGAACCGAGGGAATGACCGACCAAAATAAAGGCTTTTCCTGCCAAGACCTCAACGATCGCATCGATATCACCCAAAAAGTCGATCAGGTTATAAGAACCGCCTTTGCCCACGCGATCGCTTCTGCCGTGTCCCCGTAGGTCGGGAGCAATGACGCGATAGCCTTTTTGCGCTAGACGAATTGCCACTTCTGACCAGGCTGCACCCTGCTCTAAAATACCGTGTAAACACAGTACCAAAGGTCCTTCTTCGGGTCCCCAGGTACAGAGACAGATCTTTAGACCCCGAATTGTAATTAGGGTTTCTTCCATCAGCAGATCGACAACGTCTGCATTATCTTCTTGGGGCAGTTCGTATTTAAGCTGCTGGGCTAGCTGTTGGGTATACCTGCCTAAAATATTGGGTAATTTAATTTCTTTCCAGGTATTTGCAAGCTGGGCATCAATAGTCTGGTGATTGAGGAAGTTTGGATCGCCCAGAGACATGGCATTATCGCTTACGCCATCGGTCATGCGATCGCCCTGATAGGGAGTCAATACTGCAGGATCGAAGGGAACTTCCAGAAACTCGCAAACGCCTTCTAAAACCGTCTGGGGATTACTTACCAAGTCTTCGTAATAGACTAGGAGATAGCGATCGGGGTCGATATCTCCGGCGAGATTAAGAATGTTCTGGTTACTATCGCGCCAAATCAATTCTGCTAGCTGATAGGGATCGCTATCACCCGAACTCACTAGCTTATCCATCCGCATTCTGGCAAAAGATTCGACTACGGAATAGGGATGTCGTACTAAATGAATATATTTAGCTCCATCAAACATAGCCTCGGCTCGTTCTAAGGTTTCACTGTTGCTGGCATAGGTAGGAGACTTATCAACTAATAGACGATTGCCCGCTAGCTGCTGTAGCTGCTGATAAACTTCTTTGACCGTTGCATTGCGATCGATCAGCTCATCGACGATCTTTTGGCTGGCTGCTGCGTCAATATCCTTTAACGCCATAAATGCCCGCTTCAATCCTTCTCCCAGTTGAGAAACTCCCAATTCTTGTTCCCGTTCGACCATTGTTTCAAACGGCAGCAGGTGCAATTCGGGCGGAGAGGATAGACTGGGGTGTCCTGCCAACATAACTCGTAGTAAAGTCGATCCAGACCGAGGACTAGAGAGAATAAAGGCAGCAGGGGGAAGTTTAGTATTAGAAATAGACGATTTGCTTGCAGAAGCTATATTTGTAGTTTTTTTAGCCTGCTGCTGGTGAGCCTTAGCAAATTCAGTTGTTAAATAGCCCGCCAAATCTTCGATTCGGGGACGCTCATAAAATTCACGAGGATAGAGAATTAACTGAAGGTCGGTTTTTAGCTGGTTAATTGCCTCCATCACCATCAGCGAGTCCATACCCAAATCTAAAAGGCTCTCGTTTGTGGCTAGTTTGCCAGCTTCGATTTGCAGGATTTCGGCGATCGCCTGCTGTAAATACTGAGTTAAATATTCTGAACGCTCGGTTTCTGGAGTCGTCAGCAATTCTTGGAAAATTTGTTCGTTTGTCTGAGATTCGGTTTGGTTAACTAGCTGAGAGAAAAAGGCAGACTGTTTTAAGTGGGCAAACTTATCGCTCAATTTCTGCCAGTCGGCACTAATTACCCCTACCTGATTTGCATTACTAGTAAGCAACTGTTCTAGAGCTTTTAATCCGCGATCGGGTTCGATTAAATCCATGCCCTTAATGTTCAAATTCTGTTCGGCAGCCATGCCGCTATTTGCCCATGCGCCCCAATTAATACTCAAGGCGGGTAAAGCTAAGCTCTGACGATAATGAGCGATCGCATCTAAGCCAGCGTTTGCCACGGTATAGTTACTCTGTCCTGGCGAACCAACCAGAGAAGCAACAGAAGAGAACAGGATAAAGAAATCTAGCTCGATATCTAAAGTGGCTTGATGTAAATTCCAAGCACCTGTCAGCTTAGGGGCAATTACCTGCCGGAAGCTCAACCAAGTTTGATTTTGTAACAAGCCATCTTTTAATAGCCCCGCAGCGTGAATAACTCCAGCTAAAGGCAGTTCGGGGGTAGTATTGTCAGCGATCGCCTCTTGCAACGCTTCAAAATCTGTAATATCAACCAGAGCCGTATTTACCGTTACTCCTTGGTGAGTTAATCGTTCGAGAGTCTGCTGGGCAAATTTTGATGGCTGACTTCGACCCAAAAGAATTAAATGTTTTGCGCCCCTGTCTGCCAATAATTGAGCTACCCGTAGACCCAATGAACCCAAACCGCCCGCAATTAGATATGCAGCTTGAGAACTTAAGGCTAGAGATTTACTAGATTCTAAATCTTCTACACCCTCTAAGCGAGGGACATAAAATTTGCTATTCCTAATCGCGAAACGATCTTCTGAATTGGCTTGAGTTAGAGCTTCGAGCAAAAGATTTGCTTCTCGGTCGCCTGGCTCTAAATCTAAATCTAAAATACCGCCCCAAAGTTCTGGATGTTCGATGGCGATCGCCTGACCAAAACCCCAAAGACAGCTTGAGGCAATATTATTGGCTTCTGACTTAGCTATCTGTCGAGCGCCCCTGGTAACAAACCAAATCGGTACATTTAGACTACTAGCGGTCAGAGTTTGCAGCAGATTTAAGACGTTTGTACAGTGCTGCTGCTGATATTTATCGATCTCGGCGGAAGTAGTGGCTCGATCCGAGTCCGCTAGATAAATAATTCTGTCGATCTGAGATTTTGTCAATATCGCAGCTACATCATCTAGATTATTCTCTTGCAGGTGACGCGCATTGATTATCAGACAATCTTGCTGGTGTTTTAATCTAGCCTGAAGTTCTCTCCCCAGGTTGCCATCGTCAACGATCAGCCAAGTACCTGCTGTAAATACCTCAGAACTGGGATCGCCTAAATATTCTTGCCAAACGGCGTGATAAAAATTGGGCGCTGGATCGGCTTTTGAATCTGGTAGATAAACATTAATTTTACTGCTGCTGTTAGCTGACTTGGCTAACCAATAACTTTGTCTCTGGAAAGGATAGGTGGGCAGGCTTATTTTTTGCGGATTTGAGCCTCGCGCTACATTGTGCCAGGCAATATCTATACCTCGAACATATATACAGCTCAGTGTTTTTAATACCTGCTGCCAATCTTTTTTGCGAGGGCGCAGGCTGGGTAGCCAAATATTTGTCTTCCCCTCATTTGCAATGCTCGAACGTCCCATACCAATCAGAATTGGTTTCGAGCCAATTTCTAAAAAGATATTCCCCTGCTGCTGCAATGCTTTTATTCCGTCGGCAAAACGTACGGTAGCGACCACATGATTTACCCAATAGTCGGGAGTAGCAATTTCTGCCGTAGCTAACTCGCCTGTAACGTTAGAGATTAATTGAGCCTGGGGTTGGTGATATTCTACAGATTCCGCAATCTGTTTGAATTCTGCGAGGATCGGCTGCATCAGCGGAGAATGAAAAGCGTGGGATACCTTTAGCTGCTTGCTTCTGATGCCTAAAGAATCTAGTTTGCTAACTACCTCGGCGATCGCATTTTCTGCTCCAGAAATGACGATACTTTGGGCGCTATTGATCGCTGCGATCGCAACTTCTGACTCAAACGGCGCAATAATTGACTCGACTCTTGCTTCATCGGCAAACACTGCAAACATATTCCCTGACTGGGGTAAGCTTTGCATTAATTTTCCGCGCATTGCCACTAATTTTAAAGCATCGGCAAGGTTAAATACCCCAGCGATAGTCGCAGCCACATATTCCCCAACGCTATGTCCGATTAAAGTTTGAGGTCTAATGCCCCAATCAAGCCACATCTGAGCGAGGGCGTATTCTAGAGCAAAAATTGCAGGTTGGGTATAAATCGTCTCATTGAGCGAGGATGAGGGGTGGGGATTAAGTTCTGAAGGATGTTCTGTATATAAAATTTCTAATAATGAACGATCTAAATAATCATCTAGAATTTTGGCACAGCGATCGATCGCTGCTTTAAAAACGGGTTGAGTTTGATACAGCTCATAACCCATGTTCACATATTGCGAACCCTGTCCTGTAAAGAGAAATGCTACCCGATTGCCCTTCGCATTATGTCCCTCTGTAATACCCTTGCCAGATCGCTCTAGCTGCCACTGCGTCAGCCTGGACTTTAGCTGTTCTGATGAATTAACGGCGATCGTCAAACGACGCTCGAAGTGAGTTCTGCCAGCGCTGGCTGTATAGCAAAGATCCGCCAAATTAGCTTCAGGATGACGTTCTATATAGGTCTGGTAGCTTAATACCAGATCTTTTAAAGCAGATTCGGTTTTGGCAGAAAGAGTTAATAGGTGCAGTGGAGGAGAGGGCAATTCGCTGCTTGTTACTGCTTCGCCGTTTGCTTCTGACTTTCTGGCTAGGACAACATGAGCATTTGTTCCTCCAAAGCCAAAAGAGCTGACTCCCGCATATTTACTTGGATTTTTCCAGGGTTCTAGCTGCTGGGGAATAGTAATTTTCGTGTTTTCTAAATCGATTAAAGGATTTAGCTGCTTAAAGTGGAGATTGGGGGGGATTGCCTCTTTATTGAGACAAAGCACTACCTTAATTAAGCCTGCAATACCCGCTGCTGCTTCCAAATGTCCGATATTAGTTTTTAGTGAGCCTAAATAGCAGGACGATCTTTCTCCTAAAACAGCTTTTAATGAATTAACCTCAATCGGATCCCCCAAAGATGTTCCCGTACCGTGGGACTCAATGTAACCAATTGATTGAGCTGATATATCTGCATTAAGCAATGCCTGACGCATCACCGCCTGCTGCGCTAAACCATTGGGAGCAGTCAAACCATTACTTTTACCGTCTTGGTTGATTGCCGAACCCTTAATCACCGCTAAAATGCGATCGCCATCTCTACGAGCATCTGCTAACCGCTTGATAATTACCACTCCGCAGCCTTCTCCACGGACATAGCCATCGGCTGCACCGTCAAAAGTTTTACACCGCCCATCCTCCGCCATCATTCCTGCCATTTCAAAAGTTTGGGTCAGTTCGGGAGACAGCATCAGATTCACTCCTCCAGCGATCGCCAGGTTGCATTCCCCTGTTTTTAAACTTTGACTTGCTAGGTGTAATGCCACTAGAGACGACGAGCAGGCGGTATCTACCGCCATCGAAGGTCCTTTTAGGTCAAATAGGTAGGAAAGACGATTTGCAGCGATGCTATGGGCATTTCCCGTTCCCAGATAAGCGTCTACGTCTACGCCATAGTGATATCGCAGTTGGGAATAGTCACTGCTGCTGATACCAACAAAAACCCCTGTGTTGCTGCCTGCTAAATCCTTATTTGCCATGGCAGCATCTTCCAACGCCGACCAGCTAACCTCCAAAAGTAAGCGCTGCTGAGGATCGATACTCTGAGCTTCGCGGGGAGTAATGCCAAAAAACTGCGGATCGAACTTATCCACGTCATTGATAAAGCCACCCCAATTAGCATCTGCCCAACGATCGCTTTTCGCGATCGCGTCCCGTCCATTGGCTAACAACTGCCAAAATTCTTCAGGATTGTTCGCCCCAGGAAAACGACACCCCATACCGACTATAGCAATATCTAAATTTTGTTCTTTTTTACCTATTACCTCATACCGATTACTTTCTACCTGCGTTGACTGAGAAAGATACTTCGCTAGTTCGGCAACATTAGGGTGGTCATAAACAATTGTGGGAGACAGTTTAATCGCTAACCAGTCCTCAAGATCTGCGGACAAGCTCACCGCAGCCAAAGAATTCAAACCAGTATTGGCAAAGGGTTCGTCAATATCGATCGCCGACGCAGATATATTTAATCGCTGCGCCAAATTTTCAACAAGCCAATTTTGGATCTGAATTTGCTGCGGTCGATCCCGAACAAAATGTTTTTTATTCCTTATCGGTAAAGAATTTGCTTCTAACTGTTTATGTAAAGACAGGTTATTATACCCTGTCTCTACAACGTCCCTGCTGCCCCCTGCCTCCTGTCTCCTGGCTTCTAACGTAAATTCCCCGACGCTATTTAATTCCTCTGCCAAATATCCCGCTTTGCAGGCATGACGCTGAATCTTACCGCTAGATGTTTTAGGAATACTGCCCGTTTTTAATAAGACGATCGCATGAACCTGAAGTTCGTGGTTTTGAGATATTGACCTACGGATTGCCTCGGTTACTGCTGCGACATCTAATTTACGCAGAGATGTCCGCTTGATTTCGGGTGTAACGACTAACTTTTCCTCTCCCTCAATATCTACTGCAAAGGCAGCCACGTTCCCCGCGCGAATAGCAGAATGAGCATTGTCTACTGTGAGTTCGATATCTTGGGGGTAATAGTTGCGTCCGCGAATGATAATTAAATCCTTTAAGCGTCCAGTCACAAAAAGTTCGCCCTGGCGCATAAAACCCAAGTCTCCTGTCCGTAGCCAACCAGACTCTTGAGTCTCGGTTAATACGCCATTAAAACTATCGGCGCTCAGCTTTGGACGTTGCCAATATCCCCGCGCCACGCTGGGGCTTTTTGCCCAAATTTCGCCAATTTCGCTGTCCGCACATCGGTCGCCTGTTTCGGGGTCGGCGATCGCTAGTTTTTGCGCGGGAGAATTGCCACCACTGCTAACTAAAATAACTGCCCCCTCGCTTGGTGGGGCAACTACGGCTCGATTTTCCTCTAGCTGTTTTAGATCGAAAGAGGCAGCTACAGGCTCGGCATCTCTTCTATTACCCGTAATCATCAGGGTAGACTCTGCCATGCCGTAACAGGGATAAAATGCTCGACGGCGAAAACCACATTCATGGAAATACTCGCTAAAGCGATCGAGGGTTTCGGCTCTAACTGGCTCTGCACCTGAGAAAGCTAGCTCCCAACAGCTCAAGTCTAAAGTTGCTTTCTGTTCGGCTGTGACCTTTTCCACGCAAAGATCGTAGGCAAAATTAGGACCGCCATTGGTTTGCCCTCGATAGTTCGATATTGCCTGTAGCCAGCGATAGGGACGCTGTAGGAAGGTCACAGGGGCGAGTAGATACATGGATGACCCAACGTAAGCAGGTTGGATAATCGAGCCGATTAAGCCCATGTCGTGATAGGGAGGTAACCAAGATACTAAGCGATGCTCCCTCTGATTACCAAAACAATGCTCGATCGCTTCGGAATTGGCAATTAAATTGCCATGACTAACCATGACTCCCTTGGGCTTGCCTGTAGAACCACTGGTATATTGGAGAAAAGCTAGATCTTCAGAAACAAGATTGGGGTGCTGCCAATTTTCAGACAGATTGATTTCTAGGGTATCTGTAGCTACAAACTTAATATTTTCGGTAGCATCATGCTCCGCAAACTTGGCTGCTACCTGCTCTTGAATCAATTCTGTGGTTAGAGCAAAGCTAGCTTCAGCATCGGCAACAATTGTGAGTAGACGCTCGATCGAACGGTTAGCCCTAGGTGGATAGACGGGAACAGCGACAACCCCTGCATAGAGGCAACCTAGGAAAGCGGTAATAAAATCTAGTCCTGGCTGAAAAAGTAATAATGCTCTTTGTCCTTGGGCATGGCAATCTTGCAAAACAAAAGCGATCGCCTTTGCTTTCTCGTTGAGTTGCCAGTATGTGAGACTATCAATTTCAGTTTCACCATCAGCCAAGAAAGTAAATGCCTTTTTATCGGGCTGAATACTCGCTTGTTCGTGTAATCGGTCTATTAGGGTTATTTGCTTGCTCAATCGACTCCTCTCTTTGCCACCCACGAAGCTAGATGTATATAACTAGCTTATCCAAAAGCGCGGTACGTTTGTTAAAACTCGCTAATGAAATAATATCTCAGACAAACAATAACCGATAAAGGTATAAAAATATAGTAATACCGATCGAGGGTCTATCCCTCTGTAAATGATATTTTTTTGATTAGTTATTTATCATGACGAACCTGTCAGGCGCTAGTTCCATCGGTCAAATTTTGTCAGAGCGATCGCTTTTTCTGCTGTCCAATAAAAAAACTCCCAGTAACTAAATACTGAGAGCTTAAATCTTAAAACTTAAGGCTGAGAGCTTAAATCTTAGAGCTTACTTTCCTTTAAAAGAGCCAACCCAAGATTTGAGTTCTTCTCTAGCAACTTCTCGACCACCTAGACCAAAGGCTAGAGCGATCGCTACAGCAATACCGCCCAGGATTAGACCAAAGGCTAAATTGACGATATTAGGAGCAATACCCATTCGATTTAGAGCCATTGCACCAACGAGGGTGATGATGGCAATACGAGCTGACTGCGCCAAGAGGCGAGACTGAGATGTACCTGAAGATAAGATCAGGTTGTAGGCCAAATTAGCTAAATATAGACCAATCGCAAAGACAACCACGCCGATTAAGACTTGACCTGCGATCGCTAAAACGATGCGGAAAACATCTTCTAAAGCAGGGATACCCAAGATATCTACTGCAGTTAGAGTCGCTACCAGCATAATGGCGACGAGACAGAGCAAACCAACTAGCTCAGAAGGAGTTTTTGAGCTAATGCTAGGTTCGGTTTGAATCATCGTGGGCTGTTCTGTACCCATGCTGCTAGTAGAGCTACCTGTTCCCAGGTCGATCGGATCGTCAAAAGAGCTTACTCCACCAGGAGTTGGGCTTGAGGTCGAGCTAGTACCAGAAGAGATGCCCAACCAGTTCAAGACGTTGTTGAAGCCGATATTGGTCAAGATGTTGGTGACAAATTCGGAAACAAACTGAGCTGCAAAGTAGAAGAAAGCCAGGACTACACCTGCTGCAAATACTTTGGGCAACAGATCTAAGACCTGATTCAGCATGTCCGTAGCAGGCTCGGAAATTGCGCTAATTTGTAGCTGTTCCAAAGCCGAGATGAAGCCTGGAATCAAAATTAGAACAAAAACTACCGTTCCTAAAATGGAGGATAAGGATTGCCCTCTTCCACCAGCACCAAGACCAGCTTTGCGCCCGATATTATCAATACCAGTAGCAGCTAATAGGTTACTAACTATACGTTTGACAATATTGGCAACAAACCAAAATACCGCAGCGATAATGACTGCACCTAAAATATTAGGCAGCAAAGCCAAGATCTCGTTGAGCATTCCTTGGATTGGCTCTAGAGTTCCGTTGAGCTGCAAAGCATTGAGTACTGCAGGCAAGAAGAGAAGGAAGATAAACCAATATAGAGCATTGCCCAAAGTATCAGTTAGAGAAAAATCTCCCGTATCTGCTGCCGTTAGACCCATACGTTGCTCGATATTCAGCGCACCCAAACCTCTAGTAACGATAGTTTTGACTACTGTTGCTACAACCCAGGCAATACCTAACAGTGCAGCAGCCCCAAGCAATTTGGGAATAAAGCCTGTAATTTGATCGAGCAGGGTGTTTAGAGGGGCAGATACCGCCTGTAACTGTAGTGCGTTTAGTGCAGCTATAATTACAAAGAGCATGATGATCCAGAAGATCAGCGTGGCAATCCAACTTTCAATCGGAAAAGAATCACCACCTCGTTGCCCTGTAACCGCAGCAGCAATCTTGTTATCGATATCAGTACTGCTAAGTATCTTTTTAACAACGCCTTTAATGATGCTGGCAATAATCCAGCCCACGATAAAGATCGCAACTGCCTTGAGCAAACCGATTAACGATTCTCCGAGGTTGACCCCCAGAGGCGATAAAATTTGCTGAACAGGGCCAGATTGCCCTAATAACAGAGAATCTAGTGACGAAATATTACTAATTATTTGTGTCATGTTCTTTAGTCTTAATTCATCTAGTCATTTCCGCATAAATACTAGCGGGAAATAATACAGATGTCTTGTAAGTCACAAGCAAATATATTTTTCTGCGCTAATTATGCCAAATTAAACCACAATTACTCAAAAAGTTAATCTTCTTAGCTTTTTTTCAGCTAATATGCTTAGTTTCAACTTAACATTTTCTTGCTTTTTGAGAATTAAGGTTAAGAAAAAACTAACTTTCGTAAAAGAGATGTTTTAAACTTTGTAATTTGAGTCTTTATATTAAGATATTTAGCAAATCATATTTATGCCGTCTCAAATTTTTGAACAGTCAATTCGTATTAAAGCTAGTTCTGTAGTCACCGAGGAATGTATTACGGATTTGAAACTAATGCATCGCTGGCTCAATCCCCTGGTTGAATGTAAACCGATTGGCGTTTGGCAGACCGAGGTGGGTAGTCTTAGCCGTTTTACCCTCAAAATTCCTCTGTTGCGACCCAGCCTGAGAAATGTTGTGGCAAAAAGAGAACCAGGTCTGATCGTCTGGGAATTTGATGGTTTTTTTAAAGGTCGCGATCGCTGGGAATGTCAGCCGACCAAAGACGGCACTTTTCTACTCAATCGTTTTGAATTTGTAATTCCTAATCCCGTCGTTAGCTGGGGTTTTAACAAGTTTGCTGCTAGCCTGACTAAAAAAGATATGCAGGCGCAATTAAAACGTTTAAAAAGAGTTGCTGAAGAAGTTTATCGACTCAGCGATAATTGAACATCTAGCGCAGAAATTAGTAATATTCATCGTCGTATCTATAAAAAAATCTAGAGGTTGCCTTGAAAGCTAAAAGCTTGAACCTTAAGCCTGTAGAATAACTTTCCTAGTTTCCTTTTCTCTCTAAAAACTTGAGAAGCCGATCGCTGATAACGGGGCGTATCTGTATCGGTGATAAATACAGTGCGATCTCAATACAAGGCATTACCTCTCATAGCTAAAAACCAATGAATCCGAACAAAAACAGTTCGCATCATGCGTAGTATCGTTTTACACAGTCTCTGCCCGATTCTTTCGCCTGATAGAGAGCTTTATCTGCAACCCGAATTAAGCTTTCGGCATCGCTTCCGTGTTCTGGGAAACAGGCTACTCCAATGGAGATGCTAATCGAGTCTAACTGCCTACTCTCATGTTTTAGATGCATATTGCCAATCCCAGTTCTAATTCTTTCGGCGCAAAGAACCGCGTTGGCGATATTGGCGTCGGGCATGACGACGATCAGTTCTTCCCCGCCATAACGGCAGGCAATGTCGTATTGACGAATTACTGATAAAATAAATGCTCCAACCTGACTGAGAACTAAATCTCCCGCAGCATGACCATAGACATCATTAAAACGCTTAAAATGGTCTATATCTAGCATCATCACGCTGATACACAGCTGTTGGCGATTGGCTCGTTCTATTTCTTTTTCAAAAGACCCTTGTAAATAGCGACGATTGTATAAACCCGTTAGGGGATCGCGTAAACTTTGATATCTCAACCTTTCTTGCAGTCTTAGGTTGGCAAAGGATAGTGCCAAATTTTGGGCGACGGTTTCCGCTAAATCTTGAGTCGAGCGATCGATAGTTTTGACGTCGGCAAAACAGAGATGGAGCATCCCAATAGTTTCGCCTCTAGCAATCATCGGCAGGCATAAATGAGGGCTTAGTTTCTGCCCCCCGTCTATATGGGAGCAAAATAAATTAGAGGCAGAAGGATCGCTAAAATGAATATCTCCTCTTCTAATCGCCCAACATTCTTGAGGCTCAAAAAGATCGTGGCTGTGGCTATCTTCCCAGGTGGCGATCGCTTCCAGGACTTTTTCACTGTCACTAGTAAGATATATGGTCCCCGCACTATTGGGAAACAGGGGTTTTAGTAAATCGGCAATTACTTTTTGGGCTTCATCTAGGCCCGTACAGACTTGAACAAATTCGTTTAGTTTGGCCAGTTTGCTCCTGGCGAGGTCGCGGATTCTTAAGACTTTAATTTGTTCCTCTAATTTTTGGTTCAGTTTATCTGTTTGTAATCGATCCCTTTTTGCTTGCGTAATATCTTGAGCAATACCTAAAATTTGCTTGACTTTACCATCAGAATCGCGACTAAAAACGGCATTTTTATCGTGTAGCCAATGCCATTTTCCACTACTACTTTTAATCCGATACTCTACCTCTAAATATTCTTCATCTTCTAACAAAGTACACTTGTCAAAATGATTTTTTAGAAGCGGCAAATCCTCTGAATGAATTAATTTGTTTATCAAGACGTTCTGAATTTTGTGCAATTCTTTAGGGATATAACCTAGTAATTCAGTAATAAAAGGGTTGCAGTAAACATTTTTCTGAGTAACTAGATCGAATATATAAAGAATATTAGGAGTTAAGTCTGTAATTTGCCGTCTAAACTGAGTGCTTGTCTGTAAATCTTGATTTACTTTGACTAGGGCTGCCGTCTTCTCTTCGACTCTTGCCTCTAGTTCTTGATTAAGGCGATCGACCTGTTCCTTGGCAGCTTCCTTAGCCAAAATTTGTTCATTTAACTGCTGGTTCAAAGCACTCAGCTTTTGAGGAGAAGGCAGTTCGAGTACGAGGGGAATAATCGGAATTAGGGAAAAAGCTGTATAAAGAGAAATTAGGGCAGTAACGGCTTTCAATCCGCCGTAAAGCCAATAGTCGGGATGCCAAAGAGTCCAAATTGCTGCGAGATGGGTCGTTCCACAGGAAAGAATGAATGCCCCAAACAAAATAAAAATATTTTTGAACGGCAATTCATCAAACTGCCGTACAAAATAAATTAAAATAAGCGGAATTGAGTAATAAGCAATCGCAATTAGAGCATCGGCAGTTACATGCAGTCCCACTAAAGGTGTTTGCCAAAGATAGCAGTGTCCATGAGGAATATAAGCACTGCCTACAAGCCATGAATGCAGAATAAGATACATCTAATACATCTACCAAATGAAGAGATAAATAATTCAAATATGCAATTTACACAACATAACCCAAAAACTTATGCCTGGCTTTTGTACTTTTGAATGATTTTTTGTAAAGATACTGAATGCTTGACGTTGATTAGTCAAAACATATTTATATTATTTTCAAGAGCAATAAAAGTAAGGAAAAGATCTATAGATTATAGACTATGGGTTATGACTGACTCAATTGTTGACTAATGACGGGGAGAGGAACTGTATAAAAGTATTGTTGCTGAAAATTTTCTTCTCGAACTGCGAGTAAAAAAGATTCAACTGGTTGAGATAGATTTGAGCTTTTATTCGGCTCGACAAAGTCAAACTGATATAGATCTTGCTGCAGTCTGTATTGAAAACCTGCTGCGGATAAAGCTTTTAAGCCCAAAACAAAAGTGAGATCGCCAATATTTAGTTTTGCCTGTATCTGCAATTTGGTAACTGACTTTTGGGTACGAGTCAAATATTTAGCAATGCCAATTAGCTGTTGCCAAACTTGTCTGGCATCTGCCAACCCTTCGGAGGTATAGGCTAAAACCAGGGAGCGATCTTTTTGTACTGCCTGACGATATTCTTGCTGGATATCTCTCCAGCTATCGGGACACTGTTGTAAAAAATTTACCTGTGTGGCGGAAATTTCCAGATCGTCCAAGATTTCTGGATTAGAACGGCGATCGATCAGTTGAGATATTCGATTTTCATCTGCAGTTAATTTAGACGCCGATGCTAAACGTAAGCTAACCAGGCGGACTTCGTAGCGCCTACTAAATGTATTATAATCCAGTTCGGCGATCGCATCACACTTACCCGTGACGGGAATTTCGTCTTTATAATGTCCCCACCAAATCCCAGGAAAACCGCGATCGCAAGAATCATCCCAGATATTGAAGGTAGTCTTAATATACTGAATTTTTTTACCCCGATTATCCTGAATATTCTTATTCCAGGCATTTTTAAACCAGCAGTTCTCAATTAATAATTTCGGGACTGGATTGCCCATACCATAAGGTTCTAGCTGTCTTAGCTCATCGAATAGATCTTGTCCCAAATCTCCTACTGTGACAACTAGATCGATATCTACCTGGGGCATCAGATCGGCAATATTAGCCTGCTGTCGTAGCTGTTGATTCATCCCTTCTCGAAACAGGTCTAAATTGGCTAAAGGAAGGCTCAAACCCGCAGCAAAGGGATGTCCGCCAAAGCGATGCAGCAATTCCGATTGAGATTTGACAAGCTGGTATAAATCGATGCCGTTGACAGATCTAGCCGAACCCCTCGCCATAATTTCGGGCGTTCCTTCGTCTTCGGAAATATTGTCTTGGTTTCCTGCGTTCTTATTCTTAGGAACATCGCTGCTTAATAAGACTGTTGGGCGACCGTATTCTTGGGCAATCTGTCCCGCAGCCAAACCCAAAACTCCCCCTTGCCATTGAGGATCTTCGAGGACAATTACCGAGGTGGTAGAAAGATCTAGCTGCTCTAATTTCTTTTTTACCTTGGCGATCGTATCTTTTTGCAAGGATTTGCGACGGGTATTGGCTAATTCTGCCTCTTCTGCTAAATAGTTACACCGCTCTATGTCCTTGCTGGTGAGCAACTCTACACAAAAGCTAGCATCGCCATGAATCCGACTTACAGCATTAATTCGAGGTCCCAAACCAAAAGAAATATCTGTCGGGCGATCGCCACTACGTTTACAGTAGCTCAACAGTTTCGCGACTCCTGGGCGAGTCATCGTCTGGGGATTGACCTGTTTACGAAGCTGCTGGATACCGATCTGGCAGAGATAGCGACAGTCCCCCTGAAGCTTAACTAAGTCGGCAATTAGACCAATTGCCACCAAATCCCATAAATTCTCGATTGGCTGCTGGGGAACATCGGGCAGGGCTTCGTATAGCGCCTCGACTAATTTGTATGCCACTGCTACCCCAGAGAGATTATATAAATGATGATCTGGCTCGAAATAGCGAGGATTGATAATAGCCGTTACTTCGGGACGCAGATCGGGCAGAGTATGATGATCCGTGACAATAATATCGATGCCTAATTCTGTCGCATAGGCAATTTCTTCGAGGTTAGTGCTACCCGTGTCACAAGTAACAATTAAATTTGTCCCTGCTGCGTGTAATTTAGCTATCCCCGCACAGTTCAAGCCGTGAGATTCCGTTATCCGATTGGGAATATAGTAGTCAAGCTCTTGATGCTGGGCAAAAAACTGTCCCAGACCGTCCCAAAGCACGCTAGTAGAAGTTATGCCATCCGCATCAAAATCACCCCAGATCGTCACCTTTTCAGCGCGATCGCGGGCATGTTCTAATCTGGCGATCGCCTGGGACATTTCCGAACCAAAAGCATCGGCGCTAGTTGGCTGATATAAAGAGGCGTTCAAAAAGCCTGGCAAAGCTGTTAAATCCCTGATTCCCCTTTGCCACAAAAGTCGAGCAGCATAGTCACTGTCTCTCCCCGTAATCTGCTCTACTCCAGCGATAAATTCTGATGGAGGGGAAGGTATCGATAAATGCCACTTCTCTTGCATTACTTAGATTTAGTTAAAGTATTCATACAGGAAAGGAAATTTAAGGATGTCCCCTAGTCACCCAGTCACCCAGTCTTCGACTATTCGCTGACTGGCTTCCGCTTTGGCAATACAGGACGAGAAGTTGCTCCCGTTCTTTTTGGACGATCTGACTTAAGCTGAATTTTTTTCGGATCTTTTTTGAATTTGGGCTTGCGTTTTTGAGCAAAACCAAGATCCGTTCCCTCTTCAATAATTAGATCTTCACCCTCCAAACGAACTTTTAGATCCCAAAAGCGTCGGAGTGGTTTTTCACTTAGGACTCCTTTGAGCTTGAGCTTGAAGAATTTGGGCTTTTCCCCTTCCTTGCGAGGAAACTGTTTGACCTTAACAATAATTACTTCTTCTTCGGTAGAGTAGAAAATCACTTCTCCGCGAATTGAGAAATAGCCGTGTTCGGACTCTTTTCCCGATGCTTCTATATCATCAGAATCTTGATTGAGAGTTTCAGGCTCCCAAACTCCGACAATTTGGGCATGAAGCCGATCTTCCTGCATTTTGGTGCGAGGGTAGACGACCCAGAGGTGTTCTTGGGTTAAATCTAGGTGATTTTTAATTAAACTGATAATCCGACCTAGCAATACGGCTTCGATTTCTGCCCCATCAGTTGTGAATAACGTCCCTTGAGTCATCTGATCGGCGCTTTGCTGATATTTAGCTTGGATCAGACCAATAGCTCGATATTGCCTTGGATGGGAAGGAGGTGGAATGGGCTGCTTCCTGTCGGTCGTCGGCTGGGATTGAGAACTGGGAGGGACGGAATCCTGAGATAGATTGGTCATGGTAGATTCAGCCAATTGATTAACAGCAATAGAAAGTTGATTGGGTTGTTCGGAATTATCTTGAGCCGAATTCATAGAGCGATTTGATAGCGCCAATATTACTAGAGGGTGCAGCACACTGAGTCGATGTTTAGCAAACAGTGCGAGACTATCTGTCTTAAATGGGATAACATGCCCCTAGATGGAACGGCATCTAGAAAATGTAAGAGAGATTAAATTGTCCAGGAAATCATACTTCATATTCTCATGAATTTTAAATTAACCTATAGTTTTGTCTCTCTCAATCTAGTTTAGGATCGGGGTTAAATACAAACGATACTAAGATTCGGTCTAGTGACCGCCACAAACAAATCAAGTATAATCTGCCGATCGTAATTTGGTGATAAGAGCATGAAGAAAAAGCGCCGTAGTTGGATTTATTTAGTTTTGGGAATGATGTTGTTTTCCTTAATTGCCGTTTCTGCTTTGCCGATAGTCGGTAGCGTGGTTGAGGGTAAACAGCTTGCGGGAGATCCCAATCGGGAATTAATCACTCTTTCCAAGCAAGAACTGACTATGTTAGAGGCGGAAGCTTCTGGCTATCAAAAGGTTTTGGAACGGGAACCGAATAATGATACTGCTTTGAACGGTCTACTAAAAATCAGGCTGCAGCAAAAGGATATTACTGGAGCGATCGCGCCTTTAGAAAAGTTAGCGAAACTTCATCCACAGCAAACTGAATATAGCACTCTTCTGGCTCAGGCAAAGCAGCAAATGCAGGACTATGAAGGGGCAGCAGCAGTATATAAAGAAGTATTAGCCGAACATCCTGGAGATATCTATGCCTTGGGGGGTATGACTAATTTATATTTAACCCAAGAGCTACCCGAAAGGGCGATCGCTCTCCTAAAAAAGACAGTTAAGCTAGCAGATAGCGATAGTCCTAAAGCAGCGATAATCGACCGAGAAGCGGTAGAGCTATTGTTGGGAGAACTTTACGCCAACCAGGAACGATATGGCGAAGCGATCGCCCTCTATGATGAGTTAGCGCAGCTAGACGAAAATGATTTTCGCCCAATTCTCGCCAAGGCTTTGGTACTGGAGAAAAAAGGCGACCTCAAAGCAGCCCAGCCAGTATTGCAAAAAGCTTATGTTGCTGCGCCAGAAGAATATAAAGACCAAATTGGCAACGAAATGGAACGAGTTGTCAAAGGAATTAAGGTTGCTGAATCTCAAAAGGCATCAGAATTACCTGAAAGCCAAACTAAGCAAACTAATACTAATAACTAAATCAATTCTGCTTAAGCGTAATATAGTTAGAGGCAGTATTGTTTATTGAGATCGGTTGGTGGAAGGGAAACGAGAATCATTTGCTAATTGGGCATCCTATCATCTATTGAAATGGTCGATAGTTAGCCCGACTCTACATACTTATTTTCGGCTGAACGTTTATGGGGCAGAAAATGTTCCTAAAACAGGAGGCGCGATCGCCGTGAGTAATCATGCAAGCTATTTCGATCCACCTATTCTCTCGAACTGCGTGGGTCGTCCCGTAGCTTTTATGGCTAAAGAAGAATTATTTAAAGTGCCGATTTTTAGTCAGGGGATAAGACTTTATGGGGCATATCCCGTCAAACGTAGTATAGGAGATCGCGCTGCTCTCCGTTCTGCCAGCAAAGCCTTGGAATCAGGCTGGATTGCTGCTGTTTATTTGCAGGGAAGTCGTTCTGCCGATGCTAAAATAAACGACCCCAAACTCGGTGCAGCCTGGATTGCAGCCAATGCACAGGTTCCCCTTTTGCCCATCAGTCTTTGTGGAACGGAAAAGATTTTGACGAAGGGCTTCTTGTTACCCAAACCAGTACCAATTACGGTTCGCATCGGCAAGATAATTCCGCCTCCAGACTCCAGGAATAAATCTGAGCTGCAGCAGGTTACTCAGCATTGCGCGAAAATTATTAACGAAATGCACGATTTAGGACGATAGCAGGCTTGAAGATTTAAAAGAAAAGCGCTCGCTATACTTAGCTCGGAACGAGCGATACTTTTCTAGCTTCAATAGACTATTGAATTTTTAGTTACTCGAAACAATTTGGACAAAATTTGGCGAGGGATAAAATGATTGCTATGTAGAATGATTATGCTCTCTACGCGATCGCGATTTAGATTAAATCTGTCCTCAGAGGGAAGATTTATCAGCGTTAATAGAGCGTTAATTAACTAGCTTAATGTTACTTAACTTGTAGCCAAACAGACACAATTTTATTTTGTTTAAATTTTGTACCCGAAAGACTATTGTTCTTTAACTGCGGTTAAACAGATCGATTTAATTTTACTTCTTTATATCCAAATATCTACTTTGTATCAGATAACGCCTAACTAAGTTTTCTATTTTCACTTTTTTTATCTTAATTATGATTATCTTAGTTGCTACTCCTCGGTATGTTATTCGAATCAAATATCTGCTGCGGATAATCAATCGTAAGTTCAAACTAAAGCAACTTTGGCATCAGGACAACGGCAACTGGAAGTGGATTAAGGAAAAAGCAACGCCAATTGCCAGTCTCAATCGTGCCTTATGGCGTTTGTCTGTGCCGTCTTTTAGCTTTCACTTTATGTTGATGCTATCGGCTATTATCTCTACTTTAGGATTGCTGGCTAATAGTGTGGCAATTGTTATTGGTGCCATGATTATCGCTCCTTTAATGGGACCCATAATCGGCATGGCTTTTTCTGTGGCTATGGGCAATCGTAAACTGTTACGTCGCTCTAGTTTTACCTTGCTCAAGGGAGTCATTTTAACTGTTGGGGCTTCTTGGTTAACCACTTCAATTATCGGTTTTGAGGCAGTTAATTCAGAAATTCTGTCGCGTACTAACCCAACGTTAATCGATTTTGGAATTGCGATGGCAGCAGGATTGGCAGGGGCTTTTACTCAAACTCGTCGCAGCATTTCTGATGCTATTCCAGGGGTTGCGATCGCTGTAGCCCTAGTTCCACCTCTAAGTGTAATTGGGATTGGTCTATCAATGGGAGAAAAAAGCATTGCTTTAGGTTCTTTTCTATTATTTTTAACAAACCTTATCTGTATTATTTTCTTTGGTAGTTTAGTATTTTTATTTCAGTCCTACGGTAACATCGACCGTGCTAAAAAAGGATTGGCTTTCTCTACCGCTGTGATGTTTACTTTGGGTATTCCTCTAACTCTTTCAATGAGAGAGTTGATGATCCAAAAAAATGTTACATCCCAGGTATCGGATATAGTCGTCGATCGCGCTCAAGCATTTTCCAACGCGGATATTAAGTCGATTAAGGTCGTTCCACGCGAAACTTATTTACAAATAGGTATCGAAGTTTCTGCACCAATTAATTCTATTTCTCAGGCAGATATTGATGATTTAAGAAAGCTGATCGCGCAGAGTGTAGAGCAAAAAATAAATCTACGCATGGAAATAATTCCTATGCGCGTTTTAGCATCCCCCCAGCCTGAAAATGCCAATTAAGCGTAATCTGCGATCGCTAAAAAACCAATCCCTAGACTGCCAAATAATCACGGAAATGGAGACGATAGAGCTTGCAGCTAGGAACGACCGCATTACCAGTTAATTTTGTCAAACCCAGACTGGTAAGCCGATAAGCCGTCTCTATACCTATTTGTATGGGAGATTCTGCTGCAGCTACCCGACTAAAAGCAGCGATCAGATCGGGATACTGACGCAGAATTGAAAAACAGGACTGTAAATGGGTGCGATAAATTCCTGAAGGGGTAGGTGCTTCTGCCAATAGCTGTTCTGTTGTGACTTCTTGGGTTGATAGCACATAAAAAGCCTGTCTAATCAGGTAGGGATGACCACCAACCATCGCCATAATTGACCTGATACTGCGGTCTAGATCTTCTGTTTCTAGCTGGAATTGATGACGATTAGCTAATTCTTTAACCTGTTCAAAATTAAATTCAGGTAGGGTAATGAGCAAGCCAAGGTTAAATGGCGATTGGTTAATCTCTAAAGGAATGTATACATCGGTGGAATGGACGACAACGATCCGCAAACGCTGCCAAACATTATTGTTGTTCGCTTCCTCATGCCAAAAGCGCAGCAGAGGCAGAAATTCTTGAGAGATTTCGGGATATTCAAACAGATGATTGACCTCATCTAAAGCTAAAACTAACGGCTCAGTCAGTCTTTCTAATATGTGTTTTTGGAAGTAATTGGTACAGCTTACCTTTGTACCAAGATCGACATCCCAATATTCGTCTATTTCGGAATTGATTTTTAGCTGAAGAGTAATATTCGCCATTAACCAACGCAGAAATTTTTCGAGATTGGATAAAACAGAGGCTTCTGCTAACTGAAGGTTGAGAGTGACAGCGTGATAGTTTTCTAGTTTTGCGTTGGCTAAAGTCCGAGTCATCAGGGAAGTCTTACCCATGTTCAAGGAAGACTTAATTACCACCAAAGCCCCAGGATGTAAAATCTCTTCAAAGGCTTTAGCTTCCCAGGGAGGACGTTCTATATACAGATTTGAGCCGAGGGGAACTTGACCGTTAGGAAACTCAATCGTCGCCAGAGAAAATTTGCCTTTTAAAGCCTGTTCTCTTAAAGCAGACTTTAAATTGTTCTTGCTAATTTTTTCTTCAGTCGCCAAAGATAAACTCTGCCACAGCCTCGAACCGACTACTCGAATATAATCTGCATCGTAACCAGAATCGGCAGCAATTTCTTGATATGTCTTACCCAGCCAACATTCTTGCAATACCAATTCTTGTACCGCATTTAGCTTTTCGGGTTTTATAATGCGATCCACGATTCTTAATGCCTGGCTTATATCTAAATCTGTCATGCTCGGTTAATAAATTCAATAGCACTGCTAATGTTGCTTATACTTCTTAAAATAAATGGCTGTACCTGCAGAGCAAATAATTAGGATCGTATAGTCAATTGTACATAATAAATATACAGCATACTCTATGTTAGAACCAGTTTGCATTGCTTGTTTTGCCTGTCTTATATTAAAACTTTTTTTAGGTCTTACAAAGGAAGCATTCTAATTACTAAAAGTTGTGCGCTAATTTATTGGCTAGAAACCAAAAGAAAGATCTAAGGGTTATCTCTCCAAATCTTGCCATCTTCAATCGGGATAAAATTTGGCAACTGCTCCAAAGAGATTTGTTTCCAGGTAGTCGCATCGTAAGTTGTATAGGTAAGTTCCGACTGGGCTAAATCAAAATCGATGACTGTAATGGTCTTAGTTGGAGATATCTCGCTGTTGATGAGCTGTCTTTCTCCCTGCCCTAATGCCCCTGCATGGAGCAATTTTAGATCCTCGATCTTACCAGGATAGTATACATGATGGTGTCCGCTAACGTACATAAATACGCGATTTTCGGCTAATAGCGATCGCAGTTCTCGACCAGCTTCGAGATATTCCCCTGGCTTATTTTTAGTTTTGGCAACGGGATAGAGGGGAAGATGCCCTAATACAATCCTGAAAGCTGCCTGTTGCGCCGTAGTCGATGCTAGCGACTCTTCAACCCATTTGAGCTGTTGCGGGTCAATTTGAGCGCTGGAGGCATCCCAGACCAGGAAAAAAATATTATCTTGTTTGAAGGAGTAGTAAAAGGGAAAATTACCGCGATCGACAAAATTTAGGCTTGAGTCTTGTTGATGCCAGTATGACTTGGCTAGTATTCTTTCCTGTTTGAAAAGCAGGATATCATCTTTGATAGCGCCAGAGCCATCGTGATTGCCAATAGTAAAGCCAAAAGGAATATTTTGTTCTCTTAGGGGTGCTGCAACTCGGTTGTCGAAAGCAGACCACATAGACTTAATCTGCGACTCGGTAAGGGAAGTCTTTTGTCCTGCAATCATATCCCCTCCTGAGAGTACTAGGTCTGGCTGCCACTGAGGCATTAAAGCGATCGCCTGTAAGACTTCTGGTTCATATTTTGTCGAACCATACTGACTATTGAGATCGCTAATAACCACAATTCGAAAATCCTGATGAGGCGGTAACTTTAAGCCGATCTTGTCTGCTAAATTTTGTTCTACCGATAGACAGCCAAAAGCAAAACTCAGAATCAAACTAAAAATTAACCACCAACCAAATCGTCGCTGCATATCTACCTAGGTATATGTGGGCATAGCCCTTATATTTAGTTAACCAATCTTATCCACTACTTACTACCTAGATTGCTCAATAGAGATTTCTAAGCCGATCGATCTATGCGAGTCCAGATGTGTCTCCCTCCTAGCGGTAAAGCTGGTCGGCGATCGCTATTTCTTCGAGATAGGCTGTCCTATTGCCAGTAGTTAGCTGAATTAAAGCTCTATTGTAATAAGCCGTGGCTGATTTGGGACTTTGCGCGACTACCCGTTCCAAGTCTGCTAAGGCTAGCTGATATTTTTGCTGGTCGGCGAGGATAGAAGCACGATTAATCAGGGCAGAAATATGCTGTCTGTCCGTTAGCTTCAGGGCGCGATTGAAGTTGATTAAAGCCAATTTATAATTGCCAAGCTATTGATATACGTACCCGCGATTGTAGTAGGCGTTGGCAATCCTAGAAACTAGATTATTAAATCTTTCAATCGAGATTGCTGCAAGGAACGATTGAATTCTTTTAAGACTCGATGAATATCATTTGAGCTGCTTAACAATTCAGACAATAAAACCTAATTTTTAAATCGAGAATCAATCTACTCAAAGATTGTCGGGCAAAATTTATTGTCTAACCTTGCCTGATTGTGCTTAAACTATAGATCTTGAGAGAAAGTATATAAGTCAAAGATTAGTCAGAGGCGCAGTAAATATGAGTGATACAGCCAAAAAGCCAATTGGAATTATTGGGGCTTCTGGATACGGAGGAGTTCAGCTAGTTAGACTTTTGCTAGAACATCCCCAGGTAAAAATTGCTTATTTAGGCGGAGATAGTAGTGCGGGTAAGCAGTATGGTTCTATTTATCCTCATTTAGATCATTGTGTAGATCTAACAGTCGAAAAAATTGATGTGGATGCGATCGCCGAACGCTGTGAAGCTGTCTTTCTCGGTCTACCCAATGGTTTAGCCTGCGATCTTGCTCCTGCTTTAATCGCCAAAGGTTGTAAGGTACTAGATCTCTCGGCAGACTACCGCTTTAGTAACTTGGCTACCTACACTGACTGGTACAAAAAAGACCGTACAGACAAGGAGACGGCAAGTTCAGCAGTATATGGCTTACCCGAACTCTATCGTCAAGAAATTAAGCAGGCTCAGTTGATTGGCTGCCCTGGATGTTATCCTACCGCTAGTTTGCTGGCACTCTCTCCATTGCTGAAGCAGGGACTAATCGATCCTTCGACCGCCATTATTGATGCTAAATCTGGTACTTCTGGTGGTGGTCGCCAGGGCAAAATTAATATGCTGCTATCAGAGGCAGATAATTCTCTTGGCGCTTATGGTGTCGCCAGCCACCGTCATACCCCCGAAATCGAACAGATTTGCAGTAATCTAGCTCGTCAAGAAGTTACGGTGCAGTTTACGCCCCACTTAATTCCAATGGTTCGAGGCATTTTATCTACCGTATATGCCACCCTGCGAGATCCTGGACTAGTTAGAGAAGATCTAATTACTATCTACAACGCCTTTTATCGCTCCTCTCCCTTTGTTAAAGTCTTGTCAAACGGCATCTATCCTCAAACCAAATGGGCTTGCGGTACCAACCTTGCCTATATTGGCATTCAGGTAGATTCCCGCACTGGGAGAGTTATTGTCCTTTCGGCGATCGATAATTTGATCAAAGGTCAGGCAGGTCAGGCAGTACAGTGTCTAAACCTGATGATGGGTTGGGATGAATCATTGGGACTACCCAAATTGGGTTTTTATCCTTAAATGCTATAGTTGAAATATACAAATGACAAGATGTTCTGCTTTTTCAAAGTACAATAGCGGTTCTGTTTTGGGAATCCAAGAGTATTAGTAGCGATGAAGCGTAAATTAGGATTTTTATTAGCTAGCGGTTTGTTTTTGCTTGGCTTTAGTTCTTCTGTAAAGGCAGAGGACACCCTTCCAAAAATTCAGCGTACGGGAGTTATAAACCTAGCTATTCGAGAAGATGCCCGACCTTTTGGTTACCTAGACGCTAACGGAAATTTGCAGGGATACTGCCTAGATTTTTTTGCTCTTTTGGAGTCGCGTTTGATTGAGGAATTAGAGCGTAATACTCTAAGTTTGAAACTGCTCAAATCAACCATAAATAATCGCTTTTCTTTAGTGGCAAATAATGTTATCGATCTAGAATGTGGTCCAAACACAATCGGTGCAGATCCTCCAGAAAATACGAGTTTCTCCAACAGTTTTTTCCTGACGGGAACGCAGTTTTTGGTTGGCAAAGATAGGGATCTCGACCTCAATAGCGACCTCGACGGCGCGACTCTAGGAGTCATTGGCAACAGCAGCACGGCTAAATTTATTGCCCAACGCTATCCTCAGGCAAAATTGAGAAGATATCGTGGAGTAACTGCTCGTAGCCGAGGCATTCAGGCAATAGCACAGGGTAAGATAGATGCCATGATTAGCGATGGAATTCTGTTGCGCGCCGAAGCTCAACAGCAAGAATTATCGTCAGCAGAATACCCTTTAGTTCCCGATCTTCCCTTATCCTGCGATCGCTATGGCATGATTATTAGCAGTGAAGATCCACAGTGGCAAGATTTTATCAATTCGGCGATCGCAAGTCCAGAAGCAAAAGTCCTATCAAAAGTTTGGTTTGGTAGCTTGCTCAATTTTACTCAGCAGGCTCAGGATGTTTGCCAGTAGATCTTTAGATAGTGAGTAGTAGGTAGTAATTTAGATCTGTAAATGCTTGAGCATAACTAAATGATGTCTTCACTTGCGCCGATGTCTACGAGAACAAAAAAAATTTCTGCTATTTAGGTAACTTTTCTTGTTGCCCAATTATTTTAAGCTGCGATTATTAAAACAGGAGGCTTTAGATTGAAAAAGATACAGGCTATAATTCGACCTTTTAAATTAGAGGAAGTCAAAATTGCCTTACTCAACATCGGCGTAATTGGCGTGACAATTTCTGAGGTGCGCGGTTTTGGTCGCCAAAAAGGTCAAACAGAACGTTATCGTGGTTCAGAATACACCGTAGAATTTTTGTCCAAACTCAAAATTGTGGTTGTAGTCGAAGACGAAAAAGCAGACACAGTAGCGGAGAGTATTATGGCTGCTGCACGTACGGGAGAAATCGGCGATGGTAAAATCTTTATTTCTCCCGTCACGCAGGTTATTCGTATTCGTACAGGAGAAAAAGATCTTGATGCTCTTTAGCTCCTGCGAGAGATGATTCTTTAAAATAGACTTTTCTTGGACTAAGCAGCTTCAATCGAGCAATAGCTATATTTTAGATGCTCGAACACCAGGGATTCCAACTTCTCCAGAATAAAGGGTTTGCCAATGTAGCCATCAAATCCCGCGTTCTTAATTCTTGCTTGGCGATCGAAATTGTCTAATCCAGTAACGGCAATTACGGGAATATCTCGCGTGGCTGCATTTTCTCTTAACTGCTTTAAAACTTCAAATCCAGACAGTTTTGGCATAATTATGTCTACCAGAATGAGCTTTGGCATTTTATCAACGGCTAAATCCAAAACGCTTCTACTATCATCAACCCCATAGCATTTAAGATTCATTGCTTCTAAAACGTAGCCAATCAAATGTAAATTATCTATATCGTCATCAACTGCCAATACAGAAGGAGCGTTTATCGAATCGTGTTTAGATAACATCATAATTAAATCTACTTGGCTAACAACAAAAGCTTTTTAATGTTGAGTTTTTAATATTAAGGTTGAAGTCCTCTGTGTAGTTCGATCTAAATATGCAGCACAGAGACTATGATAGGTGAACTGTGTAGGCATATATTTGCCGATCGCATCGATCTGAAAAGCAAGCATATTGACTACTTTTAAATATAGATTGAATTTTTATTTATCGATAAAAGCGCAACTATTGTTAACGATCCCAGACAAAAATGTGATGAGCGAGACATAGTGAAAAACTAGTTTGTTTATCTCGATCCCTACTGCCAAAAAGCCTAAAGTCCATACATTTATATCCTACAGAGCTTACTTTTCTGCTTTTCAATCATGGAGATATTTTAATAAAGTAGCTTACAAAAAATTTATAATCTGTTAATTCTAATACTCAATATGGTGCAGTACATTATAATAATCAAGCTATTGTGACTTATAGCAAGATAAGTTTTGATAACAAGATAGCTTCAGAAAATGGACCTTCCAACCGCTAAATCAATGCAGGTTGTGTGTGTACTTACGGCTAGACGGCTATTTGACACGTACACTTGATTGGCAGGGTTAAGCTGCGCTCACCGAATCGTGCTGGTGCATGGGATAATAAACAACATTTACGCTAGGACACTTTCATGGCCACCCGTTTGATCGTACTAGCCGCTGGTAAAGGCACTCGCATGAAGTCAGCGATTCCCAAGGTGCTTCATCCCCTGGCGGGTAAGTCGTTATTAGCGCATGTGCTGGATACGGTTGCCGGGCTAAACCCCGCTGGCATAACCGTGGTCATCGGGCACGAGGCTGAAAAAGTCAAACAGACATTAACAGAGACCTCTGTTCTTGCTCTCGATTGGGCTATACAAGCTGAACAACTAGGGACAGGCCACGCTGTTCAACAAGGCCTTATAAACATTGCTGATGATGACACTGTTCTTATTACCTACGGTGATGTGCCCTTGACCCGAAGAGCCACTTATCAAGCACTACTGGACGCCTGTACGGAACAATCCATAGGTTTGCTGACACTCATGATGGATGATCCGACAGGCTATGGACGTATTCTTCGTGAAGGCGGTGCCGTTGTGGGTGTTGTCGAGCAGAAGGATGCCACCGATGATCAGCTCAGCATCTCGGAAGTTAACGCTGGTGTCGTGAGTATCAAAGGACGTAGCTTACGCACACTGCTCGATCGACTGGACAACAACAATGCTCAAGGTGAATATTATCTGACTGATATTCACGAGCTGGCAGTGAAGGATGGTTTGAAAATAACGGCTGTGCATCCTGCTGATGCCTGGGAGACTGATGGCGTCAACAGTCGCTCACAGCTTGCCCGTCTCGAGCGCTTGCACCAGGCCAATCTGGCAGAGCAACTTATGGCGGCAGGCGTGACGCTCGCTGATCCTGCCAGAATCGATGTGCGTGGCAATCTGCAAACAGGTACGGACGTCAGTATCGATGTCAACTGTGTGTTTGTCGGTGATTGCACTGTAGGAAATAATGTCACGATCGGCCCTAATTGCCTGATATCAGGCAGCAAGATTGCCGACAACAGTGTTGTGCTGGCAAACTGTGTCATTGAGGATGCGGTGGTTGGTGAGACAACCACGGTCGGTCCCTTTGCCCGTCTGCGACCAGGCACCCAATTGGGTTCGCGTGTCCGGATTGGCAATTTTGTTGAAACCAAGAATGTACAGATTGGCAATACCAGCAAGGTAAATCACTTGAGCTACGTCGGTGATACGGTGGTTGGTACGAACGTCAACATTGGCGCAGGTACTATCACGTGTAACTACGACGGTGCCAACAAACATCAGACGATATTAGAAGACAATGTATTTATTGGATCCAATTCGGCATTGGTGGCACCTGTAACTATCAGCGCCGGTTCAACGGTTGGCGCAGGTTCTACCATCACGCGCAATGTGCCTGCTGACAACTTAACGTTTACTCGTGCAAAACGGACCGACATTGAGCATTGGACCCGACCGACCAAAAAATAGTTATTCACTGCCGTGGCAGTTGTTACGGCAGTTTGAGTATTGCAAGTGCAGCTGTAGATATTGCAGTCAACCCTGAGACGATAATCTAATGTGTGGAATAGTAGGCGCAGTAGCGCAACGCGATATCGCCGACATCCTGTTAACCGGATTACAAAGCCTTGAATACCGTGGGTATGATTCTGCGGGCATTGCCACCACGAGCGGTGATGGCAAACTCAATCGCCTGAGGCGTGTGGGCAAGGTCAAGCAACTGGTAGAGGCAGTTAGCGAATTCGGAATGCCTGGAGGGACAGGCATTGCGCATACACGTTGGGCCACTCACGGCGTACCGAACAAGACCAATGCCCATCCCCACCGCTCCGGCCGGGTCGCGGTCGTGCATAACGGCATTATCGAAAACTATCTCGAGCTACGCCAAGAGCTCGCCGGTGAACGAAAATTCGTTACAGACACAGATACAGAGGTCGTTGCCCATTTGGTCGACATTGAACTCGCCAATGGCTTGGCCCCGCGGGACGCCTTTGCCGAAACCTTGAAGCGCCTCAAAGGCGCTTATGC
>ENA-ORXT01000862-ORXT01000862.1-marine-metagenome-genome-assembly--contig:-NODE-862-length-44296-cov-8.737059_pt1 | contig 44296 bp, 41 predicted proteins | sample MGYA00237868_ERZ511482 | MGnify/ENA metagenome assembly ERZ511482
ACATAATCAAATAAAGGAATCAGGAGTGTGGGTCAGGAGTACTCGGAAATGAATACGTGTCAGAATGACCGCTTACGCCGTACTTGATATAGCCAATGGAGATCAAGATCGTGATGTAGACGTATCCGGCAAAGATGAAATTGGAGTTATGGCTGGCGCTCTCGAGGTTTTCAAAGACAACGCAGCAGAATTGCATCGCTCTAACAAGGAATTGGAACAGTTCGCGTATGCAGCCTCCCATGATCTTAAATCACCGCTTCGAGCAATTGAGAGCCTGGCTAAATGGACATTGGAAGATGCTGGTGACGACTTTCCAGCCGACGCAAAATCCAATTTGGAAAAACTGTTGCTAAGAGCTAACAGGCTCTCCCGATTACAATCAGATCTTCTGAACTACTCAAGAGCTGGTCAACCCGATGACAATGTTTCAGAGGTCGATTTCAGCCGCATGATCGCTGATTTGGCAGAGATGCTAGACCCTGATCACCACTTTACTGTTCAGCTAGGTCGCTCCCCAATCGGTGTAACTACACAAGTAGTTCCTCTGCGACAAATAATACTGAATTTGATTACCAATGCAATGAAGCACCATGACCTCGATACTGGAACTATTGAGATCAACATTGACGTCGTCAACAATCGATTACGAATTTCTGTCTCTGACGATGGTCCTGGTATTCCTATTGAGTACCATGAACGTATTTTTGGACTATTTGAAAAACTAGAGTCACACGACAAAGTCGAAGGTAGCGGTCTAGGTCTTTCATTGGTAAAGAAAATGGTAGAAAGATGCAGAGGTTCAATCGCCATCCAATCTGCCCCTTCAAAGCAACGTGGAAGCACGTTTACTTTCGATTGGCCTTATATCGAATCACCAACCGTTGATACGTTTGAAGAGCCACATAAACTAGCTGCCGGTTTTTAAACAACTTATTAACCGTACCAATCGCAGTACATTATTGGATTTTCAAATGAGTATAGAAAACACTAAGCCCCACGAGCCAGTGCGCTTCATGATTATAGATGATGACGATATCAGTATTATGGCGTTAGAGCGGGCAATAAAAAAGCTAAAGCTGGTAAACCCTGTAGAGATCGCCAATGACGGAATTGAGGCACTCGAGATACTACGAAAAGCCGTGGATACAGATGGCTCGCTACCGCCCTACATTTTGACCTTGGATCTAAACATGCCCAAAATGGGTGGATTGGAATTCTTAGAAATAATACGCAATGACAAAGTGCTCAAAAAATTGGTCGTTTTCGTATTAACAAGCTCTGATGCATCGAGTGATATCGCCGCGGCCTATGAGCATGGTATTGCAGGCTATATAGTCAAAGAAGACCCAACGGACACCTTCAGAGATACGCTAGAAATGCTCAACGATTACTCGCAAGTTGTGGTGCTACCTACTTAAGCACGGTTGGTATCTGTTACCGCTGCGTATTCCGGTCCAATTTGGCCACCCATTCTGGAACTAAGTGGCCACCCATACTGATTTTATCTGGCCAGCGATTCTGGAATTAAATGGCCACTTTTAACACCTACACCAGAATCGGTGGCCACTTTCCAGAATCACTGGCCAGTTAATTCCAGAATCCCTCTCAACGCATTGTTTTTTAACCCTTATTGGTACGCTGCTCCGTTTCTACTGAATACCGGAGAGCGGCGTGTCACGAACGAGGTTACCAATGCGAAAAATCCACGCCGTTCTGCGGCAATTTTATGAACTAAAAAGAAGCCAGAGAGACATCTCTCGTTCGCTCGAAATCGGTCGCGGCACAGTGGCTAATTATCTGATTCGAGCTCGTAGCGCTGGCCTGTCTTGGCCACTGCCACCCGATATCGACGAGCGAGCCTTAGAGTTAGCACTGTTTCCTGATCGCTCGAGCACCGACGCACAGATAAAGTTTGTTGCACCTGATTTTGCTGCAATTTATCTCGATTTAAAATCGGTTGGCATGACCAAGCAGCTGGCGTGGGAAGAGTATTGCCAAGTGCATGGCAAAAATAGTTATAGCTACTCACAATTTTGTCATCGCTATCGCAAGTGGCTAGGACGACAACAACGTTCAATGCGACAAAATCATATTGCTGGTGAGAAAGTGTTTATCGATTACTGCGGCCCGACTGTGCCCATTGTTGATATGCAGACTGGTGAGTTTATCAACGCACAAATCTTTGTAGCGGTGCTTGGTGCATCCAACTACACGTTTGCTTGCGCCTCAGCATCTCAAAAAGAAGCTGATTGGATTGATGCGCATACTAAAGCTGCTGCGTTCTTTGGCGGATGGGCCACGTTAACGATACCGGATAATCTCAAAAGTGGTGTGACCAAAACTGATCGTTATGTGCCCGTGCTTAACGCCTCTTATGAGCAATGGAGCGAGCACTATCGAACGGCGATTATACCTGCTAGGCCTTACAAACCTAAGGACAAAGCGAAAGCTGAGAACGGCGTACTAGTCGTTGAGCGGTGGATCATTGCACGGCTTCGTAAGATAACCTTCTTCTCGTTAGGAGAGCTCAACGACGCCATAGCTCGACTATTGGTTGAGCTCAATGATAGGCCCTTTAAGAAACTCCCTGGCTGCCGACAATCGCTGTTCGAACAGATCGAGCAAGCCAAACTTATACCGTTGCCATCGCAAAGCTATGAGTATCAACAAGTACGCCTTGCCCGCGTCCATGTGGATTACCACATTGAATACGATAAACACTATTACTCGGTACCCCATATGTTGGTTGGGTCTCAGGTTGAAGTACGTGCTAGCAATCGTATAGTCAATATCTATGCTGGTGGAAAGCGTGTTGCCTCACATGCGCGCTCTAACCTACAGGCAAAGCATACAACGCTTACCGAGCACATGCCCCAAACGCACCGACATCAAGCAAGCTGGACACCAGAGCGCTTCGAGAAATGGTCCTTGGATATAGGGCCAGCCACGCATCACATTGTTCTTAAGATGCTCAATGCTAAACGACATCCACAGCAAAACTACCGCTCGGTACTCGCGTTGCTATCGCTTGCAAAAAAATACGATCGCGTTCGACTCGAAAATGCTTGCGCTCGTGCGCTAGAAATCGGTTCACCAACACGCACCAGCGTGGAGTCCATATTAAAGAAGGCGTTAGACAAGTTGCCGGCGAAAGGAAAAGACAACCTTGCAAAAGATGCTGACCAGCACTTAATCGATCACGAGAACATCCGTGGCTCGCAGTCTTACCACTAGAACATCTTCCAACCATTAACAGAGAAAAACTATGCAACACTCACAACTGATACAACAACTACGAACGCTTCGTGTGCCCGGTATGGTCGAGGCGTTAGAGCAACAACTGGAACAACCGGCAACTCACAACGATTTAAGCTTCGAAGAGCGGCTTGGACTGATGATCAATCGAGAGTCCACCTATCGCACTAACAATAAAGTTGATCGTCTGTTAAAAGCGGCTAAACTCAAACTACAGGCATACCCTGAAGACATTAATTACACGCATCCAAGAGGACTTGATAAAAACAAGTTCGCATCACTACTATCAGGCCAATGGATCGAACAGCATCAAAATGTTTTAATAACCGGTGCTACTGGCTGCGGCAAAACATACTTGGGTTGTGTTCTTGCTACGCAAGCTTGCAAGCAAGGTTACAGCGTACGATACTTCCGTTCATCCAGATTACTGGAACAATTATCAATAGCACACGGTGATGGTCGCTTCACAAAGCTACTCAATCAGATCGCAAAAACAGACGTATTGGTGCTCGATGACTGGGGTCTAGAGAGTCTAACTCTGGGGCAAAGAAATGATGTGTTAGAGCTGATGGAAGATCGACATGGTAACCGATCAACACTGATCACAAGCCAAGTGCCAATACAACAATGGCATGCTGCCATCGGAGACCCGACGTTGGCAGATGCCATTCTAGACAGGCTGCTGCACAACGCTCATCGTCTTGGTTTAAAGGGTGAATCTATGCGTCGACTGCTTGCAGAGCCAACATAGCCAAAGTGGCCACTGCAAATGTTATTATCGTTGTTCGGGCGTTGAGTGGATCGGGTGGCCATTTAGTTCCGGAATAGCTGGCCACTTTGGCCGGAATACGCAACCGCTTCTGCGCATTTATTTTTCTACGCACACTTTTTCAGCGAACATATTTTCTAAATACCCCTTCGTTGTGAATACGTCTTTGAGCAAAAATTGAACACCCAGCTCGCGTGCTTTTACCTGTACATCTTCAGTGATTTGAACACTGGACGTCAAAAACACGTTGATATTATCCAGGTCAATCACGCTGGCTAATTTCCTGATGAAGGTGAGTCCATCAGTACTGTGCATTCGATAATCAACAAAAAGGTTACGAGGTTGGTAAGAAGTCAGAAAACTTAAGGCTTCATCCGGATGTTCGAAGCATTTAATACGATGAGGTGTATTGCGCAGCAATCTAATCAAGACTTGATGCTCAAGCTCATCATCATCCACAACAATTAACTCATAACCATACTCCATCGAATTAAGCACCCCTTCCCGTCTTTACGATATCGATTCGTCATGATCGACTTTTGAACCCGTTTGATAATGCACAGTACGACCGACGTCGCCCGAACTAAAGCAAAAATGTGAACTACTGGGTCCTGTCGCATACGTTGATAAGCTACTTTGCGTAGAAACTCAATATTCAGCGATTCAATAAGATTAAGTGTTAATCCATTCACAAATCATATGTGATACTCAGAATGGAACATTCACTTATTGCGTAAACACACTGTTGAACGGAACACGCAGGCACAAAAAAGCCCGCATCGAGCGGGCTTTTTTGATACAAACTGTTGTGAAGATTTAGTTCAGTTTGATCTGAACATCAACACCTGCAGCAAGGTCAAGCTTCATCAACGCATCAACTGTTTTTTCAGTTGGGTCAACGATATCCATTAGACGCTTGTGAGTACGAAGCTCGTACTGATCACGTGCATCTTTGTTCACGTGAGGTGAAACAAGGATAGTAAACCGCTCTTTCTTGCTAGGTAAAGGGATAGGTCCCAATACACGAGCACCAGTGCGCTTTGCAGTTTCTAAAATTTCCTTGGCTGAACGGTCGATCAAACGGTGATCGAATGCTTTCAGACGGATACGTATAGTTTGACTAGATGCCATATCAATTACTCAAGAATTTTAGCAACAACGCCCGCACCAACGGTACGGCCACCTTCACGAATAGCAAAACGTAAGCCGTCTTCCATCGCGATAGGATTAATCAACGTTACCGTGATTTTCACGTTATCGCCGGGCATAACCATTTCAGTACCTGATGGCAGTTCAACTGCACCAGTTACGTCAGTAGTACGGAAGTAGAATTGTGGACGGTAATTACTGAAGAACGGCGTGTGACGGCCACCTTCATCTTTACTGAGCACGTAGATCTCTGCTTCAAATTTAGTGTGCGGGTTTATAGTACCTGTGTGACACAGTACCTGACCACGCTCTACATCTTCACGTTTAGTACCACGTAGAAGAACACCAACGTTATCGCCTGCTTCACCTTGGTCAAGCAACTTACGGAACATCTCAACACCAGTCACCGTTGTCTTCACTGTGTCTTTGATGCCGACGATTTCAATTTCTTCACCAACCTTAACCACACCACGCTCGATTCGACCGGTGACAACCGTTCCACGACCTGAGATTGAGAATACATCCTCAATTGGCATTAGGAATGGCTTGTCAACTGGACGATCTGGCATTGGTATATAGTTATCCAGCGCATCAACCAACTTGTCGATTGATGGACGACCGATGTCCGATGTATCGCCTTCGATTGCTTTTAGAGCAGAACCAGTGATGATCGGCGTGTCGTCGCCTGGAAATTCGTAGCTGTCTAGCAACTCACGTACTTCCATTTCCACTAGTTCTAGTAGCTCTGCATCATCAACCATGTCTGCCTTGTTCAAGTAGACGATGATGTACGGTACACCTACCTGACGGGCAAGCAAGATGTGCTCACGTGTCTGAGGCATTGGACCATCAGCTGCTGATACAACCAAAATAGCGCCGTCCATTTGGGCCGCACCAGTGATCATGTTCTTTACATAATCAGCGTGGCCTGGGCAATCAACGTGGGCATAGTGCCGGTTGTCTGACTCATATTCCACGTGCGCTGTTGCGATCGTGATACCACGGGCTTTTTCTTCTGGGGCGTTATCGATTTGGTCGTAAGCTTTCGCCTCACCACCCATCTTCTCCGCCTGACAAATAGTCAGAGCCGCTGTTAATGTAGTTTTACCGTGATCAACGTGGCCTATTGTGCCAACGTTAACGTGCGGTTTATTACGTTCGAATTTTTCCTTAGACATCAGGCGCTGCCTCGTACCGTATTGTTGTGGACCGACAAAATAAAAAATCTCGTTTCTGGGGTACTTCTTTTCACTTCTTAGTTCCAAACTTGCACCTAGACTAAATTGCGGCCTATAGCAATATTGGAGCTCATAACCGGATTCGAACCGGTGACCTCTTCCTTACCAAGGAAGTGCTCTACCGACTGAGCTATATGAGCAAATCTTTTCTACTTGGGCGAACCGTTCGGTCTTACGCCCTAACTCCGTTCGATCTGGAGCGGGTGAAGGGACTCGAACCCTCGTCATCAGCTTGGAAGGCTGAGGTTCTACCGTTGAACTACACCCGCTTAACCGAGGGCCTTAACCGGCCCGCCTACTTTTTAGACTACTGACACTCAACAACACACCCCATTCGTGTCATATCATGCTTAGCCTTCAGGCCGTCACTGTGACTGCCTGTCTCACTTGCGCTGGTGGAGGGAGGAGGATTCGAACCTCCGAAGCTTACGCAGCAGATTTACAGTCTGCCCCCTTTGGCCGCTCGGGAATCCCTCCGGCAAGCAAGCCGAACATTATCACGTTTAATTGCAACGGTGTCAACGCTTCAGCTTAGTTGTATCGAAAGAAAAATCGTGATCATTGGATCATCGTAAATGATGCGCAAAAAACGTTCAATACCTGCACAATATGGCTTGATTTGCACCATTCCAAGCAAGATTAGCTCTTCCGACAAATAGTTATAGTGCCGAATCCACATAAATGTAAGGGGATGACAACACTCCGATGGTTAAACAGGTTAACGCACACCGCGTATGGTGATTAGCAGGCACAGTATCCAGTGGAATAATAACGTCAGTTGATCAAATCAATAGTCGCAGTGGCGGCGATCGCGACCTTACAGATTGATTTGCAGTCGGATTAGCACAGCTACCACATGCATCGCACGATGAGGTGAGAATTGGCACGACAAATAACCGCCGTCGGAAAGGCATGATTTGAAAACCGCCGTTCCAAGGTACAAACCCCCTTCGTGCCCTTTCAAATTGCCTTTAACGCCCTGTGCTTGTTAATGATTCAGGATCTGACTTAGAAACAGTTGAGTTCGCTCGTTTTGAGGATTATTGAAAAATTTCTCAGGCTCATTCTGCTCAATAATTTGCCCTTCATCCATAAAGATAACGCGATTGGCCACGGTTTTAGCAAAACCCATTTCGTGCGTTACACAGATCATGGTCATACCTTCTTGAGCTAGCTCAATCATAGTGTCGAGCACTTCTTTGATCATTTCAGGATCAAGCGCAGAGGTTGGCTCATCAAACAGCATAATTTTTGGACTCATGCACAATGATCGAGCTATCGCCACTCGTTGCTGTTGGCCACCAGATAACTGTCCAGGATATTTTAGCGCTTGCTCAGGAATTTTTACTCGCTCCAAATATTGCATAGCTGTCGCTTCCGCTTCAGCCTTGGGTGTCTTACGAACCCAGATAGGCGCTAACGTACAGTTTTCTAATACGGTTAAGTGCGGAAACAAATTGAAATGCTGGAACACCATACCGACTTCACGGCGAACCGCTTCGATATTTTTCAGATCGTTGGTTAGCTCAACACCATCAACGATGATGTCACCTTTTTGATGCTCTTCAAGGCGGTTAATACAACGAATCATCGTTGACTTACCCGAACCTGAAGGCCCACACACGACAATGCGCTCACCTGAATGAACGTCAAGATTGATATCTTTTAATACATGAAAGGCGCCGTACCATTTGTGCATCTCGCGAATACTGATCGCAACGTCACCCAATTCGTTTTGTACTTGTTCGTTACTCATAAATACACCTGATTAAAGTTGGGTTAGCGCTTATGCCCTGTGTGCAGCTTATTCTCTAGATAAAGTGAATAGCGCGCCATAGCGAAACAAGAGATAAAGAAAAACACCGCGACAAAGAGATAAACTTCAGTACTCAAGCCCTGCCATTTAGTATCAGCCAGCGATGCCTGCCCAATACCTAATGGGTCAAGCAGTCCAATGACAATAACCAGCGTTGAGTCTTTATAAAGTCCGATAAACGTATTCACTATGCCGGGGATGGAAATCTTCAAAGCCTGTGGCAATACGATCAATCGCATCGCTGGCCAATACTTTAGCCCCATAGCATCTGCAGCTTCTATTTGACCTTTTGGAACGGCTTGCAAACCACCACGGACAACTTCCGCCATGTACGCTGATGCAAACAGCGTAACCATTATCAGTACACGCAGTAGTAGGTTGAAATTCGTACCTGGCGGCAGAAAGTAACTCAGCATAGTGGATGCTACAAACAACAGCGTTATCAGTGGAACACCACGAATAAATTCGATAAAGCCAATGCAAGCGTATTTAATAATTGGCAAGTTTGACTGCCTGCCCAACGCCAGACAAATTCCAATCGGAAATGAGAGCGTGATGCCCGTGATTCCGATTATAAGCGTGAGCATAAAGCCACCGAACTTATCGGTTGATACTGTTTCTAATCCAAAACCACCACAGATTAACCACAGTGCGATGAGTGGAAAGACGATGGCGAATTTGATTAAATATTTTCGACCAGGGCAATTTTCCCACAACAATGCAACCACAGCGACAATAAACAGCACGAACGTTAGCACCACCCGCCACCGGTGCTCCTCTGGATAAAAACCAAAGGTGAACAATTCCCAGCGTTGCACTATGAACGCCCAACACGCACCCGTATTCGTTGCCCGGCACTCGTTGCGATCAGCTGCTGTGAAAGTTGCATCGAGAAAAGCCCAACTTACTAGACCTGGCACAATCTTATAGAGAAGGAACAACGCCAACCCAGTTAGGAGGATGTTCGTTGGTGATGAAAATAAATTATCTTTGACCCACTTTATTGGCCCACTTGCTAAAAAGGGCGGCGGTAAATCCGGGTGAGTGCCGGGTTCGTATTTTTGCGCTGGCATGTCCGTTTTACTCATCGGTCTACCAACTTGATACGTTTGTTATACCAATTCATAAACATTGAAATTATTAATGAGAAGGTCAAGTACAAGCCCATGACAATAATCATGCACTCCATTTCTCGGCCTGTCTGATTCAACGAAATTCCACCAATGGTTGCAGTGATATCCATGTAACCTATCGCTATGGCGAGTGAAGAATTTTTTGTGATATTTAAATATTGACTTGACAGTGGCGGCACGATAACCCGCATCGCTTGCGGAATAACCACTGATTTGAGCGTTCTGCCACGAGGTATACCCAGTGCAAGACTTGCCTCTGTCTGGCCATGGCTTACCGCCAATATGCCTGATCGAACAATCTCACCAATAAAGGCTGCAGTATAGAAAGATAAAGCCAGCCAAAGCGCGATAAACTCGGGCAGGATAACCAAACCGCCAGCGATGTTAAATCTCCCAAGAGTCGGTACCTCCCAGTTGATCGGCTTACCCAATACGTAATATGCAATTAAGGGGACGACGACTATCGCAGCTAAGCTTATCCAAAACACAGGATAGGTTTTGCCCGTTGCGTCTTGAACCTTTTTGGCCCAGCGATGAAATAGAAAAGCGAAAACAATACCGATGAAAAATAACGCGATGACTACCCACATCAAATTTTCAGGTATGGGCTTGGGCATGAAAAAACCACGGTTACTGAGAAAGCTACCGTCACCCACTGGAATAGCTTGTTTTGGAGTCGGCAGACTATGTACGATAATGCCGTAGACAAGCAGTATGTGCAGGAGCACAGGTACGTTGCGAATATATTCGATGTACACATGCGCGATTTTATTGGTCAACCAGTTTTTAGATAAGCGCATTACACCGAGAAAAAAACCAAGCAACGTGGCCAAAATAATACCCATAATGGCGACTAGCAAAGTGTTAAGAATGCCCACCTGCATGGCACGAAAGTGGGTCGAACGAGAGTCGTACTCAATCAGCCTTTGATTGATATCGTAGCTGGCAGGTTGGTTTAAAAAGCTAAAACTAAAGCCCTTACCAATGGCTTCAAGGTTTGTTATGGCGTTGTTCACCATGGCGGCAAACAAACCGCAAATAAGCACTAACGCGATTATTTGAACAATGACAGAGCGTGCCTCTTTATTGTTCCAGAGCCTAGAGAGTGCATTTCTTTGTGCGGGAGGTGTTCTAACCCCGGCAACTGCAGTTCCATTACTCATCCAATACCCGCCTTCAAAATATTAATACCCTAGACGAAAAAGGGCACACTAAAAAAGTGTGCCCTTTTACTTTCAGTAACCGTTCTAAAAAGGACGACTAGCGAATTGGTGCAGCGTATAGAAGGCCACCGTCTTTCCACTGTGCGTTCAGACCACGCTCAAGTGCAATGGCAGTATCAGGACCAATGTTGCGGTCGAATGACTCACCGTAGTTACCGACAGCTGATATCGCATCAGCAGCCCAAGTAGCACCAAGACCTAGCATTGCACCGAATTCACCTTCTGTACCTAACAGACGGTTGATACTCGGGTTGTCGCCAGCAGCTTTACCCATTTCAGCAACATTGTCTTGTGTAATACCTAGCTCTTCTGCAGCGATGAGCGCGTTTACAACCCACTTACCAATGTCAGCCCACTCGTCATCACCTTGACGCACAGCACCACCTAAAGGCTCTTTTGAGATAATCTCAGGAAGGATGATGTAGTCGCTTGGGTTGTCAAATGCTGCACGAGTTGCCGCTAGACCAGATGCATCAGTTGTGTATGAATCACAACGACCAGCGCCGAAGTTAGTGATACCTTCTGCATTTGTTTCGATAGGCACTGGCTCGTAAGAGATACCGTTAGTACGGAAATAATCAGCCAGGTTCAGCTCAGTTGTTGTACCAGTCTGGATGCAGATAGATGCACCATCAAGTTCTTTGGCTGAAGTGACGCCAAGATCTTTTCGCACTAAGAAACCTTGACCATCATAGTAAGTGACTGGTAGGAAAGTCAGCTTTAGATCAACGTCACGACTCATCGTTTCAGTTGTATTACGGAAAAGGATATCGCCTTCGCCAGAATTCAAAACAGTGAAACGGGTCTTACCAGTTGTTGGTACGAAGTTAACTTTTTCACCATCGCCAAGTACCGCTGCAGCTACAGCGCGGCATAAATCGACGTCTACGCCAGTCCAATATCCTTTGTCGTCAGGATTAGCAAACCCAGCAACACCCGTTGATACAACGCAGTTCAGTGAGCCGCGCGCCTTAACGTCAGCAAGCGTTCCTGCTTGTGCGTTCATGGCAGTTGCCGCAAATGCCGCTACCGCAGCAGCGTATTTGATTGATTTTTTCATATAACAAGTCATCCCAAGTAGTTCAATATCGTTAGTGGTTCAATATTTTAAGACTCCAACCTCACGCAGGCTGGAATTCCCAAAGACACTAACATATGACTAGACCACTTGCCTACGAAAAATGAGACTTTTGTATAGTAGACGACGGATTCAAAACAATTGCCCTAACTCTACTGTGAACTATAATACAGCCCAATAAAAATCACTAAACTATTGACTTTATACAATAAAAAACTTCGAAATACGCATTGCGTCTAACTTATTGCGACTATCTGGGCAAATTTCGAGCAACTTCTCGCATCAGCGATTGAACAGTAATTTGATAACTAGCCGGCGCTGGCCAATCAGGCTCTCGTAGTCCTGTGGTCATGGTGTTGACGAGCGATGCCGCCAAAGTGCCACTGAAGCTGCTCCCCAAGTAATGGACATAGGAAAGCTTAGTTTGGGGAATAGAACGATAAGTACGCGACCATACAACAGCGCCACTGGATACATTGATCAAACTGGCACGCATCTGCACTTCTCGTTCGGTAATCAAGATTTTGCGTTCTCTATCAGTCAGCAGAACGCCAGTGTGATTACGCAGTGGTTCAACCTGAAAATTGTCCTTTTTAATGTCATTTTGCTCGACCCTGGCGATCAAAGCCAATTGAACAGGCAGACTTGCCGCATTGAGCGAACGTAGCTCACTCGGACCAACAACACCATCGCGTGCAAAACTCCCAACTAACTCTCGATACGACCCTGCCCGGCTGGCATTCATCGCTTGCTCAACCTGTGAGGAGCGCAGTGTTCTGTAGCCCCCTGCCTCATGAATAAATTCTTTGAGCTCCCGCGCCATCACGCTCGCACTTTGACCAGACTTAACGCCTGGTGCCGCCGTTACAGCGACAATGGCAACGGTGTTAGACACAATCGATTGGCCAGTGGGCGCTTTACTCACGCAGCTCGCTAACAGCAATAGCGTAAGCAATACCGTGGTTTTATGTATTATTTGACCTACTTTCATGACAAACACTGACATCGAAGGCGTCTGAGAAAGACGCAGAGACGGCTCTGACTAGAAGTATAGACGCACATAGGCTAAAAGCCATTCTGACGTCAAACGGTGATTTGGGAGCAACATCAAAGAAATGTAGGCAAAAAAAAGGGGCTAACGCCCCTTTTGGTTTGAGAACAAGTCCACTGATACGCCTCTAAAAACGATCACCTTTTTCTTATCACAGTTTCTTCGACTGTTTTTTATGCGGTGCGTCATTGTGCAGCGAGGGGTTTTCTCCATCCGTGCCTTGTGGTCTGTGAGCAAGACCTAAATGCGTTATCGACACGCAAGCTTCCCAGTTAACATCGAATAACAAGCGGGTTGACGTTATGTGCGTTGGCGCAGTAGAAGTTCTCAGTTGCAAAGATTTATTCAAAGCTGAGATCCTGCAAGTGATTGAATAGCTTAATGCTGAAGAATATTGAACGTTTTTACCGTCAATACTATCTATTTATTCATGTGAGCCGCTTTGCGCTTATAATTCACGAACGACACACAAAACGTTGCGCCAAAAGCCAACTGTGTAGCAATTGCTTCACTCCCCGTCATTGCGCCACTTGTGATCGATGATGATAAGTGAGCGGTGTGTCACTCGGAGATAAGCAAAGTTCGCTTCTCGCCGATACCAATATCCATAGTTAAGATTAAATAATCAGGAGAATGTTAATGTCCGATCGCACTGGCTCGATTAAAACCCCAAACGGTAAAACTTCCGAGCTACCCGTGTTGAGCGGTACGCATGGCCCCGATGTGGTTGATGTAAGGGGTCTTTATAAAGACACCGGGCACTTCACCTACGACCCTGGCTATGCAACAACTGCAAGCTGTAAGAGCGCCATTACCTTTATCGATGGCGATGAGGGTGTGTTGCTATACCGTGGTTACCCAATTGAGCAGCTAGCCGAACACAGCACTTATCTCGAAGTCTGCCACTTACTCATGTACGGAGAATTGCCAAACGAGCAAGAATCCACGGATTTCAACGACATCATCATGCATCACACAATGGTGCACGAAAATATTCACGATTTTATAGATGGATTTCGTTACGACGCCCACCCAATGGCCATGCTTGTCGGCACCATTGGAGCACTGTCTTCGTTCTATCACGACTCACTAGACATTACTAACCCAGAGCACCGCGAGATTTCAGCCCAACGTCTTATTGCAAAAATGCCAACGATTGCATCGTATTGCTACAAGCACTATCGCGGCATGCCTTTTATGTATCCAGACAACAAGCTGAGCTACGTAGAAAACTTTACTCGCCTTATGTTCGCAGTACCTGCAGAAGAATTTGAACCAAACCCAGTTGTGGTTAAAGCACTCGAGCTCATCATGATTTTGCATGCAGATCATGAACAAAACGCAAGTACCTCAACGGTTAGACTCGCTGGCAGTTCTGGTGCAAATCCGTTCGCATCAATTGCCGCCGGTGTTGCAAGCTTATGGGGACCTGCGCATGGTGGTGCTAACGAGGCGTGCGTAAATATGCTCGACTCCATCGTCAATTCTGGGGAAACCATTGAGAAAACCATTGCTCGTGCGAAAGACAAAGACGATGATTTTCGTCTAATGGGTTTCGGTCATCGCGTCTACAAGAATTTTGACCCACGCGCTAAGATCATCCAAAAAATGTGTCACGATTTACTTGAAGAGTTAGGTGGTGATACACCGATGTTCGAGCTGGCCCGAAAGCTTGAAGAAGCCACTCTTGCTGATGACTACTTTATCGAACGTCGCCTGTACCCGAACGTCGATTTTTACTCAGGCATTATTTTTCGTGCGTTAAACATTCCAATGAACATGTTTACTTGCATGTTTGCCATGTCTCGAACAGTTGGTTGGATATCACACTGGATGGAAATGCACGAAGATCCAGAAGGTCGTATTGGTCGCCCTCGCCAAATTTATACTGGCGCAGCTAAGCGAGATTACCCAAAAAAATAACTTATGTCAGTTAAAGCAAGCGAATTTACAGCGGCGCTTGCACTTGCCGCTAATGGCGTATCGCTCGTCACCACCGGTGGAACACACGGCACAGCAGGACTCACGGTGAGTTCTATGTGCTCGGTGTGTGCCGAGCCTGCACTTATATTGGCATGCGTTAATGCCGAAAACGAATTTTGCGGCATTGCCGATGCCAACAAACACTTCGCGGTCAACCTGCTAACCACTAGTCATACCACGTTGTCTGGTGTGTTTGCCGGGCTTGGCAACCCAGCAGAATCTGACCGGTTTGCCACTGGCAATTGGACAACACTAGAGACGGGCTCACCAATATTAATGGACGCACTTGTCTCACTCGATTGCATATTGGTTTCCGCTAAGACGCATGGCACTCACCGTATTTACATCGGTGAAGTTGTCGCGCTTCACAGTACCGATGCTGCACCGCTAATCTATACAAACCGTGGTTATGCTAACGCTGAACCCATTGCGTAACACACGTTTTACATAAAAAGCATGAGAATTCTGTATTACTGCAGCGACGATACTGACAATCGTATATACGATGCATTGCAACTGAATCTGCCTGAACACCAATTGGATCGATGGCCAGATTGTGACGATCGCACTCAAGTCACTGCAGCCATCGTTTGGCAACCCCCAGCAGAATTCTTCGACGGCTTGGTTAACCTTAAATACGTGTTATCCATTGCAGCTGGTGTCGATCACCTGCTGAATCACCCAGGCTTACCTGCAAACGTTGACTTGGTTCGTCTAACTGACGCCGGTATGGCACAGCCAATGTCTGATTTCGTTTTGTATGGTGCATTACATGCGCAACGCAAAATGGCTGCATTAACTCAAGCGCAACGCCAACACCAATGGCGCCACGATATAAAGCCACATCTAGCGCAAGAGTTCCGCATTGGTATTCTTGGCGCTGGAGAATTAGGGCAGATAACAGCGAAGCGACTACTCGATAATAACTATGCGGTTAGCTGCTGGAGCCGCTCTGAAAAAAACCTGCAAGGCATCCAACACTACGTCGGTGAGGCAGGCCTCAATGAGATGCTACCCACTGTTCAAGTGCTTGTATGTCTGCTGCCTTTAACCACTAACACTCGTGGCATTATCGATGCAGTTTTGCTCTCTAACTTACCTAAAGAAGCTTTTGTCATTAACCCGGGTCGTGGCGATCATCTGGACGAAACCGCCTTGTTGGACGCTTTGGACTCCGGACACATCAGCGGTGCACTACTCGATGTATTTTGTACAGAGCCGCTACCCGAATCACACCCGTTTTGGAAACATCCAAACATTATTGTGACACCACATGTCGCTGCTGTTACCTCTATACCAGAGGCGGTTGAACAAATCGTTGAGAGTATCGCAGCATTTGAGAACGGTGAAAAACCGCGTGGTTTGGTAAACCGCGAGTTTGGCTACTGAGTATCGATAGCCGCAGTCGGTGCAAGCGTTGCAACGGCGCGTAACACGATTTGCGATGCCAGTTCTCGGCGCATTTCGCCGCGTAAAATCTCAGCTTCGTCTTCTTTTCCCAATACACCGCCTTGGTCGTAGGTGTATTCGCGCACGACTTCAACACGGTTGGATGTTTGGTCAGGATCGTAGAGAGGGCGCTTGTCCTCCTCTGCCTGCGCAACCTGAATATTGACTGAATGTGACAGTTCATATTCACTGACTTTACCCGTTTTTTGCACCGATACAATGCGCTGAGATTGACGCTCATTTGCAACGCGCAATAACACGTTAGCTTCATCACGGTTATCCACTACAGAAAATGAACGATCAGATAATAGCTTGCGTAATTCTTCTCTTACGGTACTTTCACGCGAGGCATCAACAAAGATGCGAGCCTTACTAGCGACAGCTGAGTCTGTGCCGCGCAACTGAAATCCACAAGCGCTGCATAGACACAGCGCCAGGGTTACAGCGATTGTTGTTTTGATATTCAAAATTAAGGCGCAGTTGCCGCCTTGGCAAAATTGTTCAGCGCACCACTGACCTTAGCGAACACCTCGTCGCAGCCTTCTGTGCTATGCCGAGCCTTCAGGTATTCAGGATCGTTAAAGGCCAGAAACACTTTTCCATCTTCAGCCTGCCAAACCAGCATTTTCTGAGGAAGATCTATAGCGATGCTTTGGCTGCAAAGCATAAGCGGAGTGCCGACTTTCGGATTGCCGAAGATAAGCACTTGCGTTGGACGTAAATCCATATCTGCTTTTTTTGCACCAGCAGCGTGATTAACTCGAGCCATTACCGTCATACCCTTTTCAGTAACAATAGCTTCAAGCTTATCCATGGTGGTTGCAACGTCATGAGGGCTAGGTACGATTGTCATACCGTCTTGCGCATTTGCAGCTCCAGAAACACCAGCCAAACTTAAAAAAACACCTGACAGCAACACTAAAATTTTCTTCATTTTAAATAATCCTTATTGTTCGAATTCAATGGAGACAGCGTAGCACCCGATTTGCAAAAAAGGTACCCCACCCTCCAGTCCTGACACTTCTGCAATCACTTAGTTCAGCAATCGACCTAGATTTGACACAATTCGGTTGTTGTCACACAAAAACGCTACACTACCCACATGCATAAGCTCCTGCTTAACCGCGATATCTACACCGAATTCGTGCAAAACGAACTGCCGGCGGCAAAACGCTTTCTTTGGATTGTGACCGCTGACATCAAGGATTTGTACGTCGACATTAATGGTCATTTTCAGCCTTTGCTTGAAGTACTCAACGATCTGGTTGAAAAAGGGGTGGCCGTCAGGTTAATACACGCAAAAGAACCCGGCCCCCGGTTTCGCGAAGAATTCGACCGATTTGATACTCTTATCAATAGCGATAGTTTTGAACGTATTCTTTGCCCACGAGTACACACCAAAGCCATTGTCATCGATGGAAGGCTTGCATTCGTTGGGTCTGCCAATCTGACCGGCGCAGGGCTTGGCAGCAAGCATGAAGACAAGCGCAATTTCGAAGCAGGATTCATGTTCGATGACCCGTCAGATATCTCAGAGCTCATGAATTGGATAGACACACTTTATTTAGGTGAGCACTGTATAAAATGCAGGCGTCGACAATACTGCGCCGATCCAATCATTGATCACGTTTAAGAAGTGACTATTTAAATGACGGACACGCACGATAAAAATAAACCGGTGCAAAGCCGACAGGCTGCAGAGCTTGCCATTCATCAGATTCTTGCACAATACAAAATACAAATTCTGCACTCTGACGCTTGCATCGCCGAGGCTGAACATCTGCAAGCACATCCAGGCTTTGATGATGCGGCGTTAACACAGTGGCAAACGCTGCCTTTTGTAACTATCGACAATCCAGATTCTCGCGATCTTGATCAAGCGCTGCTCATCGAAACAACCGAAGATAACGGTTACCGAGTGCGCTATGCGTTAGCAGACGCAGCCTACTACGTTCCACCTGGAAGTGAGCTGTTTACAGAAGCCATGCGACGCGGTGTCACGTACTACACACCGCTATTGGCAGCACCGATGCTGCCTGAATCTTTATCCAGCGGGCTCATCTCATTAAACCCAAACGTTGATCGTCGCGCTTTGGTGTTCGACATACTGCTCGACCAAACCGGGGCTGTGCTCAACACCAGCATCGTACGTGCGCTTATCCAATCACAGGGAAAACTCTCGTACGAATCGGTACAAGCATTTCTCGATGCCGATAACGCTGGTCTTAATCACGAGTACACAGCCAGCACCTATGCCCCATCATTACGACTACTACGACAGGTCGGTGAAATACTCATTCAACGCGCACACGATCGCGATGTTATTCCATTTAACCGCAGTGAAGCACAGATAGAAATAACTGATTATGGAATCACACTGGTGCAACGCTTGCGGGTTAGAACTGAAAAGTACAACGAACAAATTAGCCTATTGTGCAATATGCAAGGCGCGGAAATGCTTAAAGGGCTCAGTCAAAATAATGATCAGCTACAAGCCATTTTCAGAGCTCACGATGCACCATTAGCCGGACGCTTGAGTTCTCTAAGACGCTTATTAACTCAGGTCTCTGAACTACCAGGGCTCGGAGATCAATGGCGCTGGAAAAAAGATCAGTCTTTAGCAGACTATGTAACATCGTTACCAGATGATGAAAACACGCACGGCAAATTGCTCGCCATTGAACGACAGATTCTGGTCAGCAACCAGGCCTCTGAATACCGAAGTGAACCGGGCCGACACCATGCATTAGCGGCATCCAGTTACGCCCGATTTTCATCACCTATGCGCGAAATCGTTGGCATCTTTACCCATAAAGAATTACTCGAAGCACTAGGTGTAGTTCCAAGCAATTTTGCGGTGAATACGACATCCACCCAAGACGATAACGCCTTGCGCGAGGAAATTATCACCATTGCGAATCAGTCACGGCAGACGCAAAAGCAAATCAATAAAGCCGTGGAGTTTTATGCATTGCAATCGGTCTTAGAATCGGACCTATCCACCAACCCTAGACCACAACGCGATGCCATCATTATGGGCTTTAAGCGCGATCGGATTTATCTTGCGTGTAACGATATTGCAGTGGATTTAAAAGTAACGAAGAGCGATATAGAAACCCAGTACAAGACTACCTATGAGTTCGGCGACTTAACTGGCGTGCCAGTCTCGACCGATGCGCCCACTTGGCATCTGGGTGACAGCGTAACGGTAAGCACACAGGGTTTTAACAAAGAGACCAAGCGATATCAGCTCAACTTGCACGAAACGAATATGCATGTCTAACCCGAACGTTCAAAGTACAACACTTGAGCCACTGCCTGCGAGATAATCTTTAGCGATGTTATCCGACAAACTCATCTGGCTACGCCACCAACTTAACAAGCGCCTGATTGGCTCGGTTTTTCCCGTGGGTTGGTTTGGCCCAAAGCCACCCGATTTGCACGCGCTAAGCGTAGCGGCCGCGCCGCTGCAGTTACAAATTGTAAGCCATTGCTGGCAATACTCGCACATGTTGAATTTTCAACTCAGTTCGCTGGTGAATTACCCGCCATCGAAACTAGAACTAACCTATACCCTCTACCATGCAGCAGAGGATACGGCGTTAATAAAAATGATAGCGCGTTACGACGCCATAAACATACCAAACGTGTCTTGGGATTGGGTAGAGGTTCCAAAGGAGCAATTGTTCCGGCGTGCTATCGGTCGTAATCGCACGGCATTAAACTCCAAGGCAGATTGGCTATGGTTTAGCGATTGTGATCTAATTTTTCACAAGGATTGTCTGGATTCATTAGCGCAAGCAATCGAAGGCAAGCAGCTGCGAATGGTTTATCCGGCACAAGAAGGCATAACCGAATTACTAGAATCAAGTCACCTTATGTTGAATCAAAGCAATGAGACAACGATCGACATCGATACTCTGTTATTCCAGGCTAATGCTATTCACAAAGCCAAAGGTGCGTTTCAAATTGTCCACGGTGATGTCGCTAGAAAGTGTGGTTATTGCGCTAACATAAAACTCTATCAACAACCCACGCAACACTGGAGCAAAACCTACGAAGACTCGATGTTTCGACGATTGATTAACAGCGAAGGTACGGCAATTGATGTGAAGGGTTTGTATCGAATTCGTCATATTGAAAAAGGCCGCTACGTTAAAGGCACACAATTTTCACGGGTACGTAAAGGCATAAGAGTTGCCACTGACGATCAGAGAGGCCAGCAATAACGATGCTTTTATACGACGCTCTGAGTTTTTTCGAAAAGAAGTTGGCGAAAGCACAAGGCAAAGGTTACGGCACCAGCAGCATTGCAGCAGAAATCAATTCAGTTGAAAAGCTACTCGGCCACAACCAACCCAAGCTATGCATCGACATTGGTGGCAATATTGGTGACTACAGTGCCGGGCTTCGCAAACACTTTTCCACCGCGCGTATAGTGTGCTTCGAACCATCGAGAACTAACATTGACGTACTGAACAACCGATTCGATCAAGATGAATACATAACAGTTGAACCTGTCGGTGTGTCAGTTGAAGCTGGTTCGCACACCCTTTATTCAGACAAGCCTGGTTCCGGGCTGGCCAGCTTGACTAAGCGAAACCTTGAAAATTCAGGTAAAGATTTTGAGGTTGAGGAATCAGTGACTATTATTCGGTTCGAGGACTATTGGCGTTTGCAGCTCAACAGTGAACCGATAGATTTTATGAAACTCGATGTTGAAGGACATGAAATGGACGTCTTGCTCGGGTGTGGAGACGCCCTCAATCACATACAGTTAATCCAGTTTGAATTTGGTGGTTCCAACATTGACACACGTACCTATTTTCAGAACTTCTGGACGTTTTTTAAATCAAATGGATTTAAGCTTTATCGCATAACACCGTTTGGGATTGCGCCTATAAGTCGGTATAAAGAGATAGACGAATGTTTTCGAACCACGAATTTTTTAGCACACAGAATAATTGCTGATTAAACAGTACCAAAAGCTCTATCTAAACTAGGGCTTTCGTTTACTTTTTAAACCGCCACCGTCTCCCAGTTCTCCGGCAAAATATCCTGATGCGTATTTTCATTAGTCCAAGGCTTTGGGGCAATAACACGTTGGTTTACATTCTGATTAAACCAGGCGCTCCACCAGGAAAACGTACTATTCGCAATGATATTATGCGCAGCTTCACTCATTTGCTTTAAGTCTTGCAGGTCGGTTTGATTGTTGGCGAAAGCGATATTGTCGCCCTTGAAGTTTTCTTTACACCACGCAATATCGTCAGAAAAAAACATAAAATCAACATTGTTGTTAAATTTACGCATAGCACGTACAACGTAATCGCTGGACAATGCCTGAGAGCTATTTTGGCTGATGAAATCACCACGCCTGACGTGTACGGCAACCGTATTCTCGCTAGGGAGTGCTATTGCCTCGTCAGAAATTCCAATATTGCTTAAGTCAATTTCTTTCAACAGCTGTTGTCTGATTTCTCGAAAATACTTATCCGATTGCCAATACCCGTCAAGGTAGCTATGTTGCGACGCATCACAAGCAAACTCATGGTAACCGTAGTCGTCAGGTTCACTTAGATAGTTCATGTTGCCGTTTACGCTTAGGGGCAACAGCTTGGCTTTAAGTTTGCTGATGATTCGGCGCGGCTTCGAAAAATTATTGGTTTGCGCTGTTAAACCTAGATCTGGCAGTTTAAATTGACGATGACTATGCGGTTTTAAATAGAAGCCGGTATCAATGAAAAAGGGTGTGCCCAGCCGCTGCGCCAATGCTTTACCCGCAGCGTACTGAAATAATTGATTACCCAATCCACCTTTGAGTCTAGCCGTTACAGAACCTTCGTTATTAGCACGCATAAGAGCTGTCAATTTTGTTTTTCTAATTCGGCGATTTTTGCAATCATTTGATCAGCCCGATTATCCCATCGGTTGTTGTTCAATGCTCTACGTCCGTTTTCCTGTAGCGTGCGTAGCTGATCTGGATTGTCTCGCAGATGTTCAATAGCACTGCGTAACTCAGTCGGATTCTTAACCTGAACAAGCGCATCTGCCATACCCATGTCGGCAACAACCAAAGGATTTAAAGTTTCCGTCACAACAGCGCAACCGCTGGCCAGAGCTTCGAAAATACCCGTTTCAAAGTCATCGACACTTTCTTCGGCAAAGTGAATGTTAACGGCTATCTTGCTCGACCTTAACGCTTCAAAATATTTCTTACCAAACTGCCCTTCAACAATATCCACAAGATCAGACGATTCACTGAGCCATTCCCGACGGCGATTGGATACATTACGATTGAATATGGCTAATCGACTGCGATCATGGTTTCCAGGGTCAAACTCGACTGCAGCAGCGTAGTGAAAAACAGAAGATTTTTCAGCAAGATCAGAAAACTCACGATCAACAATCGCTTTGGATGTATGGGTGTGCACATAAACCCAGTCCAACGCCGTATGAGCATTCAGAAGTGCATCGTGATCCCGTCGACGTATAAGCGGTTCGGTAGACCAGAAAATAGTCGGACAGTCAAACAAAGCCGGGATGCTAGCGGGAATTTTCTCACCGCGCTGAATGAGTACTGCATCGATATTTTCTTGCTTGATAATATTGTTGAGTTGCCGCTTTATTAACCACCATGGCAATAGTTTCTGGCGCTGACGGCGATAGTCATAGCGGACAACATTGCAGCCCTTTCGCTCAAAAGCAAAACTAAGCCAGTGCTCTGCCCCCCACTCTTTATGGTGATGCACTGCTATATGTAAGAGATTCATAAAGCAGGGTCTGGTGCACTTTGCATCGGGAGTGCTTTGGGCATGGGATCCACCAATTACTCAGTTTCAACTTGTGCAGATACAACAACCCAACCATCTCGACGATAGTTTTCGACAATTTCATCGCGCATTTCGTGATGTCCCTCTGATTTGAATACAGCCGCTTTTGTTCTGCCGACACGTTTGCCAAAGTCGGGGCGACAGGCCCAGCGTTCCGGTTGAGATTCAGGGTGAGGCGGTACCCAGGTTTTAACGCCACCGTGCTTTAACGCCATGTAACTAAAATGAATGTCTTCACCATTATCCCAATTTGGCGGGTCTTCTATCCACATGTACTTAGCATAGGTTTTTTTGAAGAACCAGCACTGGCCCGACAAATCAACCTGTGTCGCTTCATCCAGATGATGGCCGTTCCAGCCTACTTTGTTTTTGGAAGAGTAGCCGCCGGTTGGTTCTAGCAATGCGCCAGCACCACCTAATATGCCGTCGATGCCACTGGCGTATACATCCAGGCAGTTTTCCAACCACTGAGGCTGCGGCAAAATATCATCATCAAAAATACAAACGTGTTTCGTGCGCGCCATAGTGGCGAGCGCAAATCGACCGAAAAACTTCCAATTGCTATTACTTATAATGACTCGATCAACCATGCTCGAAACATCAGGGATGAGTTCGTCGCTACTATTGCACCAAACCCAGATTTCATCTGGAGGGACAGTTTGAGCCTTGAGTGCATCAACCTGCGCTTGTAAATACTCTGAACGAGTGTATACCGTGAGAATCGCGGTGATGGAGTTGTCATCATCGGGAACAGTGATAGCACCGGGAGTATGGTCGAATTCAAACGTCGTTTTCACTTGGGAGGCCCGATTGAACATCGCAGGCAAGCGTACCGTCCACAGAGATTTTACGCGCGTTTGCCACCACCAGGATATGCTCTGAATTATGGTGCGCTTGGGTCGAGAGCGTTGTACGTCGCTCATTATGCAATGCCCTCGGACAGTCTGTAGATTGTCTCAGATTATAGCAATTTTTGTATTGTGGCGGTCATGACAGACAAACACGCCAATGCTTGCGAAGATACAGCTCGGCATAATTGGTCAGAATTGATCTCAAAGGCAATCGATTACATCGCTTGATAACCATCTCATTAGAGTCTACTGCATGCACCTTTATACGCATTAGAAGACACCGTTATGACTAACTACCCCACACCCTTTGTGCAGCCTGATTCAAGTTCACTATACCGACTACTTTTTGTTGCAGCTGTTCTGTGCACCTTGCTTTTCACCAGCACAAGCCACGCGAACATCGACTTTGATCAGCCCGGTAGCGGCATGCTGATGTTGAACCACGATGGTGGACAAGCGCAGCCTGCAATGCAACTCGATGCCAGTATCAACGTCAATGCAGCCGGATTATTAGCTGATGTGACTTTGACACAAACCTTTCGCAACACACACACCCAATGGGCTGAAGGCCGCTACTTATTTCCGTTGCCACCGGATGCAACGATTAGGGGGCTGATAGTTACGGTGGGTGATCGAACCATCATCGGGGAGGTAAAACCGCGAGCTGATGCGAAAGCAACTTATGAGAAAGCCAAAAACGCCGGCCAAGTTGCCAGTTTAATCGAGCAGCAAAGACCCAACCTGTTTACCGCGAACGTTGCCTCAATTGCACCTCAAGATGAAATTAAAGTGACTATCGATATTTTATTACCAATACGTGTTGTCGATGGCGCAATGCAGTTAACGTTTCCAACAACACTAACGCCACGCTACACCAACGCTCAAACAACGGATGTATCGAGCCTTGCCAGTGCGTTCACTGACACCAGCGAGCAGCGAGGTCCGAGACTGAACTTCTATGCCAGCATTGCCCCGCTTACCGACTACACCGACGTTAGCAGCAGCACACACACGCTGCAAACAGCGCAGGATCACGTGGTACTAAACGATGTACCGATGGACCGAGATTTAACGCTGCAGTGGCCTTTCGCACTGGGCGATACAGAAAAAACTTACGCCTATGTGAGCACACATGACGGAAAACGCTACGCGCAACTACTGCTAACACCACCCAACACGGTGGAACAAACTGCCGTAGCCGCACGCGAGCTGATTCTCATTATAGACAAGTCGGGCTCAATGTCCGGTGTTTCAATGCGGGCAGCTAAAGAAGCACTGCATTTTGCCTTAGACAGTTTAAGCAATCAGGATAGTTTCAACATTGTTGCGTTTGATGATCAGACTTACACACTGTTCGATGCATCTCAAGAAGTAAGCGACAGCAGTATTGGCAAAGCAAGAAGATTCATCACTGGTCTTCATGCCGACGGCGGCACCGAAATGAGCGGTGCGTTAAATTTTGCGCTGCAACAAAACCATGCAGGCAACAACGACCACCACCCAGAGTCTCAACGATTAAAACAAGTTGTTTTCATGACTGATGGCAGTATGGGTAATGAAGATTTGTTATTGAACACCATCAAACAAAACCTTGGCTCCAGCCGATTATTTACCGTGGGCATAGGCGCAGCCCCCAATAGCTGGTTTTTGGAGGAAGCGGCGAAAGCCGGACGCGGTGTGGCGCTGAGTATTCAAAACGAACACGACGTTGCCGGGCCATTAACACAACTGCTGAATAACTTATCGACACCGGTACTGACCAGTATTGGCATACAGGCATCGAACGGGCAATTCGAGCTGTACCCAAAACCGATACCTGACTTATATGCCAATGCACCCTTGATGCTGGTAGCCAAAATAGATAACGATGTCGACGCTTTTATCGTCACCGGTCAGCTCGCTAATTCACGCTGGCGTCAGGAAGTTACACTCGATGGCTCGCAGGAGAAATTTGCGCCAGAGTCTAATAGTGCACCATCTGTTGCCATGCACTGGACCAGAGCCAAGATAGATTCTTTACTGGAGGAACAACGTTATGCCTTTGATAAAGAAATGCATAAGGGTGCGATCACACAACTTGCAATGACGGTCGGTTTACAAACCAAGTACACAAGCTTTGTTGCAGTAGAGGCTATGCCTGTAAAGCCTTCTAGGATGCGTATGCCATTGCATCAAGTCGCCAATCTAATCCCAGCTGGCAACGACATGTTGAAGGTGCGTATGCCACAAGGTGCTGCAGGAACCGATACGTTGCTTATGCTTAGCGCTCTGCTCGGACTATTCGGCACCAGTGGGCTGCTAGTGGCAAGACGATTCTGGAAATACTTCTCATGAGTCGCCCTAAACTGCGCCGCCAGTTAGGTTTGAGTCGCGCCTTAACGATTGGTGCATCCTCATCGATACTCTTGGCAGTTGTTTTGTCCAGTGCGTCATTTTATATCAGCGCAAAAGCACTGCTGGCGCAACAGCTGTTACAACACGCCTGGAATACGTCGATTGAAAGCGGTGTTGGCACAAAGCCATGGAGCTGGGCCGACGTGAACACAACAGCCCGACTAAACCTGCCAAGCATTAACGCATCGGTTGTTGTGTTAAGCGATGCCTCCGGCGAGGCCATGGCGTTCGGGCCTGGATTGGTGGCTGGAAACCCGCTTAATGCACGAACAGAATCGTTGGCAATAGGAGGTCATCGAGACACGCATTTAGCTTTTCTTGAGCACATGGCCATTGATACCCCGATAGAGCTACAGGCTCTGGATGGAGCAACACATCGCTATAAGTTATTGGATAAACAAATAGTGGATTCATCAAAAACGAGTCTTGCCATTGCAACCACCACACCGGGGCTGATTTTAATTACCTGTTATCCGTTTAATGCGACCCAGACAGGCGGGCCGCTCAGGATGGTGGCACGGGCGGTGTACCAACCATGGAAACCACCAAATATACGGTTGTAATAGCATTCACTCACGGCCGGAGGACCTTGGTCATCAGAAGCCAAAGAATCACTAGAAAGTTAGTTTTTAATGAATCACTTATGGTGCAACCCAAGAATTGAAGTCCCTGCCTAAGACGGTCTTAATCCACGACGCGATCGGTTACAATGATGGCTAGCTGATAACCAAGTAGCATGTTATGCGAGTGCTAAGCCAATCTACTACTCACCAGCCCTTAAACAACTCCTCATGTACAACCAACCGCCGCTCATTAAAAGGCGCTTCAAGTGCATCATCCCAAGGCGTAATTTTCACATACTAAATCTTACGGCGGCCAGTGATATTTTTACTGGCCGCCGCTTGGAATTCGACATTAACCCTACTCATCAAAAGCCTGGTCGCTGTCAACAATAGGATGCTCGAACACCTGCATACTCAACGGATCCACACAGGTCATTACCCCGCCGGCAAATGTATCAATCCAATGAACACTATGCGCGCTAGTCACATTGAGTAAGGGCGTGTGCCCACAAAAAACTGCCCTAGAAGACCGGTTATCAGCGACGAAAACACTACCGCGATTGCCAGATTGAAGATGGTTGTACACAGTAGAAATATCGTTACGTCCCCATAGAAGCCGATCTTCTGCAACTTTCTTTCGAGCGGTGGCGCTTAGATAATTCATTAATTCGGTCTCACTCCAATCCAATGGGCATTCAGCATGAATCAAGCGAAAGGAAGCCGCTTGCGTTTCATCGCCAACATCCAAACAGATAGGCAAGCCAGAACAAAAACGCAACAACCACTCCATGCCATGACCGTGTTTTTTAAGAGAGTCTAAGGTCGCCGCACCACCACCCCGTGAACTCTTCCAGATAGCTTTCCAGTCGCGCTGATTAATCACCATTTGCTCATGATTACCCAACACCACATGACAATGAGATTGCTGGAAAAATTCAACGACTGATGCAGAATCAGGCCCCCGGTCAATCAAGTCACCCACTGAATAGATCACATCCGTTGATGGGTCGTAGTTGATCGTTTTGAGCAAACATTGAAACGTGGCATAGCGACCATGGATATCACCGAAAACGAAATGCCGCTTACTTTCATCCAATGCAATGGAACGATGATTTTCTGCCAGTCGATTGGATTGATGCATTAGTTTGTTTCAATATTTTCAAGTAATAGCTCGACATTCGCCGTACTGGGTTTTAGATTGCCGTCACCCATAATACACTGCCACCTAAGAAACGGTTCGCGGCTTATTGGCTACGTGCAATGGGTGAACTTAGACGGATCGATCAGGAGTTCGGAACCGCAGCCCACTACACCTCACCACCAGGCGGTATTTTTTTATGGGTCACGCTTCCCGAAAGTGTCAATACAACTAAACTTGCCGAACTGGCCGCAGCAGAAAGTGTAGCCATTAACCCTGGCGTGGAGTGGTCCTTAGAAAATACTGCACAGCGGCAACTACGGCTCTGTTTTGCCAATCCCGATAACGCAACCATTCGCGAAGGCGTATCAAAGTTAGCGAAAATCTGCCACCAAGAATTTGGACTGCCGGAATTTGCTGGGAATGTGCGCCGTTAAGGGTTCGTACGACGGTGGAAATTTGTAGAGTGGCTAATGACAGATTTCTACCTAGCTGCGGATGGCGAGTCTCAACCGACTCTACACGTATATGGCGAATACCCGACAGCGCCTTTAACTATAGGCGCACCTCAGCGTCGCGTTGACCATAGTCGGAAAACTTTGGTTAGTAAGAAAGCCCTCTGCTAATATTCCAGTGATTCGACTTTTGCCAACAATTTCATGTCTTGCGTTCGCCGCTTCTTGTCAATCTTGAATAGCACCCGCTTTTTCGACAGCTGCAACACATACGGACTACCCTTGCGCAGCGTGACATGGGATACCGGCAATTCTGCATAGTCTATTTTCCCGTGCAGATGCAATCGACGATTCTTTGCCAGTGGCATGTTGTCGTACTGCTCAGGTGATGAGAGAAATGCGCTGAGTGAACTGCAATCTGCACATTTGCAATCAAGCTCCACGGTCATTCGCCAGTCGTCCGGTGCTCGCGGTGGCTTTGCCAGTCGCGCGCCCAATGTATCGATTAGCAGTTGGCTGAGTGTTCGCAGCTTATGCAAACACGGTGCGTCGTGTTCGAGTGTGCTCAGTGACTCCAGAAAAAAAACCAGAGTCTCTTCAAGGTAGATCTGCCGTTTGTGGTGTACGTGCTGCAACAGCACTGTTTTGGCTTTTGTGTTGGGAAGGCACTGAGCAGATCGATACAACGCCACTAAATGATTCACTTGATGGTCGGAGTCTGCAAGCCGAGATGTTGGCGCAGCGCTTAGCGAGTTGATTTCATGCTCTTGTATTAGCTTGTCGAAATAGAAATGCCATAGGCGTTCGGGTACTCGCTTCCAAGCGGAACCACCTAGTTCGTTGACCTGTTCACAGAAGCGCGGAAGCCGCTCAATCCAGTCTAAGGGGACATATCGATACCGTTTATCCTGACGCTCGATCCAAGCTGTGACCAGCTGCTCACAGAACGACTTACCATGCTTTACGCCCAACTTGATCAGTGGTTTTATTTGCGACTTGTTTACAGCATCGATAGTGAACGCTGCCAATGCTCGGGCGGACAATGATCTGTCATCAAGTAACAACAGTAATTTAAGTGTGGCACTCAGTGATGCGGAGCTTGCACGCCGCGGACTATTGGGCCACTGAGTGTCGAATATGATCATCGCTTCCTGCACCGCTTTTGCAGCGTCAAGCTTTGCCAAGCTCAACAGCTCACGCATACCTATTACCTCATCCATTTTGAACAGTATGCGAAGGTGCATGTTCTGCGGCCACATCACAACTGCTGCACGTTCATACTGACGATCTAGCGTGTTGCCGTAATTACCCATGTAGCCCTCGTACTCTTCGGCAGCCGGGGCGAATTCATCACGCGCGCGCGTCCAGCACAGCTCTCTATTGCTAACATGCAAGGTTGAATACGGCGCTTTATCACCTGTGACCCAATGCGTCAGAATGACGCTGTCTTCAAGCAACTCCTCAAGGTCGTACTCACTGCCGGCATTCTCTGAGGCTGTCGCATCGTCTGCGTCCAAAGCTGCATCCTCATCCTCATCGTCCCAGTCCTGATCATAATGATTGTATCCACGATAAGACCGGCTGAATCCGTCATAGTCCGATCCGTTCGTCTCGAAGGCACTCCACAACTCTTTGATATCCACCAGACACAGGTTGACATGCATATCGAGCGCATTCCCTGCAATCTTCAGTGCGTCGGCACGTGACTTGTCTGACCCTTTGAAGCGATTCCACGACAGGCTTCGCTGCGTGTATTGATGATCTAGCAGGTACACAAATTTTTCAATTGCATCGGAACTTACAGTCGAATCCGAATCCGCCGGTTGCGTAAAGAACGCGTTCAACGTCCGCTGCAACTCGGTTGTGTCCTGCTTTGGCTGCACCCCACGCTTCGGTTTGGCGGGCGTGAAATTCAGGTTATAACTCAGCGCAATCCTGTATCCATCAGTAATCGGTTTAACCTCATGCGTGCAATCAGCGTAGAAAGAAAACAGGGTGAGCTTCCCAGCGGCGGCGTTTCTGATGGAAAAACGTGTGCGTCTGTCCTTGTGATTGACGATCAGCGACCCACCCGTGTGTTCAGATGGCAGCACGACAACCAGAGTTGCCATCATGTCATCACTACGTTCACTGTCTCTGTGGGGTACAAAGAACTGGCCAGCTTCATAAATCAGAAGTTTGTCGAGCTTCGCGCCGAGCTTGCCGTCCGGTAAATCAAGCGCCAGTCGGATCTCTTCAAGAGCAGGTTTCAGGCTCTGGTTCCAATGACGATTGTCAATTTGCACCCGCGATTTCGCAATCTCCCAAACATTGCGAATACGGGTATCGAACAACGTTTCTTCACCAAACCCGAAAGGTGCCTGGCGCGCGTGCCGAATCAATGTGCGAGCACGTGAAGTGGACACTGGCAAGCGAATATTGCCCACCTCCTTAATGGCTATTCTCAGGGCGTCAGCTGGAAGCTGCAACTTACACGCAAACGCACCGGTCTCAGACTCTGGAGCCAATGCTTCAAGCGCAGTAACGAGATCGTTTTTCATAAGCTCATCAAATCTAATATTGCGAGGCGAGTATGCTGATCAATGATTTTACCCATAAAAAGAAACTTCCCGAAACGGCGGCGTCAGGCGGATTGAAGATCATCAGATCGATCTGTTTTTTCGACAGACCAGGAAGGATGGCTTCGGACGCGCAGCGCCCTACTTTTACGCTGGATTTACCAACCATGTATTGCCTGTCGAGGAGCGAACGATGGCAATCACCTGCCAACCGCAACAGACGCTAACGACACAAACGTTATTGAGTTATCGAGCGGCGGTGGCTTGAATAAGTCTGACGTTGTCTACTCAAATGCACTCGATTGGCATAAGCTACTGAAAACAGCCTGAGTTCAGATGTGTTTATGGCCACCACCCACAAATGGGCATTTCGAGCGCGCTTCAGACGACATTCATTCGGTTGGAAGTCGCAACCAGCGGTCAAGCGCGTCAAAGAAGCCGTGTCTGAAATCAAAAAAGCGGCAAGAAAAGACAAAATGCTGGCAGCGGAAGGGTCGGTGATACTCTTCGAAAAACTGTCTCCTGCCCTGGAGCATGTCGACAGCTCGTCCGGATCCATTGGCTCAGCCGTTAACAATGCTATCGCCGCACTCGCACCCATTATAGCCGCGGCCCCCACCGACAAAAAAACGCGAATGGACTGGCTCGAGCGCCTGTTCCAAGCGCATGCTGAGGATAATATTCCCTACATTGAATCGCTTGCAGAACACTGGGGCGATCTCTGCGCAACACCGGAAATTGCAAGTCATTGGGCAGATGAGCTCTTATCCATCACGCAAAATGCACTCAGTCGTGACAAGGATATGCGCGGCCATTTTCACGGTACCACTGCCTGCCTCAGTTCTTTGTATTCATCGGGTCGATACGATGAACTGATTGATCTACTCGCACAGGAAACCTTCTGGCACTACAAACAATGGGCAGTAAAGGCACTGGCTGCAAAAGGCATGAATTGTGAAGCCATTGTTATGGCAGAAGGTAGCCGGAGTGCATGGGCAAGCAATCTGGACATTGACCGGTTGTGCGAAAAGATTTTACTGTCCATGGATCGGTTGGAAGAGGCTTACGATCGCTACGGACTACGCGCCAATCGATCCGGTACCTATACTGCATGGTTTCGCGCTGTAGCCAAAAAGTATCCCGACAAGAAGCCCGCCGATCTCCTGAATGATCTAGTCAACGAAACGCCGGGCGAAGAGGGCAAGTGGTTTGCTGCTGCGAAAGATGCAAAGCTGTTTACAGAGGCTATTGCACTGGCCAGGCGAACACCCTGTTCACCTCAAACCCTGACGCGTGCCGCCAGAGACTTTGCCGTTAAACAACCACAATTCGCAACCGAGGCAGGTATGACGGCCTTGCACTGGTTGATGGAAGGCTATGGTTATGACATTACTTCATTAGACGTGTTGAACGCCTATACGCATACCATGACTGCCGCTGAGAACTCAGGGAATATTGAACAAGTGCACAGCTGGGTAGAGGAACTTGTAGCGCAAAAACCAGAGACTGAAAACTTTGTGAGCAAAGTGCTTTCTCACAAGCTGAGTCAGATTGGGACAGCGGGTGGTCGGGCAGAATAACTTCAAGACTCTAGTTCTGCCGCGTACTTCCTGGCACAATCATTTCCGCAAACACTGCAAAGTTTCAGCAATGCCTGGAGTGGCGTTGAAATTATTAATAATTCTAGATAAGGCCAAACGTATATTCTGAAGTGCCTACTCTCTGGGCTCCAATGGCAAATAAGCCAAATCAATATCTACAGATGAAATCAAAAGAAGTGCTATTGCCTGCAGCAGCCCGTTAACTCTCAAGTTTTTCACAGGGCCAGAATCACCGGAGGCAACAACTCAACCGGTGACACGCATTCCCCGGATACACGCTTTACCCGGCATTACCTGCGGATCGTGCGTAATCCTTACCAGTGGCTGCGACGCAGCTTCCTGTTGGTTCTTGTCTGCTTGAGTATTCATCGCCCCCTGACTCACTAATAATCGATTGGCCTTTGCACTCACAAGGTAATGCCCCAGCATTTCATTAAAATGGTTTTGCGACAAATCAATTTAATGGAGATTCACCGATGTCCTTCGCTTCTCATACTGTAGGTATTCCAGGCGTTGAAGTCGAACGTGTTGATCGACAAAAGGGTATTGAGGTCTGGGCCAAGCCCGCTTACAGGCCGGCATGCCTTCATTGTGGGTAGAGCCGTGCCGTCCCCCGTTAATTGGGTAAAGCCTTTGAGAATTACAGACTGAGAGTCCTGGCCCATTGTGGGTGGGATGGTATTATCAATCGTGTTTATTGAGTGCCCATCCCCCGTTTATTGGGTAGAGCCAAAATTATTTGTAACGTGGGATTTAATATGGTGGCCAAGAACAAAACCAAACTGCCCCGCAACTAACCAAAGAAAGGAAATCCCCGTGTCGGCAGTTCGATACTGCAACAAAGCAAGGGACAGAATCGAACGGGGGCGCCTAGCCGGGCCCGCCTAGGGTGACGACCCGAGGATTTTCAGGCGGGTTGATTAAAATAGTGGTTTAACAAATTCAGTCACTTGCGGCGCTTACTAATCTTTTATGGTTTCTTTTGCGGCGTGGTATTCGTCCAGATACACTCGTGCTGACACAAAATAGACACAACAGTAGAAGTATCATCGACATTGCTTTTGTCAAAATTACGGCTGAAGGCCTTGCGATAGTAACTCAGCGCGCGAAACCTATGCCACCTACCCTGTTCGGCTCAAAATTGAAGCTAAGATAATGCGTGTAGTGATTACCCACGATGCAAATATATGGGTAAATATTTTGATTTTTTACCCGCTTTAGTCAATGCTTGGGTAGTTTCACAGAAAATATGCCCTTATTTACATGCCCACTCAAAAGTCCACCTACGAAATAGACTACCAGGCATATTGAGGTGGGGAAACAGCTGCAGCAAAATACACAAAATATCTAAAACCTGGAACTGCTACGGTGTTCATCCCTGCAAACAAGCAAACCAAATTAATTCGTGACATGCGCCTGAGAAAGGTAGACGATACTTTTCATAACCAAAACAACGTAGTCACTTAATACAAACCTTTTCGGCACACACCGAATGAAGAGATTGATAAATTAAACAAAGCAGATATACATAAAACCGAAAGGCTCGCTGATAACCAAACAGTACATTATGCGATGGCCAAGCCCGGATTAGTAAATCCAATACTAGTTTACGCAGACTTGATCGCTACAGGTGATACTCGAAACATTGAAACGGCAAGGATAATTTACGATGAACGGATTGCTCGACCTAACGGATAAAATCGGTCTTGCATCAATGGCGACTCTTCGCTCTGTGCATGAAATAGCATCAAATCTGAAACTGCCATACGTGATAGTAGGTGCTACCGCTCGGGATATGATTATGCATCACGGGTATGGCGCTAGAATTCAAAGAGCAACAGAAGATATAGACTTTGGCATCCAAGTCAGCTCTTGGAATGATTTTGATGCGCTGAATGAAAAACTTCATCAAAATGGTTTCAACCAAGGCATGCAGCAACATAGATTTATCGGCCCAGAAAATATTCCAGTAGATATTGTGCCTTTCGGAGATATCGAGTCTGATAACTCTGAAATTAGTTGGCCACCCGATGGCGAATATGTGATGAGTATGAGAGGTTTTCAAGAAGCAATTGAAAACGCACAACAGGTTCTTATACACAAAGACCCAGAGGTAATCTGTCCGGAGGGTTGGAGTATGTTAAAACCAAAATATACGCCGACGAGAACTTAGCTGTATTGGAACAGTATGAATACGATCCAGATTACACAGCATGTTATCTACTAGGTACGCATTGTCGGGGAATAGCGTTCAAAGCTACGGCTGAAGATATTCTGAAAATGCAAAACGCCAATAACGATAAAAATATCGAGCGTATTGCTCAGGAAATGTCGCAATGTCTGGCCGAGAAGAATTTGAAATTACTAGAGGCGTTTATGGACGGTTTTCAGCTATAAGAACCTGGATTACTCAGGCTACGCCTTCGCCCTTCGGAGCCGGCATACAACGCTCTTGTGCCCAGTATGGGTAGATGCTAAACCGCTTCGCAGTTTTGTCACATGGGGAGACCCCACACTATCATCGGCGCGGACTCGTTTCACTTCCGAGTTCGAGATGGGATCGGGTGGTACCGAGACGCTATGATCGCCGGAATACTGGGTGGATGATATGTGCTTGTTTCTTAACCTTGCGGCCAAGCCAATACTGCTCGCTTAACTTCCGAATAATGACAAAATCATATACATGCCGATGATTTGATTGTGATAATGTATCGTATATTTACTAATCACAACCCCTCAAACAATTCCCCCATCAACAACTCCTCATGCACAACCAACCGCCGCTCATCAAACACTGCTTCAAGCCCAACATCCCAAGGTGTAACCCCACAAGCCGTCACATCAGTAGGCAGTTGCAACCCCTTTTGTTCAGCAAAACGCAAAGCCCATAAATAATCACTCGAGCTCATTCGCCAAGGCGTACATCCGAGTTTTTGTAGACGGCGACAAATACCGATGCCGGCGCTGTCGAAATCACCATGATGGTTTATGTCAATTCCAGTTTCTAATAGCGCGTTTATCAAACGCATGACCGCACCTGATGGATTGCCGTTGGTTGATATAACGCATTGTTCCAGACCACGCTCTGCCGCATACTCTGCCAGTCGCGGATTCTCAACGAGTAATACAGAGGAGCAAGCAGCAAATTCAAGTGGGTGCGATTGCATTGCTATTTCAGTTAAATGAATTGGCACCGCTGCAGCATCGGCAGCCGTGGTTAATGTACCCAGTGCACTGTTGTGAATAAGAGGAAGTCGCCATACCAGCACCGGCGCTGAAACACGATCAGTTCGTACACCCGCCGCTTGCCAGACTTCGCGGCCTTGTCGATAATCTATCCCAGTGCCATCAACCTGTAACCACAGTGCTCGGCGAGCACAACGCTCAAGTAATACGCCATCATCCAACGCATGCGAAGACCCAAACAACGAGACAGCTAAATCGTTGCGGGCCAGTGTTCCAGGCGCAGCCCTAGCTACCGCATCCAGTAACTGTTGAACGTTTTCAACCAACTCCATTGCGTGCTTGGTATCGCAGTCAACCATCTGACCAGAACTAAACAGCCAGCCTCCATATTCTGATGCCCAGGGTTCAACCCATAACGCTAGTCTATCGCTGACTGCTTCCTTGGCCGCAAATCGGATCTGTTTGCGTCGCCGCTTTTCTAAAGAAGTATCCGAAGGTGGCGCACCCAACTTAGTCAAAGCATCATCAAGAGTGACACCCAGATTCTGTACTTGTAGCGCAGATTCCAGCGCAGTCAGATCAAGGCGTGCTCGAAGTGGTCCACCGAGCAAGGAAGCCAGCGACAGCTGTGCATTGGCGCCCAGGGTTGGCATTGCTATCGTTCCCCGATGCTCCAACCCATGACGATCAAGCTGCGCTCGAACGGCTTGCCAAACATCGTGAAGATCCTCCCGTTGCAAGGAAGGTGGGACCGGTATGTCAGCACTCATAAGCTTGCGATCACCATAGGGACTGCTGTCCGTTACCGTTACTATCGTTATCGCCGCTGCTCTTGGACTTCTGCTTTGCAGTCTTTTTCTGTGTACTCTTTCGCGACTGTGTGGACAATGCACTAGAGCGTCGTGCCGATGTGGTATCGGCCGCGTCACTCATTGAATCTGTTTCCGCCGTTACACGAAAGCGTGCGGCAGCCGGCAGCAAACGGATAGCATTGCCTGAGGATTCGCACAGGCGCATGTTATCCAGTAAATCGATTACCTGCAGGCGCAAACTACGCACATCCTCCAGAAAGCTTTTCGCCCAAATACGCTGATACGTTTTCGCAAGCTTCTCTAGACAGGCATCAACAACGTCAATGGAACAGGATGCATCTGGCATTTTCAATACCTCCTCAATCAACAGCAAGGCCGCGTGCCCAACCGTGCCAGTGGTCGGAAACAACTGATCAGACAACTTTCCCATAGGGTCAATCGCTGCAATACCTTCAGCGCGTACCTCCACGCGCAAACCGAATAGTTCATCAAGCGTCGCTACATCTTCACCCAAACGCCGGCGCATCTCGGACCATTCGTAGTCGCTTACATCCTCACGATACATCACAGGATTTTCCGCAATATACGCTCGCAAGGTTTGCCGCATTGGCGCGCTCTGTCCAGAGTCGCTAAAAAGGTCGGACACAGACTCGGCTCTTGATAATTTTGGTAATGGCAGTAACGCTACGCGTTCGGGAAAAACTTCCAATATCGCATCTGCACTTGAATCCTGTTCATAGCGATCAATCTGTTCATGCAGCTCGGTCAACAGACCCGCCGCTATCATCCATTTGAGCGCCATGATCATGGCTCGCCTGTCCATTGGTTCATCACTGATACTAACTTCGGCATCAACGGATGCAGTGCGAACCAGATCAATCAGGTCTCGTAGGCTGATGATGCGCGGACCCGAAGCGACCGCTGCCAATACCAACGATAGCAACACGCATTCACGTTGTGACAATGCTCGCTTCGAATTTATCGGTGCGGCCAGTACCGGTCGATGTGGCAGAACGGTACTTTTATACAAGCGAGCAGTATCAGCCGTTAATTGCATTCGATAACCGAGTCGCTGGGTGAACAGTCGATCCAGTTCGTGTTCGTGCCGACGAATCAGAGTAAATTCTTCTGGGTTTAATTCAGCGCATGTCAACGGCTGCTGTAGCAGATGTCGCGCCGCGCGTTGCAACTCCTGTGCAACTGGCCTAGACATTTTCAACCTCTGTAACGCTTCGGGAGGTTGTTGCCGAGACATCAACACTAGACAAGAACAACTCGACATCATCCAGTGTCAATTGCCCCTCTGGGCATTTTATCTCCACAGACTCACCCTCTTGCCTTCGCACCACACAGTGTAAATCCTGATCGTGCGCGGCTCGCTCCGCACTGCCTGAGACTCTTTGTATTCCAGCCGCACCAAGCAAACGTTGCAGTCGGTACAGCGCTCGATTGCTTATCTGTACCTGTAGAAATCTGCCATCGGTATCAGCCGCTGCCAGGAGTTCGTGCGCCACAGCCGATTCAGCCTCACGTTCTTGCTGGCGAGTTTCACGCAATCGTTCACGCTCGCTTTCTCGATTGCGCACCGGTGATACCCCGCCACGCTGATTGCGTTCTCCACGTTCTCGAAGCGTTACTGGCACATCGGCCGTTGGCGCTACTGACCACGATGTTGTCGTTGATACAGGGTCATCATGATCTGCCGACATCAACCCCATATGACGCGAAGGAAAAAGTCCGAAGGCAGCCGCCATCAACCTATGCACGTCTTGCAAATCAGCAGCTTCATCAACAAAGCCTGCCAACCGCAAAAAATCTGCACGACGCGATGCAGAGCCTGCACCCACACGCGATAATCTAGTCAAATTCGCCGTCAATGTACGCACCGCAGAGAGCGCTTGACGAGTTAACGAATCCAACCGAGAGCGACCCTCAACACCTGCGCCAAACCAATTCATTAAATGCACCCAATCATTGATCTGCGCACCAGCGGGATAACGAACACTGACCGTATCACCAAGCCCTGCATCACTTACCCGCGAGGCTAGCCCGAGTCTTGATCGACTGACAATCTCTTCAATCGACGGTTGCAGCACGCGCAATATCGAGGCAATGGGTCGTGCCATACGCTCGATCTCATGCAGTTGTTCAGTGACATAACCCACCAGAATCTCCGCCAGAAAAGTTATCTCATGCGCCTCGAGATCAAATCGGCTTTGCCACTGATTAATCGACGCGAAAAACTGGGTGATTTCCGAACTGAACGATTGGTGGGGGTCGAACACGCCACGCACCAGATCAGCAATCTCATCATTACCCACCGACATGAACTGATTCTCGGCAAGCCGTTGTAGCTCCTCCAACGCTCGCCGCATGTCTCGCAGGCGACCCGACTGCACATCGCTGACATCGTCTATTCGATGCAGAATACCTTCAACCGCATCATAGACTTCCTGACCGGCACGAGTAATGAGATAACGATGACGTCGTTTATAGTAGTCATCCAGGCTTGCAGGATTACCCACTGATGTCGACGCGGTCAGATTGCCCCAGCGGCGTAGACTCTCTAACCGATCAGCAACCACCTCGGCTTCGATCAACGTGTCGGTAACCTGATCCCGCTCACGCAGAGCAGTGACTACATCGTCAGCTGAAAACTCTGAAAAGAAAGTATCGGCAAACACGGCAAGAATGGCGCGATATTCCCGCCATTCCTCGCCGCCCAAATAACGAAAGAGTTGGCGTGCATCATCTGATTTCTCGGGATTGATGGTGTCGCTCACGTTAGCGAAAACCCTTCGTCGCTTGGCGTTCGATATAGATGTGTGCCGTTCCAATGGCTGTGTTCGAGTAAAATTGCACCAAGCGATGCATCGCGCACCACTTCGGTGATGGTTAATGCGGGAACCGATGCATGTGTGCCCCACAGACGCTCGCTGGTGGCGATAAAATCTAGATCGAGAGTCACCAACAATCCAAACAACGCTGCGTGATTGTCCTCGGACACTTTGGCAAACGCATCATCGAGCAATACAAAACGTGGTACTGATGCGCCCCCACTATCAGCCAAGGCATCACAAGCGGCCGCAACCGCGGCAAAGGACGGCAGGTAGGTCACCATCTTCTTCTCACCTTCTGACAAGGGAGTGCGCCTCGATAAACGTTTTTCAGTATCGCCAGGGCGCTGCAACATCACCGCCATATCATGCCAGCGTCGATAGTCAAAGACCTCGGCGATCAGATCACGGTAACGGGCATCAGGTGCAAGCCGTCGGGCTTCTTCAAGCCGCAACGCAAGCGATTCTCGCAGAGTCGTTTCCTCATCGGGTGTGCGCAAATCTGGCAGTTTGCCGAGTATATCAACGGTAGTTTGTTCAGCTTCATCAAGCTCCGGCGATTGCCGCCAACGTAAGCGGATTCCAATGCCATGACCAGAAGTGACTTTACCAAGATGCTCGTTCATTCGATTGACCAGTCGACGTGCTTGAAACATTTTCTCGGCCACTTCCTTGGCAATTAATCCTTGCAGAAGATTACGCAAAGCCTGATCTTGTTTTTCACTCAGCAGAGCGGTCAATCGCGCTAGTTGCGTGTCAACAGCACTCAGTGACTCGGGCAATGTCATCGTACCTAAAGGACCATTAACACTGATAGACAACGGGTAATCTGTATTGGGTTGTCTATCTTCTGCATCCCAGCCAGCGCCCAAGGTATCGCGCCGAGCACGCAAGGACTGGCGCAAACCATCAGCGCTCGTACCATCGTTCTCGTGCTGCTCTAATACAACGTCGAGAGAACGCAACAACGTGTCTAGCCCATCGGCATCCTCTTGTGTGTGCACATTCACCTCATGTACCACGTCTGTCGCATCCGACTCACTTGCTTCATTCTTTGTATCTTGACGCACGAGCGTTGCCAGCAAGCCAGGCACATTCAAGACCTCTGTCAGACGCGCATGCGTACTTTGGCAGTCGGTCTGATTCGAGTTTAGCTGGGACTGCGCGTTATCACGCTCGTTAAGTGCTTTCTGATGTTCACGAATCGCCTCTTCCTGCGCCGTGGTCACGGACGGTAACGCCGATTCACTCTCGTTCAATGTCGAACGTACTGCAGCAATGCTGGCAACCACTTCCTGATACGACGCACCAAGGGAGTCTTCCAGCGTGGCAAGACGTGTTGCACTGGATTGATACTCGTTACGCGCAAGCTCTAACGATTCAGCACGAGTGACAATGTCTTTTAACAACTGCCGCCAATCGTTTGTGCCGGCTGCCCAATCGGAACCCGCAAGACACAGCGTCTTGCAAGTACGTGAAGCTGTATCGCAGTCGCGTTCAATCGACTCCAGCGTGCGCTCTATCGCATGGAGCTCTTTAATCGCCGTGGGTAATGTTAAGGTGCGGCATTGTCGTTGCCACTCATCCTCAACCGCTGTCAGTCGTTTTTCCGCCTCGGCAACCTCAGCCGCACCGACACGCTGTGCCTCGCGCGCCTCCTCAAGTTGGCTCTCCTTTTCCCTTGCTTCTATTTCTGCAATATCAAATTCACGCAATGATGGCAAGGTAGTGCGTAAACGATCAAGTTCTTGTCGAAGCTCATCCAATTCGTTACGCGCATCTTCCCTCAGCTGCAACGCACGCTGTGCATCGTTGAGCCGCTCAGCTGCCTCTTGCCGCAATCGTTCCAGCCGAGCTCGTCTGGCGCTCGCACCAACGTATTCAGCTGCAGACTTATCATGACGACCCGTGAGTGAACCTAGTCTGAATTCACCGTTTAGAGTAACAACCGATTCAGCGGTACTCTTAAGATCGGTACTGATGCAATTGAGTATGTGTTGTACTCGGTCGACGTTCATCCGTGCCGGTGCTGTATCCGCTTTTGACACCGTCAGATAATCGCTTAGCGGGTGAGCAACAGGTTGCCCAGGCAGAATTAATAGATCACCCGTAGCGAGCCGCACCTCAACATCGGATATTGACGCTGACAATAATCCACTGGCTTCAAGCGCCGCTTCAAGGCGTGCTCGAGCATCACCAGACAGTGAATCATCAAAATCAACTAACTCTGCCAGGCACAATTCGCCGCGTCCTTGCCAAGGTAGATGAGGAGGCTCGGGTTCGGTGCGCGCATTCAGCTCATCGAGTTCGGCTTGAGCCGCAACAACCGTTTCATGCGCCAATTTGTACTCCGCCTCGCAGTGTGCCAATTCTTGCTGCACGGTATCGAGGCGCTGCTCATTCTGCTTGTTCAGATAACTTCGTCGCGTATGACGCTCTGCAAGCAATTCAGTGTGTGGCTGTACATGATTTGCATGACTTAACCACTGATCAACTGCTTCATCCCAATGACGCCTAGCCGCTTCAAGCAACACGCGACTTTCGTCAAATGCCACGGTGGCTTTTTGCACGAGTCTAACCGTGCGCTCAAGCACCTTACTTTCAGCTTTGAACGACTGCCAAGCTGTAACAACGCTATCGTGCTGCTCAACAATAGTCGCAACATCGGCCTTGCGTTGTAACACGCTGCCTGACATTATTTTTAAATCTTTATTCAGACTATCGTCAGGATAATTTTCTAACAATTCATTTATGCCGTGCTCGTCTGCCAATGACACCGTTGACAATGGTGCAGCCACTGGTGCCTGGACAGATAAATTAACTTCATTCGCAACGCGTGCCAGTTGTTTTAGCTCGCCTTGCAAACTGGACCATAGATTCCTCGTGCGTTGCTCCAATTCTCGCAGGCGATCAGCCAGTCCTGACTGTCTCTGTAAAAGCTTGTCGTGCTCCTGCGTATATTTTTCTTGCTGCGCACGCATATATACAACCTGAACACGTAGATCTTCAAGTTGCTGCCCCTCTTTGTACGCTGATGAATCTTCCAGCGCGCCAATCTGTGTCTGAAGCTGTTTGATAGTCGCGTTCAGTGCGTCGCTCTTATCCCGACAGGTGATTTCGTCATCTTGCGCTTTGGTTAATTCTTTGGCCGCTCGTTGTGCGCGTTTGATCGCAGTGCGCGCACTCGACACCACTGCGCGCGCATCCACCCGCTCGGTAAACAATTCGGTAAGCACGTATCTTTTATACACACCAGCAATTGCGTTCAAACCCAAATGCGTGGCTTGCAAGTCACCCACATTGCGACGATGTTCGTCCAGATCATCAAGCGGTCGAGCTGCATCGTTAAGCGCTTGGTCTGACAGGCCGGGTAGTGAGTCAGATAGATAAGTTGGCAAGTCAACATCAATCCGGTCTCCCACTCGTGGATTGCGCACCGTGTTTATCAGCTCTAAATAAGCACCTATATCTGCACCACCATAAAGCCGCTGGCGTATGGCATGACGATATTCATTGCGTCTATCGTGAGTGAAGACGGGATCCAAGCCGAGCACGTTTCTCAACGAATCAATCGACAGAGGTATCCCCTGCTCGACGAAACCGAATTCGATACCCGGTCGCTGGCTGGTAATAAACCACCAAGTGGATACGGTATTAGATGCTTGGTTAGCCTTGATACCGCAGCCGATGGCTAGATAGTCAACAAGCGGTTCAACCTCTGTTGAAGGTTGAACCGTTCGAGCAAACTCCAACCACAAATAACCGACCGGTTGTGGTTCGTCACGACCCGATAGCATCCACGATCGCAGTACTCCAGTCTGTTCGCCAGCTGCATCAATACCACGGGCATTTCCCGTGAGTAAAAAAGGCAGCAACATATTCATCGCCGTGGATTTACCAGAGCCGTTGACTCCACGCAGTAACAAGCGCCCACCGCCGAAGTCAAGTGTTTCGTTTTCGTACTGGTAGACATTGATGATGCCGGCACGATTCATCTGCCAGCGCTGTGAAGGATTCATGTGTAACAGTGTGCGATTCATTGGTTCATACGCGCTTCCATGCAAGGGCTGCAACTACGCTGCGTCACTTTTCCAATTAGGGAAAAGAATCACTGAAGGGTGCACTTTAAATACTTTAGCAAATACTTTGGTACGCTCAACACCCAAATTTTGTTTGTTGTTCTCTATTGCAGAAATCGTCGTCTGTGGGATCCCCGTCTTAGCTTCGAGCTCTTTCTGCGACCATTCGCATAGCTCTCGCAGGATTCGAATACTATCCCCAGGTGTTCGCTTAACATTGAGATCAAATTCTACATAATCATTTTTATCGAACTTCGGTGGTTTATCCATCTTTATCGCCTCTTATAATCATGGGCAGTAATATCGACAACAAGGATGCGTACTGAGTCTTTATCAGACGAGTAGATCACGCGATATTGCCGGCTCAGTCGTGAAGATCTAAAACCTTTCCAATCACCACTCAATGCTTCATCACTAAAACCAGGAAACACCCTAAGTCCAGCCGGACCCTCATGAGTGGCAACCTCGACCCACATATCAAGCTTCTCCAGAATTTGTGGTGGTAGCTTTTTAATTCGCTTAACTGCTTGTCGGTGGTAGAGAATTTTCCACATAATAGACACTATATCATATAGTAATTATGTTATCTATTTGAGTGCCATCCTACCCACACTCCTAGCGGCTAGAATCTTCGTCGGAACAGCCTGCCAAAACCAAAATCCCCGCAGGGGGGCGTCTTATACGAAGCCTTACCAAATTCCAGACAAAAAAAAGCCACCCCGTTAAGGATGGCTTCTTCTTTTAAATAAACCCGGCGATGACCTACTTTCACATGGGGAGACCCCACACTATCATCGGCGCGGACTCGTTTCACTTCCGAGTTCGAGATGGGATCGGGTGGTACC
>ENA-ORXT01000864-ORXT01000864.1-marine-metagenome-genome-assembly--contig:-NODE-864-length-44224-cov-7.100754_pt1 | contig 44224 bp, 40 predicted proteins | sample MGYA00237868_ERZ511482 | MGnify/ENA metagenome assembly ERZ511482
CAAAACACCTAGAGCTGTAGATGGAGACAACCCATTATTAGGTACCTTGTAAAGCATTTTATCTGCTGCTCCATCTGAGATAACATACTCTTGCCATCCAAATTTTCCTTGCACAATATCTCCTTCGTTATAAAGTGGATTACTTGATTTAATAACCTCTCCAACACCACGGCCTCTCATGGTTTCTCCGATATGTAAAGGGGCTTCTATCCCAGCTCCATCAATCATGTAGTACTTCATTACTGGTGCAAGAGAAAGAAATTTTGTTTTGATCAAGCACTCTCCACCTTTAAGATCTCTGATATCTTCTTCTTTTAGAGAAAAATCTGAATCCTTGATCAAGCCTTGGGGCCTTGCAGCTAATACAAGTTTTCTGTTAATCATATTTTAAATCAATTCAGCTAGTGAGAGTTAGATGCTTTACCTCTAACGGTTTTTTTGTCTTTACTTTCCATATGCTTTTTAAATACGGTCCAACTGGTCTCGTTTGGTCTAGCATCAGTTAATGGTGGAGCAGTATTGTAGAGCGGATATCTGTCATCCATGATCTTTTGTAATCTTGGCCAGATTTCTGATTTGTCAAAAGTGCTGTACCCTGTTGCGTTAAAAACCATGATGCCTGACTTGCTACCCATTTCCATCCATGGTAACCACTGAGCAACTCTTGTCCAAGCTATATTGGACTGACTCAGCCTTTTTATTTTGGGATCTTTTATTTCGTTTGTACTATAGGCCGTATTAAATATTTCCATAGCGTGATATGCTCCACCGACATAAACTTGGTAATCACTTCCTAGAGGATTATCATAAAATAATGGAATCTCATCTGAAGTAAATGAAATTGCGCCGTACTCTCTGAGTTTATAAGGGTAAGGGTCGGTACCATCTGCATTCTTTTCATATCTCATGCCTCTCATGTTTACAGGGTCGTTTGCTACGTGTAAAACAGGTACTTCTTCATTTGTCCATGGGTTAGTCCAGACGTCCATGATTTCATTAGTCTCAGGGTCCAGGTACATCATGATCTCCCTTGATACACTTTTAAACCCTTTGCCTCTTACAGGGTCCATCCCCGTAACACATTGTCTAGTGTTGACGCCAACAAGATTAAATAAGTGTTTGTCTTTCTCTCCAGGAATTCTACTATAGGCTCTTCCTTCCCACATGCCGTATCGTGTGATACCTTCTTCAGTTGTTCCGCAGGTTGCTTTCATCCTAGCAGCAAAAGCTTCAGGTCCAGTTAGAGATACCTCTTGTGCTTTTGTAAATATTGGTAAGCATATTAACATGCTTATAATAAATATTAATGCTTTCATTTTTATTGATTTTATTAATTATAAGTTAGTACAAATAAACTATCAGGTAGAACCTCGTTAACTTCAAAGTCTTCCCAAATAACCTCATTTGTTTTTATATCGTTATAAAATAGTTCTACTAATCCAGATTGCAACCAGCTGTATTTTTCTTTAGTGAAGAAGTTAGAATATAGCCTGTAGTGCCATCCTCGGGGTGTATCAAATGCTACTTTGACAATTTTGAAATCTCCGAGTGTGATATCAAAGAACGTTATTCCATTATTTGGGTCGGTTACTTTTACAGTTATCGTGTTTTCATTTTTCACCATATTCTCTCCGCTTATTTCTAGTTTATATCCTTTATCCAGAGCGTGTCTTACAGCACCATATCCAAAAGCTGAAGACCACATATTGTCGGCAGCTGATTTTTCTTTTTTCCCATCTAGATCATAGGTGTTATTCCCATCATAACTCAATAGTATTTTCGGTTCTCCATCTCTTATAGACTCTATTTTTACTTTGCCTGTTGCGATATGAGCATCCTGTTTTTGGGAAGCATATACTCGCCACATATTATGTATTTCATTATGAAGGGTGTCGTCTCCGTAATAGAAATTTGCATGGCCTTTGAGCGTTAGACTCTTAGGGTTTTTCCAGAAGTCTCCACCTGCTTTTTTATGCGCGTTTATCATGACCTCTTCTGCTGTAATATTTGGGGTCAGTTCATTACGTTTTTCATGATGACAACTAAGCAATGTAAAACTTAAAAGGACTATATATAATGACAATTTCATATTGTGACAGGTTGTGAAACCCTCTTTATTTCTGGTATGAATAAATATATGATCAACACTGAAAAGATATGTAAAAACGCTACGATCACAAATACAGGCGAGTAACTAATATTATCAACTAACCATCCAATGATAGGTGTAAATAGCATAGCACCGAAGCTACCTGCAGATCCTGAGATACCCCACACTGAAGCTGCGTTTTTATTATCAAATAAATCCACAGGGATCGTGAATAAGGATGATTGCTTGAACTGTGTACTGAATAAAGCAACGGAAATAAAAAAGATCGCCCACATAGGAGATTCTACATACAGGCAGAGAAGAACTGGTACCACGAAAATAGCACCGATCCACATAACTCGTTTTCTAGATTGATCTAATGACATTCCTCTTTTCATAAGCATCGATCCAGTCCAGCCACCAGCTATACTTCCGATATCAGATGCTAAGAATGGTATCCATGAAAACATACCTATTTGAAATAGATCGAAGCCTTTCACATCAACTAAATAGCTAGGTAACCAAAAGATAAAAAAATAGAACGCACCGTCTGAAACAAATCTAGAAAGAGCAATGCCCCAGACTTCTTTGTATTTAAGATACTCGGTCCAAGGTAGTTTTACATAGTTGCTACTTTCATTATCGATATTATAGAGTAGCTCTTTTTCGTTATTTTTTAGCCTGGGATGATCCTTAGGATCGTGATAGATGATCTGCCATAAGATAAGCCAAGCAAAACCAAATAATCCTGTAATGACAAAAGCCATCCGCCAACCATATTGGTAAATCAAAAATGCCATCAATGGAGGTGCAATGATCGCTCCTAGTCCTGGGCCCATATTTAAGATTCCTGTCGCTTTAGTTCGCTCCTCCTCTGGAAACCATTTGGATATTGCTTTCATAGCAGTAGGGAAGTTTGCTGCTTCTCCTATTCCGAGTAAAAATCTCAACCCAACAAAACTCATGAATCCCTTCCCAATTGCGTGTGCAATACTTGCTAAAGACCACCATGCCACTGCAATTGAAAAACCCTTTTTAATCCCTATTCGATCAATGATATTTCCTGATACGAATTGCATAATAGCATAGGCCAGTAGAAATGCAGATACAATATATCCGTATTGTTCATTGCTAATAGATAGATCTTCTTTGATATAAGGGGCAGCTACAGAGAGGGCTTGTCTATCGATGTAATTGATAGTCGTGGCCATAAAGATGGTGCCAATGATCCACCATCTTACGTTAGATTTATTGTGCTCAGGCAATTGGCTGATTTAATATTAAGCTGTAAGATAAGATGTAAATATTAGTTAAACTGATTAATAATTAATAATATTAACTAAATAGAAATTAATCATTATGAGTTTATTTAGAAATATTTTTTTTATAATTATTTGTGTCCTCCTTTTTTTAGGATGTATAGAGGGTGATATGCAAAAGGTTGATAATGTGCCAGTGGTATATTCAAGCTTTGGTGGATCGCCAGTCGATGACGATGTTGATATGAATGCAGAAAGAAAATACTCCTTGATGGAACGAGAGATCGAATACCTAATGGATATTTGGGAAGGTGACTATGATAATGTTGAACAACTCACGTTTGAATCTGATCGAGGAATGAAGGATCAAAAATCTGGGCAGCATAGAAGAATCCATAGCACAGTATCTAAGATTAAAAATGAGCATATTGGAGAATATTTACTTTATGTGAAAGAGTATACTGACAATAACCCATTAAAGATATTTAGAGAATTTTTATACAAACTTACCCCAGAAGATAGTACAGCACAGATAAGAGTAAAAATGTTTAAGCCTAAAACAGGAAAGTCGGTTAGTGATATTAGTAAACTTTCAAAATTAAAAATTTCCTCGTTTTCAGAAGTTGAAGAATGTGATATTCTGATTCATAGAGAAGGGAGATCTTTTGTAGGTAAGACAAACGGCAATTCTTGTGGGCCTGATTTGCTGGAAGCATCTTCTCTAGCATATCATCTTAAGATAACAGACAGCCAATATGGATTTAAGTTTGCGCAGAATGAGGGTGCTGGTAAGTCTCCCGTTGTGAATGAAAACTGGTACATGCTAGATAAGTCGAGATGCTTCGTTTGTATGATAGATTTTCCGAGGGAGGAGGGAGGTAGACCAGTAGAGACTAAGCATTACATAGAAGTACATGATCAAGGTGGACAGTTTGAATTTGACTATACAGACGGAAGACATATGGTTTTAACGATGCGCAATACATGGTCTTATGGGATGAAGCGAAATACCTTTGTAATAGTCCTCCAAGAAGAAAGCCTTGATGGCAAAGTATTGATCTACTCCTGGGGTGCAGATGGTGCCGATAGGATAGGGATGAATCCCGGATGGATCAGGGTGCAATGTGATATTAAGAATGGTAAAAATGCAGATCTACAACAAAGGCTTAGACCTGATTCATAAAAAAGTGAATTTCAGAACTTGTAATTCTTCGAAGGTTATTACGCTTATTTAATTCTTAGGATTCATTTTTTTAAAATATGTCCAACTTGTCTCATTAGGCATTGTGAATGATCGTGGAGCATGGCGGTATTCAGGTTTATGTGTCATTACATAATTGCGAAGCACTGCTGGCATGGTATCAAAGTCTTTTTCTAGTAATTTGTAGCCAGCGCCTTGGTAGACCATGTTACCTTGTCGTTGCCCCATATTAAGCCAAGGTAACCAAGGGCCTAGTCTTGTCCAGCTTATCGTGGCATCTACACTATTTAGGTCTGGGTTATTTATATCCTTTTCCGAAAAGAAAAATTGAAACAACTCCGCCGCTTCATAAAGATCTGATTGTGCATTATCTGGATATTCTTCCATTTTTAAAGCTGAAGGGTATGCCAAAAATATATCAGCATTCATACAGATCAAGTCATCACCTAGTTTTGTGTGGCTTACTCCCCAAGGGCCATACTTGCCTTGGAGTTTTTGTTCTTGGTTAACAGGAGAATTCCAGACATGTAATACATCTACTTCTTCTCCAGTGTATGGATTTTTAAATGTTTCTAGTACGTCTCCTGTTTTGAGGTCTGTGTATAATAGTACTTCATTGGTGAGTAATTGATAATCGTACTCTCCCTTCTTTATGTTTCTTCCGATGTTATACATTTCAAATCCTAAGAGAGGTTTGTCTCTTTCGCCCTCTACAAAACCATAAATTTTTCCAGTGGCGTAGTAGATCACTTCTTCACCTTCGTTGAGAGATCCTCTCACTTTTAAGAAAGCTGTCATGTTGTCTTCTGCCTTATCTAGATCTAGGTGTAGAGATTTATTGGACATGGCTTCAGCAGGAGATGGGGTAGTAGGAGATGCGATTTTTTGACTGCAAGCCAGCATTGTGATAATGCAAAAAATGAATAGTAATTTAGAATTCATATCAAGTTGTTTGTAATAAAAAAAAGCATCCTCGTAGTAGAGGATGCTAAATTGAAATAAACTATTTACTAATTAAATAAATTTTAGAAATCATAACCTATTGTTAGTAGTACTCTTCTAGGTATCTGAACAATTCCAAAACCAAGTACTCCATCAAAGTTTGGAGTAATTTGCTTCTGTATCAAAACATTATCATTTGTACCACCTAGTACTAATTGCTGCGGACTTGAGGAGTCAAATAAATTTTTGATCCTTAATCCTATCTTGACTCCATTTCCATTTTTTAATCCTAACTTATAAAATGCATTTGCATTGGATATAGTAAGATCTGGAGTTTCATATAGATTTAAAGCCGTTGCAAATCTTCCTCTATATTGAACCATATCAAAACCGACTCCAAAGTTAGAAAGGTTATAGCCAATATTGAATGAGAGAATCATATTAGGAGTATTCTGAACTCTATTACCCGTAACGTCTATCGCATAAGCGTTAGTAGCAGGATCATTGTTTACCAACTCTAGTCCAAACAAATTATTGAGGTCTGCTTCTGGTATCATAGGAGTGGTTTCATCACCATCATGATCAACATTATCTAGTGTGATCTGTAAGCCATCATACTGAGAATTTTGTAATGTTAAGCTACTTCTCAGCAGAAGTCCTTTAACTGCGGTAGGAGCAAAGGTAAGTTGTAATTCTGCTCCACTTACAGTATTGGTTCCAACTGATTTTTGAACAAACGTCTGACCACCCACTCTTGCTGGGTCAAATACTGAGGCAATTCTATTATTTATTACCGTATTGAATAATGCAACATCTGCTCCAAGGTCACCTATTCCAAATCTAAAACCTACTTCAGAATTGATGACGATCTCATCCTGAATATCATCATTTTCATCTGGGTCAATTGTTGATAATCCAACTGTCGGTAATGAGAATGCTCTTACAAACGAACCATAAACGGCAGTCCTATCATTCAAAAGATAATTTGCCCCTATAGATGCTGAATAATTAGAAAAATCTAATTCATTATCATCGACTTCCGCTGGATCATAATCTATGCCAGCAATTTTATCAGGGTCATTGTTGAAGAATCCTGTCATCCTGTCAAATCTAACCCCAACGTTTACACTTAGCTTATCATTAAATACCATTTCATCACCAGCGAAGAAACTCGTTACATTCTCTTCTTGATGTGAGGTGGTACTAGATAATGAAAATCTCGTTTGTGGCGGTGTTCCAGGAGGGCCGAACCAACCAAAAGTTGGTCGCGGATCGACATTGGTTGTGTTCCAATGCAATCCTCCAAATCTATCGTAAGCGGCTCTACTTACATATGCGCCTATACTAAACAAGTGTCTAGAAGACCCGCTACCTGCTTCTATTTGCAACCTAGTCTCATTAATAAAATCACTTATGTCCCCTATAGAATTTGCATTAAGTCTTAACAAGCTTGACTCAGCTGTATAGAAACTAGAGAATGTAATTTCATTATGATCTCTCCAATTATAACTTGAGACTCTTGTTTTTTGTACTAGAGTAACATTATCACTTAAACTAAACTCCGCTGAAATTCCAAATAATCCTCCTATTACTTGTTCTCTATTATCATTTACTTGATTTTGGATGATCTCATTCCCATTGTTGTCAAGTATTGATGAAGTGAATTGTGCTGGTGCAAATACACTAGTCTTAAGCGTAGAGTTAAAATTAAGCTGAGAGTTATCAGAATAAAAGGTGTTTGCATTCGTCCAGCCAGCAGCAAGGTCTCTATTTCCAAGGTCATAAGGAGAATCTGTCAAATTGTTGAATTGGTTATCTCCAACTATACCGTACAGTCTTATCTTACTATTATCAGAAATTTTAAAATCCAGGTTAGCACTTATCTGACCTCCTTTATCCTTTACGCCCCATTCCTTATATCCAGCATCTTCCATTAAGTATCCTCCAATACTAAATCCAATATTCTCTGATAATGGTCCATTAAAATTAAAATCCATTCTATAATCAAATGAGCCTTCATTAGGATGACCTTCTCCCATTACGTTGTTGAGTTTAGTGAATGATACTGAACCACCAAATTCATCTCCTCCAGACTTAGAGATCATGTTAACAGCTCCAGCCCCTGCAGCTCTTCCAAATAATGTTGCTCCACTTCCTCTTACCACTTCTATTCGGTCTATATTTTGATCAAGTGCTAAGTACTCTGACGTACCAGCTGATCGAGATGCAAAACCATTCAATGGGAGTCCATCTATCAATGTAGTTACATAGGTATTACCTGATGGGAATCCTCTAATATTATAGGATGATTTTCTTCCTTGGCTGTTTTCTACAGTTACTCCAGGAGTTGATGCTAAGGTTTCAGCAATCGATTCAGGTTGCATATTCCGTAGTTCTTCTGCCCCAATTATACTGATGGCTGTCGTTGTTTGTATTTTCCTTACAGGTTGCCTAGTAGCAGTTACCACAATATCTGAGAGTGTAGTAGCATCGATTTCTAATGCAATGTTGGTAGGCCCAGAACCAGCAGTTACTTCCATGGTACGCATACCTACATAGCTAATGATCAATACATCTCCAGAAGAAGCATCGATAGAATAATTACCATCAATGTCAGTGATAGTTCCTGTAGTTGTACCTTTGACTAAAACAGAGGCACCTATCAATGGCTCTCCTTCATCACCTGTTATATTACCTGTCATCTGTGCGGTCATCGTACTGATAGACATGGATACAAACAGTAGAATTGCCATTGCATTGTAAATAGATCTTTTCATTTTTAATATTTTACTCGGAATAAATATATATAATTAACTTCATTAATAGTTAACTAAATTAACTAATTATTATAAATTTGATTAAACTACTGAATTACTATGGATTTAAAATTATTTCCTAAGCATGTTGGAGTATGGGAAGGCACTTATACTAGAATAGAAGAGGACGGCACATTGAGAGATAAGTGGAAGAGTAGACTGACCATTAAAATGGAAGGTAGAAAGTATCATCAGGTCAATCAATATTTTTGGGATGATGGATTTGAAGAGTGTTTAGATTTTGGAGAGTGCGAATTTAATGATCAAGGACAATTGATATTTGATAACCCTAGATTGCTTGGCATGGCATATGAATCTGGGAGAAGTATAATTTTAACATGGGAGTATAAAGATCAGCCCGACTCTGTATTGTTCGAGCAGATAGATCTGATAGGAAAAGATGACCATAGAATCAGGGTATGGAAATGGGCAGATGGAGATACGTTTAATGGGATCACAATGATCAATGAAAGAAAGGTTAAGGAGATGAGTGAGATCGATCCCCAATTTTGGATAGACCTTCCTAATAAAAGAACTAATGGACAACCATCTAGATCAGATGGATAAACTGTTTGTGCAATTGCACTTAAGTAATTCAATAAAGAAAACATAGCAAGAGATGGGAATGACAATTACAGAAAAGATCATGGCTAGGCAAAGTGGTCGTGATAAAGTGAAGCCAGGGGAATTAGTATGGGTAGATGTGGAATCTGTTATGACCATGGACTACCTAGGCAAGACTTGCTTCGATAAATTTAGATCTTTAGGAAAGACTGAAGTGTTTAACAAGGATAAAGTCATCTGTGTTTCAGATCACTTAGTGCCACCACCAAACCAAAAGTTTGCCAACATGCTTAATGAGTGGCGAGAGGTGGTAAGGGAGCACGACATAACTCATTTTTATGATCTCGGTAGACAAGGAATCGCTCATCAGATCATGGTGGAGCAAGGACATGTATTACCTGGTACGATAAGCATAGGGACAGACTCTCATGCTAATACTTACGGTGCCAGTGGTGCTGTGGGTAATGCTGTAGGGGTGACAGATGCGGCAGTAGCTATGGCGACTGGTAAAGCATGGTTTCGAGTACCTGAATCTGTAAAGTTTAATATCATCGGAGAATGGCAGCCTTGGATCATGGCCAAAGATCTTAGCTTACATATCATGGGTATGATGCACTGGAATGGTCATTTGATTTATAAGACTTTAGAATTTACAGGGCCTGCAATTAAGTCTCTAGATATGGCAGGAAGGATGACCTTATGTAATATGACGGTTGACCTAGGAGCAAAAAATGGAATAATAGCTCCTGATCAAATTACAGCTGATTATCTTAAAAATATAGCAAAGGGAGATTGGGAGATGGTAGCAAGCGATGATGATGCACGATACGAGGCAGTTTACGAAATCGATGTTACTAATCTTGGGCCCACCGTTGCAAAACCAGATAAACTAGATGATACGGTGCCAGTAGAAGAACTCATAGGGACTAAGTTTAATAAAGCATTCGTAGGTACATGCACAAATGGTAGACTAGAAGATCTAGAAATCATGGCTAAGATTTTGAAAGGCAAACAAATTCATCGAGACGTTAATATGATTATCGTACCCGCCAGCCAAACCGTTTACTTAGATGCACTTAGGGCTGGCTATTTAGAGACGCTGATCATGGCGGGCGCAGCTATTGATACGCCTAGCTGTGCGGCATGTGCAGGCATACATACTGGAGTTGCTGGTGATGGAGATATCGTGTTAAGTGCTGGTAATCGGAATATGAGTGGCAGGATGGGAAGCAAGAGCGCAAAGATTTATTTGACTTCTCCTGCTGTCGTTGCGGCATCTGTTATCTCAGGTGAGATTACTGATCCTAGACAATTTAGTGCATAGATATAATGAAATAAAAGCGAAAGTAACAATAGATTGATTTTCTCCATGAGATGGAGATCGTAATTATGAAGAGAAGAAAATTCATACAAAATTCTTTGATAGCTGGGACTACACTTGGTGTTGCTCCATTTGCTTGTAAGCAAAAGAAGGATGCTGAGATTATTATTCTTGGTGGTGGATATTCGGGTTTATATCTGGCTTACTTGTTAGAGAAAGCAGGCAAAGAGTATATCTTACTGGAAGGTAGTGATAGATTGGGAGGGAGAATGTTTACACACCCAACACTAGGAAGAGATGTTGGTGGCAGAGGAATAGGTGATCGGTATGATGAAACTATGAAATTAGTCGAAGCGCTTAACGTTGAGTTAGTTGATATCACTCCTTACACTAATAGTCCAACCTCTATTTATTATGAAGGAAAACTATATCCTGAGTGGAAAGATCTTGCAACTAATCCAAGAATGTTAGAATACATCTTACCTAATGAGGTAGAAGCTTTGGATAGCCTTACTGGTTGGTATCAGAGACCAGATCTAGATATTAGGTATAGTGAGTTACTCACTTCTGCAGGGAGGACCGAAGAAGAAATAGATCTAATAAATATCAGTGCAAACTATAATGATGTCAGAGAAACATCAGCTATGAACTCCTATCATAGTAAAGCCTTTAGGAAATTTAATGGTTCTAAAACCATTTATAATTTTAAAGGAGGTACCAAGAGTTTTATAGATGCATTAGTTGCACAACTTAAGAGTGACATACAAATAAATAAGAAGATCACAAGCATAGTAAGTGATAATAAGTATGTAAAAGTAATTTGTTCAGATGGGTCTACTTATAGCGCTAGTAAAGTTGTAAGTACTTTGCCATTCACAACATTGCGTGATGTTGATCTATCTATAAATACAAATACAAACCAACAGAAAGCTATTAATAATCTGTCATATACACTGATCACACAGATTCATCTCAATGCTACTTCACCTTACTGGGAAGATGATGAAACACCTGCATCGATGTGGACAGATACTCCTATCGAGCGGGTGATGGATTTTAATCCAAGTCCCGATAAGAAGGATCTTGTATGTTGGGTCAATGGTAAAGGGACAACTCATTTTGATAACATGAGTGATAAAGAGATAGCAAATACAACATTGAGAATTTTGTCAGAAATACGACCAGCCTCTGAAGGGAAAGTAGAATATATGGGCACACATAGCTGGGGCAAATATGAATTTAATAAAGGAGCCTACGTAGAGTTTGGGCCAGGTCAAGCGGCGTGGTTTGAGGATATGATCATGCCTGCAGGTAACGTATATTTTGCAGGAGAACATACGGCAAAAGCCTCTAGAGGAATAGAAGGAGCAGCAGAATCTGCACAGAGAGTTTTTAAAGAACTGACAACTTGAATTGACAAATTGAATCGATAAATTGAATCGATAAATTGAATTGATAAATTGAATTGATAAATTGAATTGATAAATTGAATCGATAAATTAAAATAGCGTTATGATAAAAGGAAAATGTTGGGTGGCGGATGATTATGTGTTAGCATATGATATTATCATTCAGGAGTATTGGGTTACTCCTATAGATGCTGAAGATAATAGTAGATGGGTGATGGCAGGTGTCAAAGAGGAATTTAATAAAGAAAATGCTTTTAAAGATCAGGGATATACTTTCATAGTAGCCGCACATAATTTTGCAGGTGGAGGTAAAAGTATAGAGCACGTCATAGCAGGACTTATGGGGGCAGGAATTAAGACCGTTTTTGCAGATAGTTTTGCACGTTTACAATTTAGAAATGCTATTAACTATGGATTGCCTTTTGTGACCTGTAAAGATATCGCTAAAGGATGCGAGACAGGTGATGAGTTATCTTATGATCCATCCACGGGTAACATAGAAAATATAACCAAAGGTACAAGTTTTGAATCTGTTCCAGCTGCTCCATTCGTAGCAGAGGTGGGCGCTGCTGGGGGATTGATGAATTTTGTAAGAAATAAGCTAGCGAAAGGAGAAGCAATAGGTTAAAAGTTAACAAGGATAGAAAGGGAATAGAAAATTAAAAATTAATGAAAGCCAATCAAGTAAAGAAAAGAATAGTAGAAGGCAAAGCATGCTATGGCGTTATCTCACCGACTAATGATCCGACAATTTGCGAATATGTAGGGCTAAATGGGTTTGATTATTATATGATCGATGGTGAACATGGAGGTATATCGATATCAGATGTAACCAATTTGGTAAGGGCTTGTGAAAATGTCCATTGCACACCGCTGGCAAGGATAAGAAGTGTAGATACGAAACTCATTTTGCAATTTATGGATGCAGGGATCATGGGAGTCATGATGCCTAGCATAGATAATGTGGATGATGTAAAAAAGTTGGTTGATGCTATAAAGTATCCTCCAGTCGGTATAAGAGGACTTGGACCTGTAAGGTCATCAGATTATATGCAAGGTGGTATGAGTCAAGAAGAGTACGTACATTTTTCTAATAGAGAGACGTTGGTATTGCCACAGATCGAATCAATGGAATGTGTAGATAATCTAGAAGAAATGTGTAAGATCGATGGAGTAGATGGGTTCATCATCGGGCCTAGAGATCTAGCCATGTCAATGGGATTCTACGATGGGCCAGGACATGATGAAGTAAAGAATATGCTAGACCACATCTTTAAAACTGTACTAGATAGCGGAAAATTCTACGGGACGGTAGCAGGTACAGCAGATAGAGCTCAAGAACTAGTAGATATGGGAGCAAGCATGATCCTAAACTCCGTACAAGGATTAATAAAAACATCTGCAAAAGGCTTTCTTACAAACAGACAAGCATAGTGTAATAGATGATTGATAATCACAAATTTAATAAGTCCTTGAGTTGAAAAATAACCAATTAAAAAATCAGCAAATAAAAATATAAGATATGCCTTCATTAGTAGTACTATTTAATTTAAAAGACGAATCTGCAAAAAATGCTTATGAAGAATGGGCAAAGAATACAGATGTGCCAACTGTAAAAGGTCTAGTGTCGATAGATGATTTTAGAGTATACAGATTAAATGGATTGATGGGCTCGGAAGAAAAACCACCATATCAATATTGTGAAGTGATCGACGTGAATGATATGGATAAGTTTGGTGAAGAAGTAGCAACAGAAACTATGAAACGAGTAGCAGGAGAGTTCCAAGAATTTGCTGATGCACCGATGTTTATCATGTCTGAACAGTTTGCATAATTATGAAAAACCTAAAAGGCAAAACAGCAATTATAACAGGCTCTGGAAGAAAAGGGGGTATCGGTGAAGCGATTGCAAAGTTGCTTGCTAAACGCGGGTGCAATGTAGTAATTACCGACATTGGTAAAGCTACAGGAAAGAATTTTGCTAAGAGTCATATTGGATCAACATCGGAGATGCAATCCATCGTAAGGGCGATTAAAAAAGATAAAGGCAATGCGATCGCTGTGCCATGTGATATTAGGAAGGCAAAAGAAGTAAAAGAATTAGTGGCTAAAGCTGTAAAGAAATTTGGCAAGTTAGATATCATGGTTAATAATGCAGGAGTAGGGTACATAATGGAACCATTTGCGGAGTTTAAAGAAGCAAGTTGGGATGCTGTATTGGATGTAAATCTTAAAGGAGCATTTCTTTGTTCGCAAGCAGCAGCACAGCAAATGATAAAGCAAGGCAAAGGTGGTAATATCGTCAATATAGCAAGCCAGGCGGCCAAAAGTGGATTCCCTTTTGCAGCAGCTTACACAGCATCTAAGCATGGGATGGTAGGATTAACTCGATCAAACGCGATAGAGTTAGGAGAACATAAAATCAGAGTAAATGCAGTGTGCCCAAATCATATAACTACAGGACTCGGGCATTGGCAGAATAAGTTCTTTAGTGAGAAGCTAGGACTAGATTATGATGACTACTTACAAGGTATAAAAGATAGAAATCCATTAAAGCGAACAGGAATGGTTAGTGACATTGCAAAAGCGGTTGGGTTTTTGGTTTCTGATGAAGCATCATATATCACTGGTGAAGCAATGAATGTAAGTGGTGGGGAGGAGTATCATTGATTGTTATAGTGATGATTGTTTGATTTCTTAACGTGCTAAATATTTGATGTGGTTATATGATAATGATTTGATGTGCTAATTAAATAATGATTTAATGTGATAATGAATTGATGTGCAATTATTAAGCGTGGGTTCTCTATAGGTGTTAAGGGTGTTTAGAGGAGTTTCATTAGTAATGATCAATGTGATATTGCAATGCTTTGATAATGGATTAATTTGATGCGATAATGTTTCTATTTGCTAAAAAGTTACTCATTAAATCCACTAAAAAAAGAAAGACAATACAAAGTCAAATTGTACAATAAACTAATAGGCAAACAAACTCAATAACCAATTAGCAAATCAGCAGATCAAACAATTAGTAAATTACCGCATTAGTAAATCAATACATTAGCGAATAAAACAAACAGTAAACAAATAAATTTTCACATAAAAAGAGCACCGTTTGAAATTAGGCATAGACATAGGAGGCACATTTACTGACTTGGTACTATTCGATGAAAGCCAGAAGGGTTTACAGTTTACAAAGACGCTAACTACTTATCCTGATCCAACATTGGGAATCTATAATGGAGTTGCAGATCTAACTACCAATTTTGGAATGAAGTTGCAGGAGCTAGAAACGATAGTACATGGCACTACTTTAATTACAAATGCAATTATTGAGCGAAAAGGGTCTAAGACCGCATTCATAACCACCAAAGGATTTGAAGATGTGCTAGAGATAGGAAGAGAGTTAAGGTATGATATTTACGATCTATTTCTTAGTATGCCTAAGCCTTTAGTTCCACGTAATCTTAGGTATGGTGTTTCAGAGCGGATAGACAAAGATGGTAATATTTTGACGGCCTTGAATGAAGCTGACTTGCGATCGCTTGGCCGTAATCTTGCGGAAGAAAAAATTGAAGCCGTTGGGGTATGTTTATTGAACTCATTTGCAAATACATCGCATGAGCAGAAAATAGGAAGTTACTTAGCAGATAATTTTCCAGATATATTTTTTAGTCTGTCATCGGAAACTATGCCAGAGATTAGAGAGTATGAGCGTAGCTCCGCGACGGCAATGAATGCATACGTACAGCCATTGACAGATCAATATCTAAAAAAGCTAGATCGAGAATTGAGAGAAAAGGGATTCGATGGTAATCTATTGATCATGAATTCGAGTGGTAGATTAACAACTATTGATGGAGCTAGGAAATCTCCAATTCAATTATTAGAATCTGGTCCTGCTGGTGGATCTATGGCTGGTGTTTATTTTGGTAAACAGAAGAAGACCGACAATTTGTTATGTTTTGATATGGGAGGAACAACTGCTAAGGCTTCCTTGATATTTAAAGGTAAGCCAGAAATCACTAATAATTTTGAGGCAGGTAGAGTAAAAAGGTTTAAAAAAGGAAGTGGCTTGCCAGTAAGAATTCCTGTTATTGACATGATAGAGATCGGTGCAGGAGGAGGAAGTATTGCAAGAGTAGATAAGCTAGGGTTGCTAACGGTAGGTCCCGATAGTGCGTCCTCGACACCTGGGCCAGCTTGTTATGGCTTAGGGGGTCAGCGACCAACTGTTACAGATGCAGATTTAGTTTTGGGCTATCTTAATGCTGACTTCTTTTTGGGTGGTACTATGAAGCTTGATAGGCAAGCGGCTTATGAGGTGATTAAAGCTAAGCTTGCTATTCCACTAGGATTGTCGGTTGAGGAAGCAGCCTATGGTGTCCATAAGATAGTGAATGAGAATATGGCTAATGCAGCGAGAGTCCATATCCTAGAGAAAGGAATGGATCCGAGGCATTTTAGCATGATTGCTTTTGGTGGTGCTGGTCCAGTACATGCATATGGTGTAGGTCAATTGATCAATGCTCCTCAAATGATGGTTCCTGTAGGTGCTGGGGTGACTAGTGCGGTAGGATTCTTATTATCTCCGATTGCTAAAGAAAATATTCATAGTCACATCAAAAATCTGAAAGAACTAGATTGGAAACAGGTTAATGATTTTCTGGAAGAGATGGCAAAGGATGGAAGAGATTTTGTATTAGCATCGGGAGAAATAGATAGTAACATAGAGATAGAGAGAGTCGTGGAAATGAGGTACGAAGGGCAAGGGCATGAGATAACTATCGAATTGCCAAAAGGAAAACTAAATGATCTGACAATCCCTGAGATAGAGCGAAGGTTTATTGCTGAGTATGAGTTTCGATACAACAGAAGTATTACTGATGTACCAATGCAAATGGTGACTTGGCGAGTACAAGTAAAAGGTCAAGTGCCGACCATGGATGTAAAACATGCAGATTTTAAGTCTAATGGTAAGTCAGCACTTAAAGAAAATAGAAGAGTATATTATCCGAGTTCGGGCGAAATAGATTGTCCAGTTTATGATCGTTATGCCATGCACATAGGATGTTCCATTGCTGGACCAATGATTATAGAAGAGAAAGAAAGCACAACTGTGATCGGCCATAACTGTATGGTAAGCATAGATGAGCACATGAACATTATCGTTGACTATAAATATTAGATGAGCACTACTTACGATATCATAATAATAGGAGCAGGCACCGCCGGTATGACTTGTGCTATAGAGGCAGCTGAGCAAGGAGCTTCAGTAGTCCTCGTAGAAAAAGCAGATAAAATTGGTGGGGCAATGCACTGGTCTGGAGGGCACATGAGCGCTGGGGGCACACAACTGCAAATAAGAAATAACATAGAGGATAGTATCCAAGATCACTATGATGATATCATCAGGATAAATGAAAGCAGTGGTGATTTAAAATTAATCAGAAAAGCTGTAGAGGAAGCACCTAACACACTTAATTGGCTAGACGATCTTAAGTTTCCATGGGCTCCAGAATGCCCTCGGATCATATATGGTCACGTACCATATACTAAGCCTCGCACACAGTACGGAAGTAATAAAGCGATATCCATATTTGAGACTATAAAACCCTTATGGGATGCACAGGTAAAAGCTGGAAGGATTCACTGTTTACTAAATGCAGAATTTAAGAGATTAATTGCTGATAATGGAACTTATAACTCAGTGGCATACGAATCGGGAGGAGAGACTTTTGAGTTGAAAGCAAAACACATAGTGATAACATCAGGTGGTTATGGGAGCAATGAAGACTTCTTCAAACAAAAGCATGGGGACATACCATTTAGTAGTTCAGCATATCCTGATTCGACAGGAGAAGTTATGATATACATGGAAGAATTAGATGCGCAATTTAGGATGGCAGATTATCACTTACCTAGTCTTGGTGGGTTAGAATTAGAGCCAGGTAATAAGCGAGCTAACTTTAACGAAGCATGGGCTATGGTATTGACCTCTGTTTATCGCCAGCCTCGAGATATCTATGTCAACACATCAGGAGAGCGATTCCTGGCGGAAGATGAGATCAATGCTGATACTAGAGAGCGAGAAGTCATTAAACAAAAGGACTGGGTATTCTATGTGGTTTTTGATGAAGATGCGCTCATGGCAAAAGATGACAATGGTCTAGATAATCCTATTATCATCGGTTGGGATGTCGCAAAGATCAAGAAGGAGGCACAAAGAAACAAAGCCATATTCACTGCTGAAACCATAGAAGAGTTAGCTGCGAAAACAAACCTACCTCCTGAACAATTAGCTAAGTCAATCAGTGGATATAATAAAATGGTAGATAATGGTGAAGATCCTGATTTTGGTAGGACATATTTGGAACATAAAATTGCAAAAGCACCTTTCTATGCAGTTAAAGTTTTTGCATCGTTATTAGTAACATTCGGAGGACTCGAAGTAAATGAAAATTTGCAACTGCTGGATAAGAATGGCAAAATAATGCCTGGTTTGTATGGTGCTGGTGAAGTGCTAGGATTAGGAGCAACTAGTGGAAGTGCTTTCTGCAGTGGTATGGCTATTACACCTGCGCTTAGCTTTGGGCGCATTCTCGGTAGACAACTGACAAGCTAGAAAGACTAAAATCAATTAAGAAAAATTAGTTAACTTAGTTAACTAATATGACTACTTAAGAATGCTGAATATTATTAAAACATTTGACCCTATTACCTTGTCCATACTATGGTCGAGATTAATAAGTATCGTCGATGAAGCAGGTACGACTTTACAACGAACAAGCTTCTCAACAGTTACTCGCGAATCTAATGATTTTGCAGTAGTCCTAATGGATGAGCAAGGTAGATCTATAGCTCAGTCCAGTATATCCGTTCCCTCTTTTCTTGGCGTATTGCCTATGCTAACAAAGGCATTGTTAAAAGACTACTTCCCTTTAGAAAGTTGGGAAGATGGAGATGTGGTCATGACTAATGATCCTTGGCTTTGCGCAGGTCATAAACCTGACATTGGTATTGTATCACCTATTTTTTATTTAGGTAAACTCATAGGATTTATAGGCACGATAGCACATTCACCAGATATGGGTGGAGTACTATGGGGAGCAGGTTCGAGAGATCTTTATGAGGAAGGATTAATGGTACCGCCTACCAAACTTATGGCTAAGGGAGAGCCAAATAAAACCTTATTTAGCCTTCTGTATAGTAATGTAAGAGCGCCTTTGCAGACGATAGGAGATATCAAAGCACAAATCGCAGCTAATGATCAAGGGATCAAATCGCTGCACAAGTTGATGCGCGAAAATAATCTGATAACACTAAGTACATTAAGTGATGCAGTAATTAATGCATCAGAAAAGTCAATGAGGAAAGCTATCAGTAATGCTAAAGATGGAACTTTTAATTATATCTATGATACAGATGGTGACGGAGAGGGTATAGGCTGCCATTTTGAAATTGCAATTACTATTGCTGGTGATGAAATATCTGTTGACTATGAAGGAACTTCAGGTGTTCACCCACTAAGTATTAATGCCGTTTTAAATTATACGTATGCATACACAGCTTATCCGATCAAATGCGCATTTAGCCCTGATGTACCGAATAATGACGGAGCATTTTATCCTATAAAAGTTACAGCCCCAGAAGGCTGCTTAGTGAATGCTCAAAAACCTGCACCACTAGGAGCGAGGAATATAACAGGTAATATGCTGCACTCTGTGGTTTTCGGAGCACTGGCTAAAGTAATACCTGATAAGATACAAGCAGACTGTGGCAGTGCATGCTGGTGTGTCGTACTTAACGGTCAAGAAAATGGGAAAGAATTCGTAGAATACTTTTTTCTCAATGGAGGTTATGGGGCAAGACCGTCGATGGATGGAGAACATGTATTAAGCTTTCCTACTAATGTGGCGAATGTACCTATCGAGGTGTTAGAGAATGATGTCAACATTTTAGTAACCGAAAAATCACTTTTAAGAGACTCTGGAGGAAAAGGAGAATATAGAGGAGGGCTAGGACAAAGGTTTAGTTTTAAAAATATAGGAGAGCAAGCGCTCAATATCTCCATACTTACAGAGAAGACTGTGACTGCAGCAAAAGGATTGTGCGAAGGTGAAGATGGAGCAATGGGTAGTATAGAGATTGTTCCAGATAGGCCATTCCCAAAGAAAGGTTTAGATAAATTAAATCCTGGAGAAGAATTAATTTTAACCTTACCAGGAGGTGGTGGATATGGTAAAGCGAGCAATAGATCTAAGGATTTAATTGAGCAAGACCGAGAATTAAATTATATTTCATAACGATAAAAAGATTCGCAATGGCAGCAAAGAATTTACCTCCTACTTATGACAATATAGCTCAGCATGAGGTATTCCCTGAGACTAATCATGATGAACGGGCTAGATATAATTTCTTGGCAAACCTTAACAAGCATTTAGCACATGTCTCTCAAGGCAATGCTTTAGCGTTTAAGCAAAGAGTGCAGCCAAAATTTAAAGAAGAGCATGGAAGAGATTTTGAGAATAAGGATGAGCTAGGAGAGGCAATGGCAAAGGATCAGCATTATCAAACATGGTCCGCGTTGAGAAGGTGCACCATGGAGATGAGGCAACAAGCAGGTAGATCACTGACCTATAGACAAGGTGCTGAGCTAAAACAAAAAGTAGATAAACTAAACCAAGGTAAATCAACACTAATTCTGAATGATGATGTGAGTCCACCTCCTTATTTGTTAGCTGTCGATAATCATATAATGCCTGGTAGTTATCATACAGAGCTCTTTGAGGGTGATGTATGTAATGCAGCTAATTATGATGGTGGCCTGTTTGTCACTACGGCAGGACTACTAGGGAAATATTCTGATGGAGGAGGCAAAGCAATCTCACAATGGGTAAGGGATAACCATCCAGAATTTAAACCAAAACGGATATTAGATATAGGTTGCGGGATGGGTCATAACACTTTGCCGATTGCAAAGATGTTTCCAGATGCAGAGGTAGTCGGGATAGATACAGGTAGACCTATGCTAAGATATGGTCATGCAAGAGCAATCGCATTAGGTTATGACAATGTAACTTTCCAGCAGGTGGAAGCATCTAAAATGCCGTTTGAAGCTGATTCATTTGATTGGATACAGACTACGATGTTTCTTCACGAGACAGGAGGAAAGTCAATCTACAATATCATGAATGAGATATTCAGATGCTTGAAACCTGGCGGATTGACAATGCACATAGAGCAGCCTCAGTATACTGATGAGATGACTATGTATGAGAAGTGGATTAGAGATTGGGATGCCTACAATAACAGTGAACCATATTGGTCAAAAATGCACGATATCGATCCTAAGGAGCTGATGATAAAAGTAGGGTTTAATGGTGAGGATTATATGCAGATAGGTGCACAAGCGATTAATGATCTAGATGATGGTACGCAGAAAGCAAACGAACCAGAAGATCATGGACGTTCTCCTATTTGGAATGTATTCGGAGCTTGGAAGAAGTAATTATTAGTATTAAAAGAAAGAAATGGAAGATAATCCAATAGACTATATAGGAATTGCAGGGAATAAGCCGAAAGGAAAAAGGCCATACTTCTTTGATGATCCAGCAGTAGAGCGAGTACTTAACATTACTATGGCAATCGGTATGGAGTTAGCAGTAGCAAGAGAGAGAGTAGATACGCTTGAGCGACTATTAGAAGATAAAGGAGTGCTGACACGTGAAGAAATAGAAAATTATACTCCGTCATCAAAAGGTATAGAGCAGGAGCGGCAGCAATGGCACAGCGAGTATATATCTAGGATCATGAGAGTCATCCAGCAGAGTATGGAAGAACTAGAAAATCCAGACAAGACCTTGCAAGAGATTGCTGATGATATAGATAAGATGTAATGGTGTTGCAAAAAAGAATCGAAAAATTTTGGGATGCTGTAAAGCTCAAAGATATCCGAGGGATAGAATCGGCATATGTCTCAAGTGAAAGTACTTATGTGATCTTAGAAGGTCCTCGATATTCAACGATGGGAACTAAGGCCATCTTTAAAGGATGGCAGGATTTTCTTAACTCCGAAATCCAGATGAGTAACTACCAGTGGATAGAAGGGCCGTTTGAAGAAATAGAAGAAAGTATCGGATGGATCGGAGGTATTACTGAATTATCTCTCAAGGTAGGTGAGAAGGTTTTTTCTAATCGATTTAGAATCAGTTTTGTTATGAAAAGATATGAAGGCGATTGGAAAATAAGACATGAGCATGTTTCTGCACCAATGGAAGATCCATATGGTGTGGGCGACTGGCTGAAAAAAGATTAATAACTCGGTTTCTATTCTCTATATGAAATTATTTATAGTACACGCACATGAAAATGTAGATTCTTTCTGCTCGTCTCTGTGCCAACAAACAAAAGCTAAATTCGAATCTGCAGGTTACCAAGTAGAGGTATCTGACCTATACGCGCAAGGATTTAATCCGATAGCAGGTAAGCATGATTTTAAACATGACACTTCTGAAGGCTACTACAAATACGCCTTCCAGCAACTACACGCAGTACAAGAAAATACATTTGCAGATGATCTAAGATCTGAAATGGATAAACTTGTGAATGCGGATATTTTGAATTTCAATTTTCCATTATGGTGGTTTTCAACACCTGCGATATTAAAAGGATGGATCGATAGGGTGCTTGCCTATGGGTTTGCATATGGTGGAGAATATGGAATGCGGAAGGAAGGCAGATTTAAAGGAAAGAAAGCTTTTATAACTGTAACAACGGGAACCCCCGCAGACGCTTACCAACTAACTGGAAGAAATAAAAGAACACTCAATGATATCTTGACTAATATTCATGAAGGTGTATTTGAATTGATAGGTTATGAAGTCATTGATCCATTTGTTGCCTATGGTGTGTCTAGAATTCCTATAGAACAGAGAAAATTGATAAAGGTGAATTATGATTTATATTTGGATGCTATCGCTTAAATATAAATTTCAACAAAATTTTTCGTGCATACTTGCTGATATGCTTCGCTTGCCGTGAATCTCCCTTTCTGATGGATTAGAGTATGAATATTTGATTCAAGATGGAAACTAATATTTTTAGAGGTTTCTACCATTTATGCTCTAATATGGCACATATATGTTGTTCAAACTCTCCAATCTCATCATTAAAAATACTCATGGTAGCTAAGGCTATCATTCCGTTTTTCTCCTTGACATTGAAAAATTATATTCAAAATCTAAAGTGTCATTTTAAAATATATATGGTATTACAATTGGTTTTCTACTTATTGTTTTAAGTCTAATAAAGCCTTGAATTTTTCCCATGATTTTTGGCTTGATCTAAGAGCAAATGTTTAATATAATTCGCTGGTTGCTTTTCCCAATATAATTTTAAAATGCTAGTAAGTTGAAATGGAAAACCAACCATAGAGCTGTAGAATAATATTTGATAGAGCAAGGTGAAACGAATGATTAGTCACAATCTAGAAAATGGCTATACCATCATAGCCCCACCGTTAATATGGATACACTGGCCAGTGATGTGACTCGCAGCACTACTCAGTAAGAAAAGAATTAGGTGAGATATCTCCTCAGATGTAGCCAATGACTTTAAAGGTACTATCTGTAAATATCTTGCTTTATCAAATCTCATTTTTCCTTCGTTATCATAAATGAAGCCCGTATCAACTGCACCTGGTGCAACGGTATTGACTCTTATACTAGGTGCTAGTTCTGTAGCTAAGGTTTTAGATAAGCTATTAATAGAAGCCTTTGCATTGGTGTATGGACCATAGTTAGCTTGTCCGCCAAATGCTAGCCCGGAAGACATATTGACAATACTAGCCTTATCGCATTTTTGTAAGATCGGGGCAAAAGCTTTACAGGCATTGTAGCAAGATCTAAAACTTATATTATATACCTCTTGCCACTGCGATTCATCGAGGTCCAGTACTGATCCGAAATGTTTGATCGTTCCAGACAAACATACCAATCCATTTATGCTAATAGATGCTAATTTTAAGCTGATCTCTGATAATTTTGAAGGCTCAAGTGGATCTGATTCGTAGTAATGATAATTATCTATTATCTCCACCTCACTTCCTTTCTTGATATCGATGCCATATACAGTCGCTCCAGCATCAAGCAACATACCCTTTAGTGCACTACCGATAGAGCTTTCACTTCCCACTATGATAATATTTACATTTCTAGCTGCGTAATTAATATTGATCATTTCATTTTTCTAAACAAATAAATTAATGCTACTCCTGTAGTACACATGATGATACCATACACTCCAGCGGGTGCAGCCATCAGTGGATTGTTAAGTAGAGTAGGAGAGGTAGCTATAGCCATACCTAATACGTTATTCTGCATACCACTTTCAATCGAGATGCTAATCGCTTGTGGCGTTTTAAGCTTGAGGATCTTAGCACTGATAAAGCCGATCATCATTGTGATGGCATTAAGTAGAAATACACTTAGGCTTGCGGCAAGAATAAACTCCCAGACATTGCCGATCTCATCTAGCTTCAAAACCATCAAACCAAGTGCTATCAAAATAATAATCCCAGAACCCCAGGCAATAAACGATTTACTGCTTGTAGAAAACTTAGGGAACTTATAATTTATCAGCATGCCTATTAGCACAGGTAGTGCAGTAAGCTTAAAGATATTTACAACAGTGGACCAAAGGGGTAAATGAATATCTACTCCTTCACCAGCCATTATCCACTGCAAAGAGTAGTTGATAATTAACGGAATACTAAATACGGTAATGATACTTGATATAGCTGTCATGGATATGGATAGCGCCGTATCTCCCTTGGCTAAATGGGAAATGAGATTGCTTGTGGCTCCTCCTGGGCTTGCAGCTACTAGCATGAGACCCATAGCAAATACTGGCTCCAGGGGTAATACCATTATAAGGATGATTGCAACAATTGGAAGCAGAATGATTTGATTAGTCAATCCTATTATCACAGCCCTAGGATAGGTAGCCACTCTTCTAAAATCTGTTATAGTTAAAGTCATTCCCATGCCAAGCATAATCAAGAATAAGATGAGCGGCAGGATCTGCGGTATATAGGCTATAATTGTTTCTAGCATTTACAGAGTAAGTATTATGCTCAATATACACTAAAGACATTATGATGAAATAGATATTTTCTATTTTCATTGTGGTTAAACATATTTTCCTGAATTGATCATGAGATCTATGATGATGTCGATGAAATGCCTAAAACTCCAATAGTTAGCACATTATCCAAATCTAACAGGAAAATGAAGTATACAATTAACTGGCACTAATGTGAAAGGTTCTAATGATATATGTAATTAGGGTGTATAGAAAGCGTGACAAAAGCCTGTAACTGATGTAAAAGCAATCATTATTTTTAGTATAGCAACTAGTCTCTATTCATTTATCTAGAATCTCTAATTTTACCTTATTTTAAAGTGATGTGCTTTCCAAACAAGAATACAAAAGAATAATTTATTATGGATCTAGGATCATGTTACATGTTTAAAAGACATCTATCCGTGTTGCTTTTAGGATTTCTTTTGCTGCAATGTACTAGTGATAAACCAGAAACTCACTTATTCAGAGCTAGCCTACTTGTAAATGAGGAGCATACCTGGTACAAGGCTTTCGAATACTTTGGCGAAATAATAGAAGAACGGTCTGAAGGCAGAATGAAATTAGAAGTATATCATTCTGAACAACTAGCTAAAGAAATTGAATCCATTAGGATGATTCAAGCTGGCATAATAGAAATGACTATAACAGGTTCTTTGTTGAGTAATTGGATAGAAATAGCCACCTTTTGTGAGCTTCCTTTTTTGATGCAAAGTAATGAAGAACAGAAGTCCCTAATAAATGGACCAATAGGAGAACGCATTGAGAATGAAATGATTTCCAAAACTAAACTGAGACCCTTAACTCATTTCATAAGAGGACCTCGACAGTTGACTTCTAATCGAGCTATCACACATCCTGATGAATTAGATGGCTTGAGTATCAGAGTGCCTAATGTGCCTTCTTTTGTAACGGCATGGAGTGCAATGGGTGCTAGGCCGATTCCTATGGCTTTTTCTGAAGTATTTACTTCATTGCAACAAGGTACAGTAGAAGCGCAAGAAAACCCTTTTGCTTTAATATTGAATGCAGGTTTTCCTGAAGTGCAAAAATATGTAAACCTAACTGAGCATGTTATGAGTTGGAGTTACCCAATAATAGGGGAGAAGCAATTTCAAAGTCTTCCTGATGATTTGAAAGAAATACTTTTAGTAGCAGCAAAAGATATGCAGACATATGAGCGCCAGCTTTTTATTGATAGCGAAAAGAAAGTACAGGATGCTTTAAAGGCGAAAGGGATGATTTTTATTGATGTGGATAAAGCGGCCTTTGGCGAAAAATGTGAAACAGCTATTTATGAAAGTTTGTCGCCTGCAATGAAAGAAATATATTTACAAATAATTGCTAACCGAAAACAAATTAACAGCAACTAAACTTAATGAAAAAGAATATTAATCGCATTCTAAAATATGGAACTCTTATAAGTTGTTATTGCTTAATTGGGAGTGTCTTGCTTCAGATATTTGCAAGATTTTTCTTAGCAGATCCACCACCATGGACAGAGGAAGCTTCTCGGTTATTTTTTGTCTATACTATGGCGTTCGCTGCAGGCTTAGCACTGGAAAGCAATGAATTTGTATATCTGGACTATTTTTTCGATAAGTTCAAGCCTATCATTAAGCAGAGATTGTTAACTACGATTCAACTTCTTACGATATTATTATTCGGATTGATGTCTTTCTATTCTATTCAGTTGGTGCAACTAGGCATAGCTGAAACTGCCCCTAGTTTAAAAATCAGTATGGCCATCGCATTTTCAAGTATTTTCTTATTATCAGTTTCTCTTACTTATTTTTCTGTTAAAGCATTTAAGAAGACCATTAAAAGCAAAGTATGATTTGGATAGTCATTTTAGTTTTTCTGGTTGGGCTCGTATTACGTTTTCCTATTGCGTTTTCACTAGGGTTGTCATGCACTGTTTATGTGATTGGGACAGGTATTCCTCTTATTATTATTCCTATGAAAATGTATTCTGGGATTGATGTTTTTGTTCTCCTCAGTGTACCTGGATTTATACTTGCAGGTAATTTGATGAATAGCGGAGGCCTGACAGCTAAGATCGTTACTTTCTGCAACCATTTGTTGGGTCATATTACAGGGGGACTTTCATTAGCTAATATTGGCGCATCGATGTTGTTTGCAGGGATTTCGGGGACTGCTGTATCGGATACTGCGAGTATAGGTGCAGTGATGATTCCTGCGATGAAAAAAGAAGGCTACGATGACGATTTTTCTTGTGCGGTTACGGCGGCTTCATCTACGGTTGGACCTATTATCCCTCCAAGTGTTCCTATGATAATTGCGGCTACACTAAGTGGACTTTCTGTAGGCAAGTTATTTTTGGCTGGTGCTATTCCTGGATTGTTGTTAGGGATAGGTTTGATGTCAGTTGCTTATTTTATTTCGGTCAAGAGAAATTATCCTACTCATCCTCGGAGTAGTATAAAGCAAATCGCTGCAGGATTTTTTGATACTTTTTGGGCGCTTTTAATGACTTTTATAATTTTGTTTGGAATAATCGGTGGAATATTTACGCCTACCGAAGCTTCAATCATAGCAATTATTTATGCTGCATTCATAGGCATCTTCGTTTATAAAAAATTAAACTTTAAAAGAATACAAGTCGTGGTTATTAAGTCCATGAAGACTTCCTCTTCTCTGATGATTTTAATTGGTTTTGCTAATTTATTTGGATGGATCATATTGACGGAGCGGTTACCTCATCTTATCTCTGGCCAGATACTAGAGTTTACTACTAACAAGTACTTGGTGCTGCTATTAATCAATCTCCTCCTAATTTTTGTAGGGACATTTATGGAGACTATAGCAGCATTATTAATTCTCTTTCCCATTCTATTAAAAGTGGCTATTACAGTAGGAGTAGACCCTATCCATTTTGCAGTAATAGCCGTTTTGAATTTAATTATCGGTTTGACAACACCACCAGTAGGTGTCTGTTTATTTGTAGCTTCTAGTATAGGGAATACAAGTTTAGGAAAGGTCAGTAAAGCTAGTCTGCCTTTTCTTGCTGTTAGTTTGATCGTTCTTACATTGGTCACCTTGGTGCCTCAAATATCATTATTCTTACCAAAACTATTTATTGAGTAGACATAAATTTAAAATCACAAAATGTAAATATTAAGTAATTAACTTTAGTTTACACCTTGAGTTGTAAATGCAAGCCAGCACGCTCAACCTGTAGATGAGAAACCTCTACTGTTCTAAATTTATTCATAGGCTAAAATAGAATTACACCTTTAGCATTTTTTCCAGAAAGCATATCATCAAATGCAATTTGTAGGTCATCTAATGGATAAATGTTAGTAATCATTTCGTCGAGCATTAATTCTCCCTTATTGTACAACCCTTCTAAAATTGGAAAATCTATTTGAGGACGGCATTTTCCATAAAGAGGATTGATATAGATCTTATCCCACTCGAAGAGGTTCATATCAATAGTCACCTCCTGCTCTACACCACTTACTTGAACAGCAGTTCCTGCATTTCTGACCATCGCTAATGGTGCAGCACATAGCTCAGGTACTGCAGTACACTCAAAGGCATAATCTGCACCCCGCCCATGGGTCAGTTGTTTGACTTTTTCTGCTGCTTGTAAAAGTCCTTTATCTTGCCTATTAGCAAGAATCGTATGTGTAGCGCCAAACTGTTTTGCCATTTCTAATCTCTGTGCATTAATATCTATGGCTATGATCATCGATGCGCCAGCTATCCTCGCACCTTGTATCACATTAAGCCCGACCCCGCCTGTTCCAAGTACAGCAGCAGAGTTGCCCGACTTCATCTGAGCAGAATTAACAACAGAGCCATAGCCAGTCATGACACCGCAGCTTATGATACAAGCAGAAGTATAAGGTAGCTTTGTGCTATCAAACTTTACTAAAGCAGATGCCTTTACTGTCGTATATTCTGAAAGTGTTCCGATGTTAAACGACCTTTCTATTGGTTTGCTATTCCACATAGCAGAGCCCAAGTGTGCTTGCCCCGGTGTATGACCATTACCGCCAGCTACTACTGGAGAATGATGCTCACATATATGTTCGTTTCCTTTTTTGCATTGAAAACAATTCATACACGGTGTTGCCCAATTAAGGATGACTTGATCGCCTTCCACAAAATCAAGAACGTCTTTACCAACTTTTATTACAACTCCAGCTCCTTCATGTCCCATGATAATAGGCTTCCCCCAAGACAATGAATCATGATCCGTATGACAAAGCCCTGCCGCCTTAACCTGCACCAATAATTCATCAGAATGCAACTCACTAATATCGACATGCTCTATCACGAAAGAACCATCCCCTTGTGCAATTGCGCTTTTAGATCGTAAGGCCATATTAAGTTCTTTTTGATTCAATCACGATTAATAAAGAAGGCTTGAGAGGGATCTCTGTGTTTGTCAATATTGACTTATTTATTCTCTTATGTCCTTTTATAAATTTTGAACCTAACACATATGCTTTAGGACTATTGACGGCATCGACTGCTAGGAGTTCTTCATCTTTAAAGTACCATATTGAAAAAGACGTGTTATCATTTTCTTTGTTTCTTAATAGTACTTCATTATAACCAGACGACAAACCAACCATTTGCAATTTTACATCATACTGATCTGACCAAAACCAAGGAACGGTATCATGTTGCGCCTCTTTCCTACATATATTTTTAGCCGCTACTTTTGCTTGATCTACTGCGTTTTGTACTGATTCTAATCTTATATTTTTTTTATAATGAAAGTTAAAGTGATTAGTGCAATCACCTATCGCGTATATATGTTCGTCTAAAGTCTGTGTTCTGTTATCTACTTTAATCCCATTGTCTATTTGTAATCCTGATTCTTCTGCTAATGATGTGTTGACTGTCACGCCAACTCCCAGGATTATCAAATCCGCATGATACTGAGTTCCATCAGCACATATGACTGAATCAAAATCCGCTTGAGACTCAATGGAAGATACATTCTTGTTAAGTCCTATCACGACACCCTTTGCAGTATGCAATTGTAAAAAGTAATCAGACATTTCTGGTGCTGTTACTCTTGATAAAAGTCGATGATCACGCTCTAATACTGTTACTTCTGCACCTAATTGCCTCAATGAAGCAGCGCTTTCTAATCCAATATAGCCACCACCAATTATTACGACACGTTTAGAATCAGATGAATGACAAGATTTTCTTATTTGGTTGGCGTCGCGAGCACTCCTCAAATAGAATATCCTAGAGGAGTTCTTTATACCTATTATGTCTGGCACAAGTGCTTTCGCACCAGTAGCAAGTACAAGCTTATCATAAGATTGAACTGATCCATCACTTAGAATGACCGACCTATCATTACGATTAATATTAGTAACTGTTATACCACACCTGAGGTCAATATTTTCTTTTTTGTAGCTTTCTAATGACATCAGAAGATGGTCATCAACATCACTATCTGATGTTAAGAATGATTTTGATAAAGGTGGTCTATGATATGGAGTCTGAGGGTCTTTATCATAAATTATAATCGAACCAAGCCATCCCTCTCTACGAAGTGTAAAAGCACAATTGACTCCAGCATGGCTAGCTCCAATTATTATACAAATTTCATCCTCTTTCAAAATAAATAAGTGATTGCTAATTAGCTACAGTTAAAGTTATGCCGTCTAATGATTCCTTGATTTCTAATTGACAAGCCAGTCGACTGTACTCTGTAGTATTGTCTTCAAATTCTAGCATATCCTTTTCTATTTCATTTGCTGCAGGAAATTTATCAACATCTTCAGCTGAGATATGGACGTGGCAAGTAGCACAGGAACATACGCCTCCGCAATCCCCATCGATGCCTTTCACGTTGTTATCTCTTGCTAATTCCATCAAAGAGCCCTTGCTTCCTTCTGTTGAGATTATTTGGCCTTCCTGAGTCTTAAATTTAATTTTTGCCATTGCTATTTTTTGCAATTATAATTTATTGAATACAACATTGATAGAGTCGTAACCAACCTTTCGTTGGATATCTCCCCAATCTTCTATATTTTCTTTAGTCCCTTTCACCTCTATTGAATCTACCTTTTCAGTAAGGCTTCTTAAGAGTACTTTCATCAGCTGTCGAGCATGAGTTGCACCCAAGCACTTATGGATACCAAAGCCAAATGCAACATGTGGATTGATCTTGCGATCCAGAATGACTTCATTTGGATTTTCAAATACTGATGCATCTCTATTTGCGGAAGCCCAACCAAGTGAAATTCGACTATCCTTAGGAATGGCATGTTTGCAAATTTCGGTGGCCTCAGTTGCTACTCTTCCCATATGTGTTAATGGAGAAAAGTATCTAACTAATTCTTCAACTGCAGTATTTACAATTTCAGGCTCTTCTTTCATCCGTCGCAAAGCCTCAGGATGATCTGCCAAATATGCAATCGTATTGGTCACGTAGTTTATTACCGTATCTCTTCCTCCTGCAAAAGTCAAGATCATGACACCTTTGACTTCTTCCTTAGTCAATTTCCTTCCTTGATAATCAGAATTCAATAATATAGAATATAGATCTTCGCCAGGTCGTGCCACAGCCTTGTCAATTTGGGTATCTATGTAATCATACAGAATATTCGCTTTCGAAGCATCAAGTTTTGTGTCATCACTTCTAAAAACGTGGGTGCCCCAATCAATCCAAACTTCAGATTCTTTTTGTGGGATATTTAGTAACAAGGTCAATGCCCTCGATTGTAAAGGAAGCGCAAACTGTTCCACTACTTCAATTGAATCTTTTTCAAGAGCTTCATATATTATCAGATCAATAATAGCTTTCAATTGTTCCTCATATTGAAGTTTTAGTGGTCTTCGAAACCACTCTTCTATGAGTCCTCGATATTCAGCGTGCTCAGGTGGATCCACTTCAAATGGAATCTGGCGCGTATCTCTGATATTCACCTCTGAGGGTATTACTATCCTTCCTGGCTGAGCACCCGATTGGAACACTTTCCATTGATGAGCACACTTGCGAACGTCCTTATGTCTCAACATCATCACTACAGGATCATCTTGATCAGGGATGTGCTCATAACCTCGATCTTCTCGTGCCTGCTCAAAGGGATCATCTATTCTACTCTTGTCCATAGTGAGTTTTCAATTTAACAACAAATAAATATGACTATTACAGATGAAAGAACCTTAATCTATCTTAACCATTTTATCATCTATTCTATCATAATACTATCCATTATGTAAAATTTAAGGCAGAATAGATTAATTTACAATAGTGAAACCCTTTTTAGAGCATGTAGCCTTGGCAGATCAGCAATCTATCCTTGCTTACAGGCATGATCAAAGAAACTTTGAGACGCCGTGGCACTTTCATCCGCAACATGAGCTTACTTATATAGAAGAAAGTATAGGAACCAAATTTGTCGGTGACTACGTTGGTCCCTATCAACCGGGAGAGCTAGTACTTGTCAGGTCGTTTCTCCCTCACTGTTGGAAGAACATGGCTAAGGAAAATGAGCATTCTGTTTCAACAGTTGTACAATGGAACGATGGTGTGATTCCTAATCTGCCAGAGATGGATGGTATATCGGACATGATGCATACATCATCTAGAGGCATCATATTCCGTAGTGATGATATCAAGATATTGGTGCCAAGCATACTTATACTCCCCGAACTTAACGGTCCAGAATTGATCGTCCATTTACTTGCTCTATTTCTTAAACTTTCTTACTGTAGTTATGACACCTTATCAGCTGCCAGCTTTAAGGATAGCATCTCTTCTGTTCATAGAAAAAGGATGGCTCTTACTCATGAGTTCGTAGCGAACAATTATAATAGAAAGATCAGACTCTCTGAATTAGCATTTCTTTTAAATATGACCGAACAGTCTTTTGCAAGATTCTTTAGTAAAATGATGGGCCGATCTTTTTTTAAATTTTTAGGAGAATATAGAAGCAACATGGCTTGTCGCTTATTGCTGGATACAGATTGGCCAGTCTCGCGTATCGGCTATGAATGTGGGTATGATTCTATCCCCTTTTTTTATAAACAGTTTAAGCAGTTGAAAGGTCATACTCCACTGCAGTTACGACTAAAGCATATGAAGCGCTAGTCAATGAATATCCCATTAAGATAGATGTGTGCTTGGCCTCACTTCTACATTTGATGGTAATGTTCGATGATGCATTTTTAATGAATCAATGACCAATTGTCCTATTTCTTCGGACTGAATTTTCCAAGCTTTTTTTCAGTCATAGGATGATTGTCAAAGTGGGCTGCTACAGAGCTTGGCATTATCGTGGTGACTTTTACACCAGCCGAACGCACGTCTAACATTACCGCTTTATAAAACCCTACTACTCCAAATTTCCTTTCTACATTTTCTCGTTTTTATTCTAAAATTTCTTTTACTCTTCTGTCCAATAATCCATAACCAATACATCCGCTATTATAGGCCCAATTTTATTAACCAGCGCTATATGTGCTTCATCAAATAAGTAAATTTCTCTGCCATGATCGTCTTTAAAGGTCAGGGTAAAAGTATGCGTTAGGCCTTTGCTGGCTCCTTCTTTACTATCATTAACTCCCCATTCTATACGTTCAATTTCAGGGATTTCATTCTTAAGATCTAAGAAGGTTTGTACTGCTTCATTCACTTGTGCTTCGGTGGCTCCTTCTTTATATTTAAGATTTACGATATGCCTAAGGACTTTACTTCCTCTATCGATTTTAGGTAATATCTTATAGGTTGCTACCTTTTTGAGGTCAAACCTGTTAGAGCCTGCTATAAGGAAATTACTATCACCAATTTTATGAGACCTCAAACCGTAATAAATTGAAAATCCAGTTTCCAAATAATTGATAGGACTAAGGATTCCATTTACATCTAACTTGCAAAGTTGTATGCTTTTATCATCTCTTGTCCCTACAGCTAAAACAGCTTCCTTGTCATTTACAGATACAATTTCAATTCTTGTTTGTCCTTGCAACTTTGTTTGTGCATCATCTTTTAATACGAAGTGTGGCACAAGCGCCCCTTTGTTGTCTACTTTAAAAACACTTAGCCCATCACCATGGTAATGGAAATCTGGTCTTTTAATAAAGCCACTGCCTCTCTCATAGTATTGATGATGTCTGTGGCCAACTATGATATAATGATTACTTCCTAATTCTACGCCAGTTACTGGGTAGGCACCTGTTAAATATCTGTCGGTTCTGTTATCTCCAATATTGTTGATGTTTTTAAAAGTACCGTTATCGTTTACTTTAAAACTACTTATACCATTGTCTTGGAAGCCACCAGTATATAAGTAGGTATTGCCTTTAATTTTATGAGTGAACATACCAATGATACCGTCTGTAAAAATTTTTTCGTCATCTTTCATAGACTGCACATGGCTGAGTTTCCCATTATCCTCAATTTTAAAACTGCTTAGTCCTGGTGTTTCTTCTAGACCACCAATAAAAAGATAAGATGCTTTCTTCATATGCACGACCTGCAAAGTAATGGCAATGCCAAGGTGAGTCTCATCGGTATCCATCGTCAAGGAAGCTCGTTCAAGAGCCCCATTGTCTAAAATTTTAAAAGTCTCAATGACATTTCCATGCTTATTGGCCACAAATAGAAAGTCTGTGCCGTTGATTTGGTCGGCTACCATTCCTCTTGCGGGCCCTTCTACCTTGTGAAGCTCATGAGTACTAACAAGAGATAGCTTACCATCTATATCTAAGTTGAAAACATCAATCCCTTTAAAGCCTCCAACGTATACATAGTGGGAGCCACCCTTTTCATAACTCGTAACTGTAACTGTATTGTTAGCACTGATGGGCTTAAAGTCTTGCATGTAAGGCATTAACTGATCAGTAGCAGTAAGATTATTCTTTTTTGCTTCCATTCCTGTTGGTGATATAATAATCCCAGAGATTGCATTTGCTCCTGCTAACGCAATCTCATGATCCTGCTCTATCGTACCTCCACTTACACCTATGGCACCTATTACTTTCGCGTCTTTATTTTTTATAGGAATACCCCCGGGGAAGGTCATTAGTCCATCATTAGAAAGTTCAATATTATAAATGATGCCTCCAGGCTGAGAAAGCTTTCCTAAGTCACCCGTAGCTATGTCAAAATAGCGAGAGGTCTTTGCTTTTTTGATTGCAATGTCTATACTGCCTAAAAAAGAATCATCCATTCGTATAAAAGCTTTGAGGTTCGCGCCAGCATCCACGATGGCTATATTTACTAAGACATCTAATTGTTCTGCTTTAGCCTTCGCTGCTAGCATAGCTTTTTCTGCGGCCTGATGTGGAATGTCATAAGCAATTTGCGCCTCAGCAGTTTGAAAATTCAAACTGAAGAAAAGGATAAATAAATAAACTAATAAATGCTTTCTAACTTTTTTCATGGTGACTTTATTGATCTCAGTATTAGGTCAAAAACCTCCAACTTTTAGTCGGATAAATTTCATTCTGTAAATTAGTGATAAACAAACAGAATGGGACGTCAAAGAAAGGGTTTACATACAATAAGCAGGCTGACAGCACATTTGATGTGGGCTACCAAATATAGACACTAAGTATTAAAAGGAGATTTGAAAACAAGGTGTAGAGAATTGATACGACAAGATTGTGAATCCTTAGAAATAGAAATACTAAAAGGAGTTGTGAGTAAAGATCATGTTCACATCCACATAGACTATTCTCCAAAATTATCAATAAGTGAAATAAGGAAGAAAATAAAAGGAAGGAGTTCATGCATTCTACAAAAAGAATTCCCTCATTTCAAAAAGCGATATTGGGGAAGGCGATTTTGGGGAAGAGTTTTGGAGTTTGGAGTACGGGAAATATCACTGAAGAAATGGTTCAAAACTGTTTGGAACATCATCGGAGGCCAAACGATATAACAGATGATAACTTCATATTAGACTAGCAAGGTAAGCGACTTTCAGTCGCAGCTATATAATAACACACCTACTTTAGTTGGTGGTGTTTCAGTTTATTTTATGTTATGCGGTATTGTTATAATATATATGTAATGGTATTACAAATGGTATAAATTTATTATGCCTAATCGTAAATATTTACCCTCTATTGACCGAATTTTAACTTGGGATTAAAATTTAATTTTGGGATATTGTTTAGAATCAATCATATATTAGTTGTGGTAAAAAACATTTTCTGTGAAGCTTCAGTACAAGCCTACTTCTATAAATTCACTCAATTCTATTTTTATAAATAGAACTCAACAACCTCATATGGGAGGGAATTGGCACTTTCATGAAGAGTATGAGATAATATATTTCTTGAAAGGTGAAGGTATGAGAATCGTAGGAGACCATATTTCTCATTTTCGAGAAGGGGAGTTAGTGCTAGTAGGAGAATCGCTGCCTCATTTATGGAGAAATGAGCTAAGTGCTGAGGGAACAGCTTATGCTGATTATATCGTAATTAAATTCTTTAAAAATTTAGGAGGTGTTGACTTGTTCTCTATTCCTGAATTTATAAAGATTCGAAGATTATTAATAAAGTCTGCACAAGGCATTTTGTTCTCCCAGAAGAACTTAGATAAGATTGCGTCTATACTTATTCAGCTAACTGAAAGCAGTAGTTCAGATGCTGTTATAAACCTTTTAAGAGTTCTTGAGATTTTATCACGTGAGGAAGAAATCCAGCTTCTGTCGAGCAAAAGCTTCTCTTTTCCCGTTGGAAATGTAGAGGGAGAAAAAATTCAGAATGTTATAAATTTCATTTCCGCAAACTATGATCAAGCTATTTCTCTAGAAGATATATCGAAGGTGGCCTGTATGACCCCACCATCATTTTGTCGATTTTTTAAGAATAGTACTCAGAAAACTTTTTCGCATTTTTTAAACGAAGTTCGAGTAAGCAAAACTTGTCAATTATTGATAAATGGCGAGCAGTCTATAAATCAAATTTGTTTTCAAGTAGGTTTTAATTCACTCACTAATTTTAATCGAACTTTTAGATTCTTCAAAAATTTAACGCCTACGGAATACAGAGATAAATTTAGTAGTATACGGCAATTAAAAAAATTAGGGGTTTAGTCAAATAGGTTCAACGTTGATTTATGTGCAGCTTATTATATGGTCAGTTTGAGTTCATTAACTTTCATTTTATTCTAAATCATACATCACTTTTAATTTATATTGGTCGTCAGCATAACCTGTAGTTATTCAGTTTCAATTAGCCCAAATATCTGACTTAGCCTTCATAGCGAACTTGACGCAAAACGCAAAAATAAGGTCAGTGAAGGATAATATTTGCTTAACCTTTGTGGGCTAGCTATTATACATTTAGAAAATAGATGGAGTTATAGATTTGGATAGAAGTTTGTTTCACAAGGAGTAAAATTCATTAGAGTTTACTACCTCACAAAAGTTTAGGTAATGAAAATTGTAAAAATTGAGACCTACGTTCTCACTGATTACTTAGAAAAGAGCTTCTATTTTTCTCAATGGTCTTATGATCATAGAAAGATATGTATCGTCAAGATTACCACAGATAGTGGTATCGTTGGTTGGGGAGAAGGCTACGGACCTGCAGAGGTAATTGAATCTGGTATTAAATACCTAGAGCCTATCCTTATGGGTAGAGACGCTATACAGCAAGAGGTATTGTGGTTTGATATGTATCGTAAGTCTCTTGACTATGCTAGAAGAGGAGTTCTTGTTGCTTCTATCAGTGCTATTGATATTGCCCTTTGGGATATTAAAGGCAAGGCACTTAATTTGCCAGTAAGTACCCTGCTAGGAGGAGCACATCGAGATTTTGTCATGCCATATGCGACAGGTTTGTATTTTTCTGATGAAGGCAGCCAGATTGATAACTTAACTAATGAAGCTCTTACTTATGTCGAGCAAGGATTTAAAGCCATCAAGATGAAGGTAGGATTATCAATTGCTCAAGATATCCAAAATGTAAAAGCTATAAGAGAAACTATCGGTCCATATATAAAACTAATGGTAGATGCAAATCATGCCTATTCATTAAGAGAAGCCTTAGAATTGTCAAGGCAGATAGAAGCATACGACATTAGCTGGTTTGAGGAGCCAATATCACCAGAGTTCTATGATCAGTATAGCGAATTAAGAAGCAAGACAAATATTCCAATAGCAGGAGGTGAATGTGAATATCTTAGGTATGGTCATCATAATTTATTAAAAGCAAATTGTGTCGATATCCTACAGATCGATATTTGTTCAGCAGGAGGATTAACAGAAGCAAAGCGGATTGCAGCATTGTCAAGCACCTATGGCCTAGAAATAGTGCCACATACCTGGGGAACTGGTATCGCTTTTTATGCAGCATTACATTTTATCGCAAATTTGGAACCAGTGCCTGGACGATTACATCCACCGCATTGTTATATAGAATATGACAGGACTGAAAATAGTATTCGAGAATCGTTGACCAACCCATCTATTGAAATGAAAGATGGATTTATAGCCGTGCCAAATAGACCTGGATTAGGAATTGAAATAAACGAAGATGCACTGCATCGTTTTAGTTCTAAGAGTAATAGAGTCAGTGCATCTTATGTAAAGGCTACTACGTAGCGTATAATTAAGCTATCATGGATTTTGGATATTTACAATTATATATTGATGGTCAACTAGTTGATGCATCTGACAACGATCGATTCTCAGTGGTATCACCTGTAAATGAACGATCTATAGCAAGCATAGCTTGGGCTGGGAAGCTTGATGCGATCAAAGCATTAGAATCCGCACATCGAGGATTCTCGTATTGGTCTAAACTTTCATTAGTCGAAAGAACAGTTTGGATGAAAAAACTGAGAGAAGCCATTCTTGAAAAAGCAGATCTGTTACGATTATCGATGACCTATGAGATGGGAAAGACTTATGAAGGATCAAAGGAGGATATCGTTTCTTTAACTGATGCTTTAGAGTGGTATCCATCTGCCATGAAACACTTAAAAGATGAAATAATTTCTGATTATGAAAATACTCATACTCATAAGATGATACATCAGCCTGCGGGAGTGGCCGTAACTTATCTTGCCTGGAACTTTCCTTTGCTCAATGCAGGTTTCAAGATAGGACCTGCCTTGGCAGCTGGATGTAGTCTTATACTTAAGCCATCAGAACGATCGCCAGTTTCTGCATATTTGCTTGGTCAAATATTACACGAAATAGAATTTCCTGCAGGTGTTATCAATATTTTGACTGGTCCTCCTGAAGAGGTAGCTACTGCGCTTTCGACAAGTACTATACCTAGAGTTATTACTATGATTGGGTCTACTAAAACTGGCATGCAGGTCATTGCGGATAGCGCTACCTCAATAAAGAGATTAGGAATGGAGCTTGGAGGGAATGCCCCATTTATAGTTTTTGATGATGCGGATTTAGAAGCAGCGCTTGATTTAGCCGTTGGGATAAAATTTGGGAACTGCGGTCAAATATGTGTTGCAGCGAATAGATTTTTTATACATGAAAACATCTACGATGAATTCTTGAAGAAGTATGTGAATCGTGTATCGAAATTAAAATTAGGTCATGGCAAAGATAGTGGTGCTGATATGGGGCCACTCATCAGCCAAGCATCTCGGCAAAGGATATTAAGTTTAATTCAGGACGCTGTTTCAAAAGGTGCTCAATTGGAAATTGGTGGAAAAATTCCTGAAGAATTCGATAAAGGGTTTTGGTTCGAGCCGACAGTCTTAAGTCGAGTAACTCCAGAAATGTTAGTCTATAAAGAGGAGATATTCGGACCCGTTGCAGGCATTATGAAGTTTGACGATGAGGATGAGGTGATTCGACTTGCTAATGACACCGAGCATGGATTAGCCTCTTACTTATTTACAAATGATCAAAGGCGTATCAATAAGTTTTCAAAAGAACTTGACTTTGGAGAGATACAGGTCAATGGTGTGAAATACGCTATTTATTTGCCGCACGGAGGCATTAAAAATAGTGGGATTGGTCATGATTGTTCGCACTTAGCACTTAATGATTATTTAGTAAAGAAGAGAATTACTATTTCTAATTAATATTTATCAAGGCCATTATTGTACTTGTTTATTCTATTATTGTCTCAGGATAAATTATCCTTTTACTTATGACTTTTTAAAACGATAATTATTATAATGCATCAATGTATCGAATCAGAATAATATGAAGCAGACTATTGTTGGATACGGAGAAGTCATGTTACGCTTAACGCCTAATGATCACGGAAGTCTAATAGAGCAATCTGATGTTTTGAAAATGGCTTTTGCTGGAGCGGAAGCAAATATTTTATGTAATCTTGCGTGCTTGGGTCATACCACTCAATTTGTTTCATCGTTTCCAAAAAATCCTATAGGGAGATCAGCTAATCAGTTCTTACATTCAATTGGAGTAGGCACTAATTTTATGAATTGGGATGAAGGAAGAATGGGTACATATTTTATAGAACATGGGACTTCTATAAGAAGTACAAGGGTAACTTATGATCGCACAAATTCTTCGGTTTCAAAACTAGTAATTACTCAGGATGAATGGGAGAAAGTACTGAATAATGCTTCGTACTTGGTCATAACAGGTATCACACCAGCACTGTCCTCAATTTGCAAAAAGAATTTAGAAACAGCATTAGTAGTTGCTAAAAGAGAGAAAGTCAAAGTAGTATTCGACTTAAATTATAGAAGAACACTTTGGCCTAAAGAAGAAGCTAAGAATTCATTCTTAGATATTCTTCCTTATGTGGATCTCTTATTTGCAAATATTGGCTCTGCATATGACGTGTTTAATATTCCTATCAAAGAGATCAACGGTTTTACTGATCTAGAAGATGCTTCTATAGCATCAGCAAAAGCGCTCTATGAATTTGGAGACTTCGATATGATCGGCATGACTATAAGACAGCAGAATAGTGCTCAAAAACATCTTCTTGCAGGATTGCTTACTAACGGAACAGCAAATTACTTGAGTAGTAAATTGTCTTGTGAAGTGGTAGATAGACTTGGTGGCGGAGATGCATTCGTGACTGGTGTTTTACATGGGCTCATCAGAGGTTGGAATTATGAAAAGATGATCAATTTTGCAACAGCAGCTTTTGCTACAACTCAGACGCTCAAAGGAGATATAAACTATATGACGGAAGAAGAATTGCTAGCTATATCTAGTGGAGATACATTAGGTTTTATAAAGCGATAATTTTCTTACTATGACACAACAAGATATTTTATCTAATCTAAAAGAGACTAAGATAATAGCGATCATACGATTGCAGGATGCTTCAGCTGTTTATCCAACAGCTCAGGCATTATATGATGGTGGCATAGCAGCGATAGAAGTAACTATGGGGACCCCAAATGTCTTACACGAAATTGAGAAACTTGCAAAGCACGATGGCATTCTTCCAGGAGTGGGTTCTGTAGTGAATACTAAAATGGCAAGAGAATCAATCGATGCAGGAGCAGAGTTTGTAGTGACGCCATGTTCTGCAAAAGAAGTAATCGATACTTGTCATGAACTAAATAAACCAATTTGTTCTGGAGCGTTGACTCCTACAGAAATATATCAAGCGTACGATTGGGGAGCGGATATCATAAAGTTATTCCCTGCATCTACATTTGGGCTGCCATACTTTAAAGCGGTGAAGAGTCCGATGCCGTATATCCCGATTATGCCTACAGGTGGTGTGAGTATAGAGAATGCATCAGAGTGGATCAAGCATGGAGCAGTTTGTTTAGGCGTTGGAGGGACCTTGGTTGACAAAGAATTAATTGCGAAAAAGGATTTTAGTGCAATCACGGCAATTGCAAAAAAAATGAGAAACGCAATAAGTGAAATGGCTTAGTTAGGCTAATATTGGCTGACTATGAAGTTAGGAAATTCATTAGTACTGGTGATAAAAACTTTCTTGTTTCACCATTACAAAACCTACAGAAGAGAATGCAAGACTAGCTATTAGCTGCTCCAGTTATTATGAAACCCCGAATAATCGAAGAATTAGAATTCCTACTAGTCCAGAAAATCCCATTACCAAAGATTGTAAGGTATATGTTTTATACAAGATGTTAAGTGGCACTTCGAGTAAATTATGTATTAACCAGAAGAAACTATTGTTAGCATGGAAAACACAAAAAGAACCGCAGCCAATAAGTGCAGCCAAGTTATTTCAAGTTAATAATGGGTCATTAAACGGTAAGTTTTGGTTATCTTTCACAAGCGACTTTTACTTTATTAGTACGTTGTGACAACTTATTCTATCTCATTTAATCCTCTGCCTTGAATATTAATCTAGTCTCTAAGTTTTCGCCCCTCTTCGTTTTTGTTTTCTTACTCTGTACATATTGCTCACCAGATAAGAGCAGTGATAAAACTGCAAACGCTACCAATGATAAATCTTCCAGAGACAAAACTCCTAACATTGTAATCATCTACATGGATGATCTTGGATATGGTGATATAGGTGCTAACGGGCGCTCAGTAATCAAAACACCAAACATTGATCTCATAGCTGCCGGTGGTGCACGTTTCACGAATGGTTATGCTAGTTCAGCCACTTGTACCCCTAGTCGATATGCGCTGCTTACAGGAGTCTATCCATGGCGCGAAAAAAATGCAAAGATCCTACCAGGAACTGCACCGCTAATAATCGGAACGGATCAAATGACCATCCCAAAAATGTTGAAGCCTCTAGGTTATCACACGGGGATAGTCGGTAAATGGCATCTTGGACTAGGTAGCGGTAATGTAAATTGGAATGAGCGAGTTAGCCCAGGTCCAAGTGAAGTAGGCTTTGATTATTCTTATATCATGGCTGCTACACAAGATAGAGTACCTACTGTCTATATCGAGAATGGCAGTGTTGTCAATCTAGATGTAAGTGATCCAATTGAGATTAACTATGAGAAAAACTTTGAAGGCGAACCAACGGGAAAAGACGATCCTGAACTTTTAAAAATGAAATGGCATCATGGTCACAATAGCTCTATTGTAAATGGAATACCTCGTATAGGATTTATGAAAGGTGGTAAGGACGCACAATGGGTTGATGAAGATATGGCAGATCATTTCTTGGAAGGAGCCCAGGATTATGTCAAAAAACATAAAGATGAACCATTCTTTTTATACTATGCCCTACAACAACCTCATGTACCTCGAACACCGCATGCAAGATTTGTTGGTGCGTCTGGACTCGGGGCGCGTGGTGATGTGATCGTAGAAGCGGACTGGTGTGTGGGCGAGTTTATGAATACGTTGGAAGAGGAGGGGCTATTAGAAAATACTTTGATTGTTTTTACAAGTGATAATGGACCTGTCTTAAATGATGGTTACTACGATGATTCGGACACTAAGAATGGTAGTCATACACCATGGGGGCCATATCGTGGAGGAAAGTACAGCTTATTCGAAGCAGGAACTCACGTTCCCTTCATTACCTACTGGAAGGGTAAGATCAAACCACATACTACTGATGCTATGGTTTGTCAAATAGACTTGCTGTCTTCTTTAGCGGCTCTGGTGGGTAGTGAAGTTCGCACAAATGATAGTGAAGAATTACTAGATGTCTTTCTTGGTCAGAGTGATAAAGGAAGAGAAGAACTTGTAATAGAAGCAACGTCTAGAACAGCCTATAGGAACGGAGATTGGGCAATGATCCCTCCTTACAAAGGTCCTGCACTCAATAAAAACGTAAACATAGAACTCGGTAATGCGCTTGAATACCAACTTTACAATTTAAAAGATGACATAGCACAAAAAAACAATCTTGCCACAAGCCATAAATTGAAGCTAAAAGAAATGGTTGAGGCCTTCGAGCAGATAAGAGGAGATGGATATGAAAAAATTCAACAATTAGAGTTGAAATAATTGATTAGAAATATAGCAAGTACTAATGAATGATTAAGCAAATTATATGTTTTGTTCTGATAGCAGTGTTGTATTTAAATTGTCAGTCCAAAGAGCAACCAAAACAGGTCAAAAAACCAAATATTCTTTTTGCTATCTCTGATGATCAGTCATTTCCTCATGCTGGAGCTTATGGTTGTACATGGAAATATGGAATTGATTCACAAAATTCTAAAAAGTGGTGATTCCGAAATCGAATTTGATAAATTTCCTAAATCTTCAATTGATTTTCTCAAGTACATTAAGAATTATGTGCGCATGACTAAAGCAAATGTAGGTAAAAACATTAAAGTCAATTTGGATATTCATCCAAACATAAAAGAAGAACTCAAGAATAAAGTTTGGATAACATCAAATCAAAAATTATTAGATATAGCTTTAAATGTATTGACCGAAAATGCAGATCAACATGCATTCACAAATATTTCATCTAAATATATTCTTGAATTTAGAATTAGCGTAAGCATAATAGAACCTGATTCATTTTTGAAGATTGAGCTGTCCAATGACGGAAATCCTTTTCCTGAAAATTATACGCTTGAAAAATTTGTCACAAACGGATCAAAAGCAGGTGACACTGCTAATACTGGACAAGGCGGTTTTCAACTAAATGAGAT
>ENA-ORXT01000865-ORXT01000865.1-marine-metagenome-genome-assembly--contig:-NODE-865-length-44220-cov-4.837188_pt1 | contig 44220 bp, 34 predicted proteins | sample MGYA00237868_ERZ511482 | MGnify/ENA metagenome assembly ERZ511482
CTTTCACCAATTTGAACTGTTTATCGTAAATGCGTTTGTCAGTCAGGATACGTTCTCCGTTGATGCCATGATAGGCGTACACATCAGCGACTGCGGTTGAAATAATTGAAGTGTTTGAAATAATTAACGCGAGAAAGGTCGTATAAAAAGAGGGGATAAATTTCATGGTATAGACACATCAGCATTCAGTCGTTTGGCAATTAAGGTGGGGGCGCCAGACAAAAGAAAACTAACTTCCTTTATAATTTTTATTATTCCTCATTGACAAACCTGAGGCTGAATCTACCGATTAGTTTATGGTTAAGTGTGCATGATGACCAGTACCACTGGACGGGTGGCTTGTCTTCTAAAAGTAACCGCTTAATGAGCTGACACTTTGTAGGAGGGTGGAACTGGACTACATTGGTGAGGTTAGCCATAAAGCCTGATGCTTTAGCTAAGCTGTGTATGCGCTTACTCATACGGATTTGATGGGCACATGCTTAGGAGCTACTCACGGGTAGCTCCTAACTTATATTAATGCAACATACCAGGCATTGCTAAGGTGAACGGTGCGATCACCGCATCAAATGTATATCCATCGTCAGCAATCATCTGATAGCTGCCTTGCATCGAACCGACCGGCGTTTGAATCATTGTGCCACTGGTATAACGAAAGGACTCGCCGTTATTTAAACGCGGCTGCTCACCGATAACACCTTCTCCTTTGACTTCTTGAACGCGATTCTCTGCATCCGTAATGATCCAGTGCCGAGAAAGCAACTTAGCTGCTTGCACGCCGTGATTTTCAACGCTAATAGTGTAGGCAAACACGTAGCGCTCGCCAGTCACATCTGATTCAGATGGCAAGAACTCTGTTTTAACGCTAATTCTAATGTCGTAAGGTTTTATTTCATTCATGGGTGTGAAGTATAATACATCCGATGAATAATTTTAGCTTTTCACCAATCGGGCGTATTTCATCCTGTTATAAGGAGAAATTTTCAATTCCTCGCCAAGCTGGGCTCGTCGATGGGGCGACGGCTGAGGCTATTTTGACGAAGCCTTATGCGTGCCCAGAAATTGTTCGTGGGCTAGAAGGTTTCACGCATATCTGGATTATATTTGCGTTTCACGCAGTGCCACTAGGGCAGTGGAAACCGACTGTGAGGCCGCCTCGGCTGGGGGGCAACAAGCGGCTAGGCGTTTTTGCTACTCGCTCAACGCATCGCCCTAATCCCATCGGCATGTCGGCGGTGAGTTTGTTAGATATCCGTATCGAATCAGGTGAGATTAAATTGATTCTTGGAGGATGTGATTTATTAAACGGCACGCCAGTGCTGGATATAAAGCCCTACCTCCCTTATGCTGATTGTATCGCGCAGGCCAAGGGAGGGTTTGCCCCTGATACGCCCAACTATAGAATAAATGTGAGTTTCAGTCAGGCAGCGATTGCGTTGTGTGCGAGCGCTAGCGCGCGCTTGAACGTCGATATTAAGCACTTTATTGAGCAATTACTCTCTTTGGACCCAAGGCCTTCTTATCAAGCGGGGCAAGTGAGCGATCGGATATATGCCGCTGAGGTTTACGATTTTGACTTGCGTTGGCAGTACATTACAGAGCATGAGGTGAGGGTAATTGACCTATCACCAAGGGATCATTGATGAAATTAATTTCGCATGGATGCGCGTTGCTGTTAAGTTTTTTTCTTGTCATATGTGAAGCTGCAGGAAAAGAAGAATCTGTCATTAAAACGCCGCCAGTGTCAGCGCTGCGTCATTTGGTTGTCAAAGAGGCGCCTCAGGCAAGCTTAACTGATTCACTGTTAGCGCTTTTGCAAAAAAGCAAAGTGCCTGCTGACAACCTAAGTATTTACATCCGCGACGTGAATGCGGATCAACCCATGCTGTCTCATAATATTGATGTACAGCGCTCCCCAGCCTCGACGATAAAGCTCGTTACTACCTATACAGCACTCAAGCAGCTGGGCCCCAACTATGCTTGGTCAACAGAGGCTTGGACACGAGGTAAGGTTGATAATGGGATACTTCAAGGTGATTTAATCTTAAAAGGCTACGGTGACCCGTTTTTAGTATATGAGCGGTACTGGAAGTTTGTGAACGAACTAAGAGATCGTGGGCTTGAGGGGATTAACGGTGACATAATTATTGATAGCACTTATTACCGCCTACCAGAGCACGACCGTAAAGCATTTGATGGACAATCATTTCGCCTTTATAACGCAGGCGTTACGCCGCTTATGTTTAACTTTCAGGCGACACGCTTATGGATGAGCCCGCCAACTGACGACGCATCTACGAAGGTCGAATTAGCGCTGTATCCCCCATCTGATACCATTACCTTGGACAATCAATTAAAGGTGGTCAAAGGGCGCTGCAAGCGCGGTCATGGTAGGCCAAAGCTGAGTTGGACTGCGGACAATACACTCACCGTATCGGGCAGCGTTGCACGCAAGTGTAAGTCACGGTACTTAATGCGTTTAATCGCGGCTCCTAGACAGCTCGCTTATGATGCCTTTAAGCAATTTTGGATTGGATCTGGCGGCACGTTTGACGGGAGATTAAAGTCTGGTTATGTTAAAAAAAATGACGAACTTTTTCACACCTATGCCTCACCAACATTAGGTGAGCAAATTCGGCTGATTAATAAGTGGAGCAATAACGTGATGACCCGTCAGCTGTTTCTGGCGACAGGGGTTAACCGTTTTGGGTCACCGGCCACCCTTGAGAAGGGACGAGAGGCCGCTATAGACATCTTAAAGCGTCAGGGCATAGATACTCAGGGCCTAATTATTGATAACGGTTCCGGCTTATCTAGAAAATCAAGAATTTCAGCGCGACAAATGGCACAATTGCTGGAGACGGCTTATCGCGACGCTTATATGCCTGAGTTTATCTCGTCTTTGTCGGTTCCAGGGCTTGATGGGACGTTGGCGAATCGATTCAGAAATGAAGATTTGGCCGGTCGAAGCCATTTAAAGACGGGCACGCTTAATCGAGTAACGGCGGTTGCAGGCTATATGCTGAATCGTCATGGGCGACGCTTGATTGTCGTTATTCAGCAAAATGGAGCGAGGGCTTCCAAAGGTGCTGACATTCAAAATGAAATATTGCGTTGGGCATTTGAACAATAATGACTGGTAAATGTTAACGTAAAAAAACAGGGTGAAAAGACTATGGCTTCATCAAGCCGCTCACTAAAATTAGTATTAACCGCCGCGGCTGCAGCCTGGCTGATACCGCTGTCTGCTGTAAATGCTGCAGAAATAAAACCGCTAGCAAAACTGGTATTGACTGGAGTGCAGGGTGAGTTAAAAGCGGCGCTAGAAAAACACCTTCCCGTCAACTTACCTGAATGTACCGCCCCTAAAGCGGACATTAGTGACTACTTTAGAGCGTTAAAGACGAGTTTGCGCAAAGGCGGCCGGGCTCTAGGCTACTACGATGCGGTATTCACCTCCGGTGGAAAAGAAGTTAACGGTTGCTGGGAGATTACCCTTAACGTTGAACCTGGCAGGCCTGTGCGTGTGGTAAGTCAATTTATTGAGGTGCTGGGTGCCGGGGCAAACGAGGCGCAGTTTCGCCAAGCCATGAAAGCGCCCCCCTATCAGCAAAACGATATTTTAAATCATCAGCTATATGATGAATTTAAGACACGTTTAACAGAGACGGCTGACACGCTGGGCTATCTTGATGCGGTATACGAGCAAAAAGCGGTGACTGTCGACCCATTGGCCTATCAAGCGAAGGTCAATCTAGTACTCAATACCGGTGCTCGCTATACCTTCGGTGACGTCACTATTGAGCAAGACGTTTTGAGCGATGAGCTAGTTAAGCGCTTTATCAAAATTAATCCGGGCACGGCGTTTAGTACAGACAAAGTGATTAAGCAGCAGCAAGCATTTCAACGAAGCGGCTACTATTCTACGGTTGAAATTAACGTGGATATTAAAAATGCTAAAAACGAGCAAATTCCTGTCAATATTAGATTGGTGCGAGCTAAGCGTAACAAATATAAGTACACAGTGGGGTTTGGAACGGATACAGGCCCCCGTGTGAAGGCTGAGCTAACGCGACGCTGGACAGGACCAAAGGGTCGCAAACTTCAAGGGTCTGCTCAATGGGCTCAAAAACTTTCAAAAATTAGTGCTGAGTTAATAGAGCCTAGAGAGAACCCTGATGTCGATACCCTTAAGTACATAGTTGATTGGACTTATGACACCTCAAATGACGTAGACAGTCAGGCATTTCGGTTTGGTGCTGAATATGCGCGAAAAATTGATTCAGGCTGGGAGCAAGCGCTCTTTATTAATACTTTGCTGGATCGTACTGAGTCCGCGGGCAGTGGGTCTGACGACTCAGTGTTGACTCTAGTCGGTGGACGCCTTGCTAAAACGAATATCGAAAATGAAGATTCAGGCGCCGCAACAGCGGGCTGGCGCATTAACGTAAAAGCGCAGGGTGCTGTAGATAACTTACTAAGTGATCAAAATATTGCGCAAATAGGTGGCTCTGGGAAGCTGATTTTTCCGGTGGGCAAAGGGCGGCTAATTAATCGTGTGGATGTAGGTTATACCAGTGCAGGATCGCTTGAAGATCTGCCGAAGAGTTTACGATTCTTTGCCGGTGGTGGTAATAGTATTCGTGGCTACGACTTTGAGTCGGTAGGTGAAGTTAATAGCTCGGGCTCGGTCATCGGGGGAAAGCACTTGCTAGCTGGCAGTGTGGAATATGAGTATCCCATTCAGGAAAGCTGGGGTGTTGCGGTATTTGTCGATGCAGGCGATGCATTTAATAGTTGGGGCGATATGGATCTTAAGTATGGCGTCGGTGTTGGGGCGCGCTATCGGTCACCGATAGGGCCGGTTAGAGTTGATGTGGGCTTTCCTGATGGCAGCTTTAGCGATGCGACTTTTCACTTGAGTGTCGGGCCTGACCTGTGAAGACATCAGTCAGTGATTATCTGTTTTCACCCCTGGTATGGATTCAGATAGCCATTCTCTTTTTACTGTTAACGCTGCTGGCACTCGTTATTACCCCATTGGGGCCATTGATTGGGGCTTGGGCGGGCAATAGCTTCGTCAAAGGCTTAACCATCGAAGGGGTCAGCGGAAGCTTATTAACACAGCTAAAGGTAGATAAAGTAGAATGGGTTGATGGTGACACCACGACTGCAAGCGGGGTTAATCTTGCGTTTGGCCGTCCTGATTTCAGTAAAAACTTAGCGATTATAGACCGTCTTAGCATTGACTCAATAACGCTTGATATGGATAAAAATGCCACGCCAAGAAAGCGCGGTGAACGGGTAGCCATTGGTGACTTTGGCACCGCGCCGGTCAATCTGCTGATTGTTTCTGGCAAGCTTGACACCTTTAAGGTCTCCGAAGGTGAGGCGACGCTATTTCAACTAAATGACGTAGTGCTCGATGGCACGATGGCTCAAGATAATCAGTTGATTTTAAAAGACGTTGATGCATCAATGATCATCCCTGAGCAGCCCGCTATTGATGTGGCCATCTCTAGTATGACGATGGATATGTTACAGCCGCATGAAATTACACTGGACTCAGATTTTAACTGGCAGCACCCTCAGTTTGGTGTGGTCACTTTAAAGGCCAAAGGCCGCGGCCTGCTGCAGGATTACACGCTTGCAGCAACAGGTAAAATTGTCCACCCAGAGCTAGGTGAGCAAGACCTCTTTTTACAAGGCAAGGGAGATTTTGATTTTCTTGATATTGAGCGGCTAACATTAAATGGTGCCGCAGGAGAGTTGCAGGCTGTTGGTGAGGTAGCTTGGGTGCCGAGTTTGTCTGCTGACTTACAAATTGAGGCGGATAAATTAAAGACCGCTCAATTTATTCCAGAGTGGCCAGCTGAACTTACCAGCAAATTAACGTTAAAAGGCAGGTTAGAGAACGACCAGCTTCGCGGTGAGCTCGATATCGGCTCATTGACAGGCACTTTACGGGGTTTCCCTATTTCTGGAAGTGGCAAAGCGTCAATGCTCGATCAGGTGTTAGTATTTGATAAGCTCGTGCTACGTTCGGCTGATAACACGCTTAAAATTGATGGCCGTGGCAGTGCACCGTTTGATTTGCGTTGGGATGTCGATGCCAAGGATATTTCAACGCTAGCCCCAGATCTTGCTGGGCGAGTTAACGCTAAAGGCACTTTATCAGGAAGCATCGACAAGCCAGTGTTAAACGGGTCAGTCAACGCTACAAGGCTATCTTTTCAAGGCAATAAAGCCGATAGCGTTGATCTTGAAATCAAAACAAATAACGGCCAAGTTGAACTGTCCGGCCGCGGCTCAGGCCTGTTCGTTGGCGGTGAGCGTATACGCCGCGTTAGCTTGCGTGGAAATGGCGATCTCAAAAAACACAGCATCGCTGTCACGGCTGACCACGCTGAGGCTAAGATAAGCGCTTCTGTTGTTGGTGAGTGGGATGGTGGTGTCTGGCGCAGTCAGCTTGAAGAAATGTCGGTTGACAACAAAGCCTTTGGCCGTTGGCAATTAGAAAAGCCTGCGAACATTACAGTCGCCGCATCGGGTATTACCGCGGATGAAGTGTGTATGGTTTCTTCATCGGGGTCGGCCTGTACCGTCGTCAATTATTCGCCTCAAACCGGATTTGAAACATCCGGCAAGCTCGCTAATGCTCCGTTAGATTTACTCAACCCTTTTCTGCCAGCGGGCTTAGCAATTAAAGGACGAGCGATTGGTGATTACACGATTAGTTTTAACCCTGATTTAAAAGGCCGCGCCAATTTAAACTTTTTACCGGGGGAAATAAGACTCACCCACGAAGGCAAGAACCAAGGCTTTGCGTATCAGAAAGGGACGATAAAAGCTGATATCGATGGCAATGATATCAAGTCAGAGGTGAATTTTGATCTATCGCCGGAGGGTGCTATTGCCGCGACAGCTGATATCAAGCTGTCCCCCGCTGACGGTCAACACGTTATTAATGCCAAGGGACAATTCCAGCAGGTTCCATTAGGCTTAGCGCAGATTTTTGTACCGGACGGGATGAATGTCACTGGAAAAGTAGGTGGGAGCTTTGATCTGCAGCAAGATAGTGCTGGACGCAACGGAAAGCTATCACTAAGTAGTGGTGATGTGCGTTTTGTTAGGAGCGACGACAGCACCGGCACTTTGCGCTACGACTTTGACAAAGTCGACGTTGATGCAACCATTAACGATGATAAAGTGGTTGCTGTCGCAGCCTTAAGCATTCGAGGTGGCGGAAGTTTCAACACACGTGCCACGGCAGATCTGAGTCGACCTGACTTGCTCAAATCAGTTGAGGCTAAAGGTCAAATTAGCAATATGCCATTGGCCTTGGCTAGGCCCTATCTTCCAAACAATTTGGGTATCGATGGATTAATTACGGGCGATTATGAGATCAGTCAATCAGCTGCTGGGCCCACCGGCCAGATTAATTTGGTGGCCAGTGATGGTTTTTTTGATTACCAGACAGAGCCGAGTGATCGTCAACGGTATCGTTATCAAACAGCCAAGATTAAAGGGACCATTGAAGGCGATGAAGTTATCGCTGATATCGACCTAACATTGCAAGACGGTGCCCGCCTAACGACTCGCGCTAAAGCAAATCTTGCAAGCAATGATATTGTCAAGTCGATTGAAGCTGAAGGGCGTGTTGAATCGATACCGCTAGGCATTGCTAAACCGTATTTACCTGCAGAGTTTGCAATAGACGGTGTGTTGAGCGGCACTTACAGCGTTAATCAACAAACGGGTAAACCGGTTGGTAATGTCGACCTGACGGCGACTAAAGGGGTTTTTGCCTACCAGCCTAAGACGGGAAGCCCGCAAACTTATCGCTATGATTCTGCCAAGATAAAAGGTGCTATTGACGGGGATCGCGTTGTGGCAGATATTGATTTAGTCCTGCAAGGCGGCGGTCTTTTAACCACGCGTGCCAACGTAGACCTTGCAAATAAAGACTTACTTAAGGCTATAGAGGCAGAGGGCCAGGTAAAAGACTTACCCCTAGCACTCGCGCGTCCTTATTTGCCAAAAGAGATCGATATTGATGGCGTCATTAGCGGTCGCTACCAAATAAAGCAAGATGCAAATGGCCCAGTCGGTTCCGTTGATTTATTAGCAAGTGACGGCTTTTTTAGCTACGAGGCATCGGCAGGGAAGCCTGAGTTATATCGATACAAGCAGGCCAAATTACAAGGCAGCATCAACGGTGATCAAGCGGTTGCTGATATTGCTCTAGCGCTCAGCGATGGTGGGGTGCTAACAAGCAAAGCAACAGCGGTCATCTCATCATTGGATAAAAAGCCAGTCTTTACGGCAGAGGGAACGTTGGAGGCTTTACCACTTGAGTTAGTTAAGGCCTACTTGCCTAAAGCGCTTGAAATTTCTGGGCGAGCAAGCGGGCGCTATCGGCTAGCTCAAAACGGCCAATTGCAAGGTAACGTTGAGCTGAGCGTACCTGATAGCGTCGTGCAGTATAGCGATGGCAAAGCAGAGGCTCAAAGCTATCGCTTTAGCCGAGCGGATATTATTGCCAATATTCAAGGTGATAAGGTCGACACGGATTTAAATTTTGTCTTACGTGACGGTGGCTCGTTTAGTACCAAGGGTCGTCTTGATCTGGCGCAGCCAAATAATCTTTATGGATTTGAGGGTGAGGGGACTTTAAAGTCGTTTCCACTAGCGCTAATCCAGCCTTATATTCCTGCAAAAATCAGTTTAAAAGGGGTGGTTGATGGCCGTTATCAGCTCTCACAGCAAGGTGGGCAGCAAGGCAGCGTGCAATTGCAACTGCCTGCGAGCAGCCTGACCTTTATCGATGAGAAGGGTGAGTCGCAAACATTTCAATACAAACTAGGCACTCTGAACGCAACCATTAAGGGCAAACAAGTGGTTGGTGATGCATCACTGGAGTTTCGAGATGGCGGTACGATTAATACGAGGGGAAATCTTACGTTAGGACAGTCTGCTAAGACGCTCACCGCCAACCTGCAGGGTGATTTAAAAGAGGTTCCGCTGAGTTTATTAAAGCCATACTTGCCTCAAGATTTTGATTTTCCTGGCAAGGTAAATGGCGCGTACTCGCTGCAACAGCGCGGCGGAAAGCTATCTGGTGAGGTTGGTCTGACGCTTCCAAACAGCTTTTTTGTGGTTCAGACAGCCTCTGGCGAAAAACAATCATTCCCTTATGAAAACGGAATTGTGAACGCCAAAGTTGATGGCAACCGAATCAATGTTGAGACGTCGTTGGCATTTCAAGGGCGTGGCGACTTTAGAAGCCGTGCGCAAATTTTGCTGCAAGATAAAGGCTCGCCAAGTATTAACGGCGCCGCTGAGGTGAATATCCCCAACATCTATTGGGCGCAAAACTATGTGCCTTACAGTCGGGGCTTGCGAGGAACGGTCGTTGGTAGTGTGAAATTTAGTGGTTTGCTTTCAAAGCCTAGTGTCACGGGTGAGGTGTTGATGAGCAATGGTTACCTTCGACTCCCTCAAGTTGGCACTGAACTGAGTAATATTTCATTAAAAATAGAAGCCAATCAAGCCAATCAAGCGATTATCAGTGGCACCATGGATTCAGGTGGCGGTGTCATACGCGCTAACGGTAATCTGACATTGAACGATATTAAAAATTGGTCTGCGAAGATGAGCCTTAGCGGCGAGAATATCAAGTTTGTTGATACGCATGAGGCCGTGGCTTACATGACGCCCAATTTGCAAATAAATGCGGACCCAAAAGCCATTGTAATCACCGGCACCGTTGATATTCCTAAAGCAAATATCAACTTACAAGACCTTCCTGAGTTTAGTATTGATGAGTCAGATGATGTCGTTGTTATCGGTGAGGCAGAGCCTGGTGATGCATTTAGAGCAGTGCGCATGCGCCCCAATGTTTTGGTGCGTTTGGGTAATGAGGTGTTTTTTAATGGTTTTGGTTTTAGTACGCGTCTAGTTGGAGGCGTACGCGTTACTAATAGCCGCAATACCATCGTTACCAATGGGTCACTCACGATCGTAGACGGGCGCTATCAAGCCTATGGTCAAGACTTAAGGATTACGAACGGGCGGTTAGTATTTAATGGTTTACCAAAAAATGTTGGCTTAGATGTTCGTGCCATTCGCCCTGTTGAAGACGTTGGCACGGTTGGTATTCATCTGACAGGGACGATCCAAAGGCTAAAGTCGACGATATTTTCTGACCCTATCATGCAGGAGACAGATGCGTTGAGTTATTTGCTGACCGGGCAGAGCCTAACCTCTGCATCAGGGCGTGAAACCGCATTGCTAATGCAAGCGGTACGAGGCTTAGGGATAGATGGGAGTGATGGGCTTATTCAGCGCATAGGAAAATCCCTTGGGCTAGATGACTTAAGTATCGTCACACGAGAAGACTTTAGAGACAGTGAGCTACAGTTAGGTAAGCGTTTAGGTTCAAAGCTTTATGTAAAGTATTTAGTTGGACTCTTTGATTCAGCTCATCGGCTTGCCATCGAGTACCGAATCAATAAATATTTGAACTTTGAAGTGCAAGCTGGGGTCGATGAACAGAGTGTCGATTTAATTTATGAATATGAAAGGGATTAATCGATACGTTGAAAAGCAGGTGCGTCAGGGGCGAATAATATCAGCGCCAGACTGCGCCCACGCAATGATACCGCCTTTGAGATTGATTGCTTTGATGTCGGCTTGTTCTGCTAGATACATGCAAACCTGCGCTGAGCGAACCCCGCTACGACAGTAGATAACATTGGTGACATCATTATTAAACTCATTGAGTCTGGCAGGGATAGTTTCCATTGGAATAAACTCACCGTTTTCGATAATACCCTGATTCCATTCCTGCTCTGACCTGACATCGATTAGCCGAATGGTTTCATCACCGGCGAGACGCGCTTTGAGTGCGGCCACGTCTATTTCTTCGATCGTTGGCATGGCGTTAGTATCCTTAAAAAAATCAGATTCGGATGTTATCCCTCGCTTATGAGGGAGTCAAGTTGACTGCTTTGAAGATATTGACTAAAGATCAACGCCGTTGATGTCGGTTAGGGTATTAACTCACAAATTCAAGTAATGAAGGGAATCTATTACCTCGTGAATATGAGAATATTGATTGGTATTTTTGCCATAGCGTTGTTTAGTAAAACAGCGAGCGCCGAACTCAACCTTGAGTTGCCTGAGACCTTTTTATCAACAGATATAACGGGAGCCACTGGCAGCATTCCCGTTAACTTCAGTAGCCTTGGTGTCCGGCGATTGCGCTCAGTGCGCAAGTCCACCGCGGTCATTGAAGACCCTGAGATTAACGATTGGATCAGAGGGATTGGTAGACGCCTTGTTGCCCAAACCAGTTACAGTGACCGTCCCTTTTACTTTGTAATCGTTCGAAACGATAACGTTAATGCCTATGCGACACAAGGTGGTTTGATTGTTATCAACTCAGGATTGATTTTGCGTTCTGAGTCAGAAAGTGAGTTGGCCGCTGTCATGGCGCACGAGGTGGCTCACGTGACGCAGCAACATATCGAACGTATGATCGCGGAAGCTAAACAAAATAAACTAGGCAATGCAGCAGCGATTGTGGCTGGTATCTTAGTAGGCTCACAAGACGCCTCAGCAGGGCAGGCTATCGTCGCCTCAGCGTTGGCGGTTGATGCACATAGAAGTTTGCGATTCGGACGCTCGGCTGAAACTGAGGCGGATCGCGAGGGGCTGCGTGTACTGGCAAGTGCACGTTTTGATCCTAATGGCATGACAAGATTTTTGCGCAAATTAGGCGGTGGTGCAGATGCCCGCTACAGCGGTATCAGTGAATACCTAACAAGTCATCCACTCACCGAAAAACGTGTCAGTGATGTAGGCCAACGTGCCGCAAGATATGGTGTTTACCGTGGTAAGCCAGATATTAGCTATCACTATATGCAAGAGAGATTAAGAGTTTTAGTGCGCCACCCAGCACAAATTAACAAAGCCCCAGCGCCGGTGGAACAATATGGTAAAGCCCTGATGGCTTATCAACAAGGCAAGCCGATGGTCGCCAGTCAAATTCTTGCAAGTGCGGGTAAGAGCCGTCATGCTATTTTGCTACTAGCTAAGAGCTACAATCAGCAAAAACAATATCAAAAGGCTATTTTGCTAATTCGACCACTGCTTGCCCGAAATCCTAACAATGAAGGTTTGTTAATTGCCATGGCCGATGCATTAGTTGGCCTTAAGCAACCTTCAGAGGCTTGGAAGCTGCTAGAAAAGGTAAGACTCAATGAGCAAACGAGTTTGGAGTACCTCGGAACGAGGCAGGAGACTGCGTTATTAGCCGGCAGAAGGGGGCAGGCCTACCTATCTATCGCGGAAAGAAACATTAGAATTGGCCTTTACAATCATGCGCTAATACAATTGAGACAGGCTTTGAAAGTGCCCAACTTAATATTGTATGAGCGACAAGCTATTGAGCAAGCTATCTATCGCGCACAGCAGTTTCAAAAGCGTTAGTGATTTTAGAAGAGGGGTTGATAGACAATACGCCTGCTTGGGTGCGAGAGGATGGCTTTGATTGTGCAGGGCTTATCCGTTATTCTAAAATACGTGTTTTGCAGGTGAGGGCTTATTAGTAAGCGTGCTGATTGGCTAAGAGCAACTTAAATTGGAGGAAATGATGTATGTATAAGATAAGGCATAGGCTGTCTGTGACAGTGTTGCTTAGCCTGTTGGTTGGTATCTCAGGGGGTGTTATTGCGGCTGATGAATCCGTTCTTAAGGAAGGCAAGGCGCTTTCTTTTAATAATAAAAAAGGTAACTGCCTTGCTTGTCACATGATTCCTGGCGGTGAGTTGCCAGGCAATATCGGGCCGCCATTGATTGCAATGAAAGCTCGTTTTCCTGATGTAGCAAAGCTCAAAGCGCAAATTGCTGAGCCAAGAACGATGAACCCTAACACCATCATGCCTCCCTTTGGGGCACACGGTATTTTGACTGACGATGAAATTGATAAGGTTGTTGCCTTTATTCACAGCTTATAATCTCAGCGACTGAGGATCTTAAAATTATGAAACGTAGAACATTTTTGAAAAACACCCTGATGGTGACAGCGACCGGGGCTGCAGTGAGTGCCTCTTTAATACCAAGTGTCGCACTAGCTGCAGAGGAAAAAGCCAATCCATTTAAAGCGACAACGCTTGAAGAGGCGTTAAAAGCTGCGGGTATCGATGCGCACGAAGAAAGTGAAGAGGTCACTGTCAAAGCCCCAGATCTTGCTGAAAATGCGGCAGTCGTACCTGTAGAGATCAAATCTAGTTTGGAAGGAATTTCTGAGATTAGAGTTTTTATTGCAAACAATCCTACGCCGCATGCCGCCAGCTTTGTACTGGGCGAGTCTTCTGAAGCACTGGTTAAATGCCGCTTTAAGATGGGGAAAAGTAGCGACGTTATTGGTGTGGTGAAGGTTGGCGATAAATACTTCAGCTCAAAAAAAGCCGTAAAAGTAACTAAAGGCGGCTGCGGCGGTTAAAGGAGAATAAGCATGGCTAAGAAATTTAAGACACGTCTTAAAGTTAAATTGAAAGACGGCATAGTAAACGTAAAAGCAATTGTTTCTCATCCAATGTTAACAGGCTTAACAAAGGATAAGGAAGGTAACAAGATTCCAGAACATTTCATTGAAGAGGTTATCGTTACTGCAAATGACAAGGTCGTTATGACAGCTAATTGGGGGCCCGCGGTTTCTAAAGACCCTTATATCTCATTTGATTACGCTGGGCAGTCAGGCGATGTTGTAAAGCTTGCATGGACTGACAATAAAGACAATCAGGGCGAAGCTGAGAAGAAGGTTAAATAACCGCCTGCTACTAACAGATATCCTGAGGAGATTAGTCAATGAATAAAAGAGTTGTTATTACCGTTGCCATGGCGGCAATGGCCGTAGGCGCGCTAGCAGGATCGATTGCTAGCGCAGGGCCTGCCGAGGAGATTTCGGCGTTCCAAACGTATTTTAAGAAACGCTTTGCTGATACAGAATTTAGTGATTTTAAAAATGGCGTCTACTCCATTCACAAACCATCAAGAGAGCAATGGGAGTCGATAGAGGACTTTCCACCCTACGAGCTGGCAATCGATAATGGTAGTGAGATGTGGGAAAAGCCGTTTGCTAACGGCAAAACTTACGCCGACTGTCTAGGAGAGGACGTCTCAGTCATTCGCGCACGTTACCCGCATTATGACGCTGAAAAAGACACTATCGCAACCTTAGAAGACGATATCAACAAGTGCCGCATAGCCAATGATGAGACGCCCTTAAAATGGAAAAAAGGAGCTATTGCCGATCTCTCAGCTTATATTGCGTCAGAAGGTCGGGATACGCCGGTTGCAGTAAAACTTCCAGCGTCAGAAAAAGCGCTGGCTTGGTATGAAAAAGGAAAGAACTTTTTCTACGCTAAGCGCGGCCAATTAAACCTTGCGTGCTCTGACTGTCATGTTAATTATTCGGGCAGAATGGTTAGAGCAGATACCTTAGGCCCCGCGTTGGGTCACACGACTCACTTTCCTGTTTACCGGTCAAAGTGGGGGAATATGGGTACGCTGCATCGTCGTTACGCGGGGTGTAATACTAATGTGCGAGCAAAGGCATTTGATGCACAAAGCGATGAATACAAAGCGTTAGAGTACTTTCAGACGTTGATGTCCAATGGTCTTGTCTTTAACGGCCCGGGTGCCCGTAAGTAAAATTAAGTGGTTAATCAGGCAGTAAAAAACCGGCATGAGCCGGTTTTTTTATGTGACTATTTTAGTGCCCTGATGTGATGTGTTCGTTGCTGCCAAAATAGTCTAGGTAGAGCCCTACAGAAGAGCCATCCTCATCCAAAGCTACCAAGTCGAGAAATTTTCGGATAGCTTTTTCCAGCTTTACTCTCATCGACTCATTTTCGCTAGGCAACGCATAGTCGATATCGACAGCCTGACTGTAATAGCCATCCATCAGCGCATTGCTTGGACTGCTTAGCGTTAATAACAACGCTAAGCAGCCTACCCTTAATAGACACATGTTTTCCCCTTTTTGCCCTTAATTTTATGCCTGTCCAATCAAGTAATGCATACATTGTGCATAATTTATCTTGATCTTATATCATATTTGCATAAGCCTTGAAATAATTAAGACCCATTCAGTGTTAATTTAATGATGATAATAACAATTTGATTGATTTTTGACCTTTATCGGTAAGTGGCAACAACAGGTGCATGGTCTGATGGCCTTTCCCAAGTTCTAGGTACCTTATCAACATAACAATCGGTGCATGTATTAGCCAATAACTCGCTAGATAAGATTAGGTCGATACGTAGGCCTTTGTTGTTTTCTAGGCCACCGCTGCGGTAATCCCACCAGCTCCAAATCTCATCTTCCTGTTCAAATAAACGAAAAGAATCATGAAATCCGAGGTTGAGTAGCTTCTGCAATGCGTTGCGTTCAGGCGTCGAGCAAAGAATTTTTTCATGCCACGATTTGGGGTTATGGACGTCTCTGTCAGTAGGTGCAATATTAAAGTCACCTAAAATAATAAACTTCTGCTTTTCCTGTATTTTTTGCGCAACCCACTCCGTGACTTTTTCAAACCAGTCGAGCTTATAGGCAAACTTTTCTGAGCCAACCTCTGACCCGTTAACCACATAGAGGTCAAGAATTTGGACATCGCCAATCATGGCCGCAGCGATGCGCCGCTGTGGATCCTCAAGACCCGGGATATCAAATATCACCTCTTTAGGCAAAATTTTGCTTAATATAGCCACGCCGTTATAGGTTTTTTGACCACTATAAACAACGTGGTACCCCGCCTCTCTGATGGCTTCTTCTGGAAATTGGTCATCGGTCGTCTTAGTTTCTTGAAGCACTAAAATGTCAGGGTCAGCCTGCGCTAACCATTGGACGACATGAGGTAGGCGCACTCGTAATGAATTAACATTCCAACTGGCAACCTTCATGCCGCTTCTCCTGTGAGGCCGTTGTGACGCAGCAAGGCGTCAACTTCTGGCTCGCGCCCTCTAAAGGCTACAAAGGACTCCATGGCCGGGCGTGCACCGCCTTGTTGAAGGACTTCCACCAAAAAGTCATTGCCAACCGCTGGCGAGAATAAACCTTCCTCTTCAAAACGAGAAAAAGCGTCGGCTGACAAGACCTCTGCCCACTTGTAGCTGTAGTAACCCGCGGCGTAGCCACCTGCAAATATATGGCCAAAACCATTTTGAAAACGATTAAAACTGGGCGCGGGAATGACAGAAACTTGCTGGCGGGTGCTGTCTAACACCGCCTGAATTTGTTCAGGACTATCAATGGTTTTATCCATGTGAATCCTTAAATCAAACAATGAAAACTCCAATTGGCGTACCATGGCCATGCCTGACTGAAAATGCTGCGCTGCTTTTATTTTCGTAAACAGGGCTTCGGGTATTTTTTCATTAGTTTCATAATGCGCGGCAAATAAGTCGATAGTTTCGCGCTGCCAACAAAAATTTTCCATGAACTGGCTAGGCAGTTCGACGGCATCCCACTCTACGCCGCTGATTCCTGAAATATTTAAATATTCAACCTGTGTGAGCATATGGTGCAAACCATGCCCGAATTCGTGAAATAGCGTAATGACCTCATCGTGTGTAAATAACGCAGGCTTATCGCCGGTTGGCGAGGAGGCATTGCAGGTCATAAAAGCAACAGGGGTTTGCAGCGATGTTCCTGTTTGAAAACGCGTGCAAAAATCAGCCATCCAAGCTCCGCCCCGTTTGTGCTGGCGGGCGTAAAGATCAAAATAGAACTGCGCAATTAGCTCATTTTTTGCGTTAAAAATTTCGTAAAACTTTACGTCATCGTGCCAAACATCAATGGTATCTTGCGCCTTAATCGTAACCCCGTAGAGCGATTCGACAATCTCAAATAAGCCGGAAATTACATGATCAACAGGAAAATAAGGTTTTAAATCCTCACTGCTAAAATCAAAGAGCTGCTGTTTTAGCTTGTCACTGGCATAGGAGACGTCCCATGCATTAAGCTCTTCAATACCCAATTTTTCAGCTGCAAAAGCCTTAAGGTCTTCAAATTCTTTTCTTGCATACGGTAACGATTTTTTAGCAAGCTCTTCTAAAAATGTGATGATTTGCTGTGGGGATTCAGCCATTTTCACATCAATAGAATAATCAGCGTAATGTGAAAACCCCAGAAGTTCGGCTTTTTGTTGTCTCAATTGAAGAATCTCAACCATTAACTCATCATTGTTGAAATCGCTATTATCAGCTTCACCTGAGGCACGTGTGGTGTATGCACGATACACCTTCTCTCTTAACTCAGCATCATCGGCATAAGTCATCACTGCGTGAAAAGATGGAAACTCAAGGGTTAGTAACCACCCCTCTAAATCGCGCTGAGAAGCGCTCTGAGCCGCAGCTGCGAGTGCATTCTCTGACAGACCTTGAAGGTCATTTTTATCCGTAATTAGCAGCGTCCATTCATTGGTAGCATCCAAAACGTTATCTGAAAACTTGGATGAGAGCTGCGATAGTTTTTGACTGATCTCTTTAAATTGTTGTTGCTTGTGCTTAGGTAGGTTGATGCCAGAGCGGGTGAAGCTTTTTATAGCATCGTCTAGGCTCTTTTGCTGTGCGGTATCCAAGGGCGGGTTATTTTCAGCGGATTGTATGGATTGCATCGCTTGAAAAAAGTCAGCGTTTTGGCCCATTTCAGTACTGTAATCACTTAGTTTAGGTAAGGCTGCATTGTAGGCTTCACGTAGCTCATTGGTATTAACAACAGCGTTTAAGTGACTAACCGGTGACCACAGTCGGCTAAGGTTGTTTTCTGCCACTTCCAGTGGCCGAATAAAGTTATCCCAGCTGGGGTTTTCAGTGTCTTTTATTAGCTTACTTAATAGCTCACGATTGTCCTTAAGACATTCATCAAGCGCAGGTATCACCGCGTGAGTGTCGATGTGACTAAATGTTGGAAGGTTCTGAGATTCTGGCAGGTAGCTTTTCATGGGTAGTGGCCGATTCGATTATTGTCGATAATGATAATGCTTTTACCGGCCTCTGTGTATAAAACCTATAATTCAATGAAACAAAAAAGCCCTTGGCAGTGAGCCAAGAGCTTGTGTTTACATTATCCATTGAATGATTCTTTAGGGGCTAACTTACAATCTCCAATGCCGTACGGGCTATAGCGGTTTGGTGGGTCGCCCTCTTGTTTGACGTCACTGGTTAGTACATGCAGCTTCATGTCAATTTTTTGGATGTACTCGGTGCCATCAACAGTAACTTGAGCCGTTAGCTTAATTATTTCCCACCAAGCATGGTTTTGTGGGTAGCTAATTTTGACTGTGGCTTGCCCTGAGGCATCCGTGACACTGTTACCAATGATGGTTGTGGAGTTGGTGGGTTCTAGTTTGCCATTGGCGTTGTAGTCCTCACCCCTGTCCAAAGAGCCGTCTTTATCGGTGTCTTCACTAACACATTGGGTCAATACCGGTATGGTGTTGCCGTTATTATCTAAAATTGGATTTCTAGATGCATCGCGTTCGATCGCGACACCCCACTGCGATGCTGCCTCATAGTATTCTAGGTATCCTTTAAGGTAGTGAGTAGGTGCTACTGTAAAGTCAATTTTCTTCCCTGCTACCGGGTTACCGGCATTATCAGTGACTATGACACCAAACGTTTTTTCATAAAAAGGACTGTTTTCAGTAATCAATTCATCGTGACCAAATACGATTCTTACGGCTTTACCTCCCACCGTAAGCGTCGTCAGATCAGAAGGTACGCTAGGAGCGCCTTCGATATGTGACGTTATGACAACGCCATCTTTAGCGCTGGTGGCCTTGCCTGCGTTATAGACGACGCTGGCCTGACCGGATGAATCTGTTTGTGCCTTTGAACTACTTAAGGTTCCATCTACTGTATCGTTAAGATTAAAGACAACAACCTGATTTTTGACCGGATTGTCATTTTCATCTTTGACTTGGGCTAATATGGTACTAGTGCCCAATGCTGCGATTAAAGAAGGGTCTGCCTGAATATTTAACGTGTGAGGCTCGGTGGCAACAAACTCCAATGCAAGGCTTGTTGATAGATAAGTGGTGTTATCTGTCGCCGTGATGACAGTTGCGCCTGCAGTGCTAGACTCTATGTTAAATGAAGCGACACCGTTAGCGTCGGTTGTGACTTGGCCGGTTTCTTGGCCATCAACGGTTATCTTACCGCGAGTTGCGCTTAAATGAATGACCTTTCCAGACTGTGGAGCGCCATCTGCTGTCCAATTTAAATTAATTTGATGGGCTGTCTTGTCAGCAGTGGGTGCTCCGACGGATAGCTCTGAGGCGCTACCGCTAAGATTAAATGCATTAGGCGATACAGTAATACTTTTACTGTCGCTGGAACCTAGCGCATTAGCATTTATTGTATAGTCGCCGCCTACCGTAGGCTGTATGTCAAACTGAGCTTCGCCTTCAGAGTTGGTAATAAACGACTCTGTGAGTAAGCTTGAATTAATGTCGATCGGCTGAGATGCTAAGCCATTTCCAGCCGCATCTTTCAACTTGACGGTGTAGGTTGTTGGTTTGTCCATGGAAATGCTTTCAGGGCCATCAAGCTGGATTGCTGTACCGATAATATCGATACTCATCTTTTCTGTGATTTCCCCTGCCGTTACAGAGACTTCAACTGTCTGATTACGTGGCTCATCTGGAACTAAGCGCCAAGTTGTTAAAATACCATCACCACTAACGGTACCTGGAAACAAAGTGGCGCCACTGGTCACTGAAGGTGTGAAGGTAACGCCTGCTAAGGCGATATTGTTAGTATCTTTGGCCATCATATAAATCGTGACAGGATTTGAGCCATTGGTTTCATCATCTGCATCCGCATCACTTAACAGTGACCGAGAGCTTGAATAGATTACTAATGAGGAGACCTCGGGTGAAGAGGCTACGTCACCTGTTGCTGCTGTATCCGTTTGGGTCGCAGTGGTTCCTGTTGTGCTGGTCGTATTGGTTGCACTAGTGTTTGATCCAAAACCCGTTCCATGAGCGCTGGTGCCGGAGCTTCCTCCGCCCCCGCAGGCTGACAGCACGAGAGAAATTGCCAAAGGCAGTGCTAATTTGAGTGTTTGCTGGGTAAGTGACATGCGTTTAGCCCTTATCTTTTATTATTGTTACTTGGGGTGTTTGTTTTTATATAGCGATTAACTTTATCACCGAATGAAGAGCACCGGTTCAATCAGCTAGATGAGTGGTGACTGAGCAGATTAAGGGTTGTTTTGTTGCGAACAAAAAAGAGCCGCGAGAAACGCGGCTAAGTCACATCGAAATTGACATTACTACGATTAACCTAGGTTACTATCGCTTACATTTGAATGGGCATATTTCTTAGGGTAACGCTGATCTAGCGCTACTTTATAACGCCTAATGCCACGGTAAACAGCATTCGCTATCTGATTTTGATAACGAGCCGTCCTAAGCTGTTTCTCATCACGAGGGTTGGAAATAAAGGCCGTTTCAACGAGGAGTGACGGGATATCCGGTGAGCGCAGCACGCCAAAGTTGGCGCTTTCAACCCCTTTTCTGGCTAAGCGATTCACTGTGCCTAGTTCTGAAAGCACGCCTTGTGCAAGATCTAAGCTATCGTCAATTTGAGCAGATTGTGTTAGATCGAGCAGCAGCTGAGAGAGCACTTTATTCCCAGAATCTAGATGTGTGCCTGCCATTTCCACATCGACTTTGTTTTCATTTTTGGCCAACCAGTAAGCCATTTCACTGGAAGCGCCTTTCTCAGATAAAATATAAACAGATGAACCTCTAACTGAATTATTTTCGTTGGCGTCCGCGTGAACAGAGATAAATAAATCAGCATGCTTGGCGCGTGCTTTTTGCATACGCTGACGCAGAGTAAGGTATTTATCAGAGTCGCGTGTTAGGAAAGCTTCCATGCCTCTTGCGCCATCAACACGTTTTTTGAGGCGTTTTGAAATTTGTAAGACGACATCTTTTTCGTAGGTGCCATGTTTACCAACAGCCCCCGAGTCACGTCCGCCATGCCCTGGGTCGATTGCAACAACAAAGTTTTTACGAGACCGCTTCGTTTGTGCCCGTTTAGCATTAGCAGGCTTTTTTACGGGAGCTGCAGCGACGGACTTGCCGGACCCTGAAAGCAAAATTTCTAGCTTGTAGTTGCGTCCAGATTTATAAATCCTAGTCGTCGCTTTCGTCTGCTGCGCCATGTCTAACACGATACGTAAATCACTGTTATTGCGTGTCGCGTAGCGAATCCGACTGACTAGCGTCTTAGAGCGATTGGGGTCGAGCTTAATGGTTCCATTGGTGCGAGCTTGCTTTATGTCTAGCACAACCCGCTCAGGTGAGTTCAGCCTAAACAGCTTATGCTCAATCGCTTTATCAAGCTCAATGATGACTTTTTGCTGATTGCGGCCATTGCTGACCGACACCGATTTCACGACAGCGCCGCTTTCCTTGGCGGCTATCAGTGGGGCATAGATAGATGCACCTGCGGCACTTACCATCTGTGCCAAAGTCAGAATGAAATTCCTTCTTTTCTGATTGTTGTCTTCCATTTGGAACGCTCTATTGTTATTAACGTGCATAAGTTTATATAAGATAAACGGTTTGGGGGGTTAATATCAAGTAGATTTTACAATAAAACGCTAAGTTATTGTTTTATCTAGTTTATCAGCGTTTTATTTGTGCTGTTCTAGCGTCATTGTCATAAGCTAAGGTGATAGCTAAATCACCATTGGGTATGAATCCTTCAGCTTTTTCTGGCCATTCAATCAAACACAGTGCGTCTTGCCTAAAATAATCTCTTACCCCTAAGTATTCCAGCTCTTCCGGATCGCCTAGTCGATACAGATCAAAGTGATAAATATCGCGATCTTTGATCCTGTAAGGCTCTACTAACGTATAGGTAGGACTCTTTACTGTTCCTGTAAACCCAAGCGACCTTAACAATCCTCGAACCAAGGTAGTTTTCCCCGCGCCTAGGTCTCCATGGAGCAGCACAACACCACCAACGGGTAGTAGAGTAATAATTGACGCGCCAAGTTCCATTGTTTCTGTTTCATTTTTTAGTGTTACTTGGCACGGTGGCTTAAGGTTTGCGAATGGGTCAGGCTTCATGTCTTGGTATCCAAGGAGGGTTACGTCATACTATTTCGATATTATTCTTAAAAGTTCAAGATTGTTTATGGCCAAATCAATGTCAAACGCTGAGTTGAATAATTTCGTCAAACAAATGCAAACATGGGGGCATGAGTTAGGCTTTCAACAGTTAGGTGTCAGCGATACTGATTTGTCCGCAGCAGAGCAGAAGCTGCACGACTGGCTGGCGTGTGAATACCACGGCGAAATGCAGTGGATGGCCTCGCATGGCCTCAAGCGCAGCCGACCGGACCTGCTTGAGACCGGCACCCGAAGTATTATCAGTGTTCGAATGGACTATTTACCGCCTGAGGCGGCCGACGCTGAGATGGTGCTTAACCATCCTAATTTAGGCTATGTCTCGCGGTATGCATTGGGTCGAGATTATCACAAGGTCATGCGGCGCAAGCTTAAACAGTTAGCGCAAAAAATGCAGCAAGCCGTGGGTGAATTTGGCTTTCGAGTGTTTGTTGACAGTGCACCCGTCCTAGAAAAGCCCATCGCGGTTAAAGCAGGCCTTGGTTGGATTGGCAAACACAGTAATTTGCTAAACCGCGATGCGGGTTCTTGGTTCTTTTTGGGCGAGATATATACCGACCTACCGCTGCCTGAAACTCAGCCCGTTGAGGAGCATTGCGGTAGCTGTACTGCGTGCATTGATGTCTGCCCAACTAAAGCCATAGTGGCCCCCTATATTGTTGATGCACGTCGCTGTATTTCGTATCTTACGATTGAATTGGATGGGGTTATTCCGGTTGAATTTCGAAAGCCCATGGGGAATCGGATTTATGGCTGTGATGACTGTCAGTTGATCTGCCCATGGAACCGTTTTGCTCAAGATAGTGATGAAAACGATTACAACGTTAGGCATAGGCTTGATAGTGAGTACTTATTGAGCTTGTTTCAATGGTCAGAGCAGCAATTTCTGGATAAAATGCAAGGCTCAGCCATTCGAAGAATAGGATATCAGCGATGGCAAAGGAATCTGGCGGTTGCATTGGGCAATGCACCGTCTAGTCAGGCAATTCTGGATGCATTAAATGCTAAGCGTGAGTTGGCAGATGACGTGGTCAACGTTCATATCGATTGGGCGCTAGCACAGCACCACTCCCTCTGATGCTCTGGTAGGTAATACGTTTCAGCGGCAGTAACATCGTCCTCTTACTAAATTAACTACCCGACGAACGGATGGTTGGATAGCATGACAGACTAATTCGAATCCGCCCGCTATACCTATCAAGGAGAATATCACAGGATGTTACGATATTTATTGCTGCTAATCGTCAGTGGCTTGTTGCTCAATATTTCTCAGGTAACTGCCGATACGTCGAGTATTTACGAAGAAGTCGAATCCTCAGTTTATCAAATTCGCGTTATCAATATTGAAACTGGAAAGAAGGTCGCTATCGGCTCAGGCTTTGTGGTGCAGCGTGAGGATATTTTAGCAACCAACTACCATGTGGTTAGCGAATATGTAAATGACCCCGATGTGTTTAGGCTGGAATATCTTTCCACTGATGGGAAGTCCGGGGATTTAGAACTTTTAGATTTAGATGTAATTCATGATTTGGCCGTTGTAAAAAGTAGCAAGCCTATGGGCAAGCCACTAGAAATCGCTGCTGTCCCTGACAAGGGAGCACGACTCTTTTCGCTAGGTAATCCTTTGGATTTAGGCTTTTCTATTGTCACCGGAACCAATAACGGCATCATGGAACAAGACCAAGACGGTAATATTTTATTTTCAGGTAATCTCAATCAAGGTATGAGTGGTGGGCCGACCTTAGATGACTCGGGTAACGTAGTGGGTATCAACGTTGCTGCCCAAGGCAATGCCATTGGTTTTTTGGTTCCTGCAAATTATCTGGTGACTATCTTAAAGCGTCTTGGCAACAATGGCTTTGAACCCATCGATAATCGCTTTAAGCAGATATCTGAACAACTGATTGCCAATTCTGAAAAAGATATTGAACGCCTAGCAAGTAACAATTGGGGGCTCACCAAAATAGGCAAGCTTCAGGTACCCGCCGCGCTGGATAAGTCGATGCGCTGCTGGGACCTTAGCCGAACACCAAAAAAAGACGACCTGTTTCGCTCGTTCCTGACACAGTGCTCCAATCAAAATGACACTTATTTATCAAAAAACTTATCGGTGGGCGCCATAAGCTATGAGTACTCGTGGATGGATACGCAAAAGCTTAATCCATTACGCTTTTACAGCCGCTATGAAAAAATGAATTTTAGCTTTATCGAAAGTGATGTGGATAAGTCAGATGTGACCAACTTCGCTTGCCATACGGGATTTACACGTATTGCTAAACAGGATTTCAAAACAACTGTTTGTCGAAGGGATTACATTAAGTACGAGGGCTTGAGTGATATGTTATTTAGCATTGCTTTAGTGGGCCATAAAACTCAAGGCGCTATGTTTAATCTTGATGTCACCGGTACTCGCTCGCAAACCGCCTTGGTGTTGTTCAAAAAAATGGTTGGAGCATTTCAATGGAAAAGCTAATTCTCGAACTTGTCTATCAAGGCAGACCTAGTTACCACAAACTATCTAAGTTTCCCGTGTCAGTCGGGCGAGCGTATGACTGCGATGTAGTCGTGTCAGACATTACGGTGTCCCCTAAGCACTTAACTATTCTTGAAACAGAGCAAGGGTTTGAGGTGTGCAGTACGGGTGATGAAAACGGTACCGTGCTGAACAAGGCGCCACTGCCTGAAAATCAATGCATGCCCGTGTCGATACCTTCTACTCTTGAGTTGGGTGATTTACGTGGCAGATTGATTGACCCTGCGATGCAAGTCGCACCGACTCAAATCACCCCTAAGGGGCTGGGCTGGTTCTCATTTTTATCAAATCCAATTTGGGCCGCAATTTTTGTCGTGATGACCGCGTTGGTTATTATAACGAGCAAATACATCAGCACCCCCATTCAGCAGCAGTCACTAACATACGTCAGCGCATTGTTGGTGCCTTTGTTGAGTATGTTTGTTGTGGCGTTTATCATTGCCGTGGTGAGTCGGTTGACAATGCATCGTTGGGCTTTTATACCCGCGCTGAGTATTGCAGGATTGCTTTTTTTAATTCCGTTATTATTTGACCATGTCGGACACTTTTTGGCCTATGTGACAACATCTAGTGTTGTTGCGTCCATTTTGAAAAATGTAACCAGCTTTTTGTTATTGCCTCTGTTACTAACGTTTTATCTAAAGAAGGTTCACTACACGCACTGGGTCTCAGCCACGGGCATTGCCCTTTTAGTCACGATGCCAGTCAGTGCCTTTTTTGCGACAGACTTAGTTCAAGAAATGTCCAACAGCTCAGGCTTTACCCCCATGCCGTCATATAACAGAACCTTAAGTGCTTTTGACATCCGCATGAAAAAAACGTTAGAGGTTGATGCCTTTCTAGCGCAGTCTGAAATAATTCTTGAGAAGAAGGTTGAGCAACTGGTTATTTTAGAGCGTGACTAATGCTTTTGTTTTAGGTGCTACCATGATTGATCAAAGCATGATATTTTCGCGCCACTAAAACATCTGACCCAAATAAAATAAGAGGGTAGACCTAATGGAAGCGCTGTTTACACTGGAAAATCTATTTACGCTGTGCATGTTGGTACTGTTACAAGCGGTGTTGGGGTTTGATAACTTACTCTACATCGCCTTAGAATCTAAGCGTGTCGCTCCGCATCAGCAGGCGAAGCTTCGAAAATTAGGGATCGGCTTAGCGGTCTTGTTAAGAATCGTTTTGTTGTATGCCCTAATCAAGGTGCTGTCGCTTTTTCAAGAAACGCTATTTAGTTTTAATATACCGGGCATTGCTGAGGGAACCTTTAATTTGCATGCGTTAGTTGTGCTCGGAGGTGGCGTATTCATACTTTATACTGCGATCAAAGAAATCATGCATATGATGACACTTGAGGAAACTTGTTCTTAGTTGGCGTTATGTTGTTGTCTGAAGGTGGGCATATTTCTCACCTAAAGTTATTTGGTAATGCCATTGAGCCGATGAGTAAGACAACGTTCTATTTTGTCATTGCGGTGATGGTGATCATTGATATCGTACAAGGTCGTTATCAGAAGAAGCTATTGGCAATGAAACAACGCGTTGCTGAAACCTTACCTAAAGCCTAAATAGAGTCGATAGAAACGGAATTATTCCGTTTCTATCGGTGAGGCTTGATGTAACGAATCGTTTTAAATGCCTTGTTTTTGAAGCCAATGCTCAAGCAAGGTTAAATGCCAGATTTTACTGCCTTGTATTCGCGTGAGGTATTCATCAGGTTTTGCCAGTAGCTTCTCAACATAAGCATTTTGATAGAGTCCGCGCTCTCTACATGCCTGTGAATGTAGCGTGTCTTTCATAAACTCTAAAAATTCACCGCGAACAAATTTCGGCGCGGGCACAGGGAAGTAGCCTTTTTTCCTATCAATAACACTGTCAGGAACCCTGCCTCTAGAAATTTTCTTCAATGCATATTTCCCGCCGTCTCTTAATTTTAATTCAGGGGGCATACGCGCGGCAAGTTCAACTAACTCATGATCTAAGAAGGGTACGCGGGCCTCAAGCCCCCAAGCCATTGTCATGTTATCAACACGCTTTACGGGGTCATCGACGATTAGTGTTGTGGTGTCAGCGCGCAGCACCAAATCAATAAATTCATCGGCTTTAGGTGCCTCCAACAAATCTTTCATCAACTCGGATGTAAAGTCCTTACTGATGTACTGAGGGGTAAGCATTTCAGCCATTTCTTTATGATCACGATCAAAATAATAAGGACTAAAGCGCTCTAAAGCGGTACCTGTCGCTTGTTGCATTTGTGGGTACCAGAAGTAACCACCGAATACTTCATCCGCGCCTTGCCCTGACTGCACGACTTTCACGTGTTCTGATACTTTTTCTGATAGTAAGTAAAAGCCAATGGCATCCTGACCAAACATGGGTTCAGCCATGTTTTCAATGGCTTCAGGCAGTCGAGTGAGTGTCTGTTCATTGGGAATGTGAAACTTATGGTGATTCGTGCCAAAGCGCTCAGCGACAGCATCTGAAAACTCGTATTCACTGCCTTTCTCTTCAGGCTGATCATCAAACCCAATGGTGAATGTGCGGATATCTTCAATACCAATTTCATCCAATAGGGCGACCAACAGGCTTGAGTCCAACCCCCCTGAGAGTAAAACGCCGACCGGAACATCTGAAATATTATTACGCCGCTTTACCGCAGTTCTTAATGCGTCATGAATTCGCGCTATCCACTCTGCTTCATCAATTTTTTCTGTGGGGCGAGTAGCGTCCAGTTCCCAGTAGCGCTCTAACGTCTGCTCGCCTTGCTCATTAATCATTAAGCTGTGCGCAGGCTCAAGTTTGCGAATGCCTTTGAGTATTGTTCTTGGGGCAGGCACTACGGCATGGAGCGTGAATAAATTGTGCAAAGCAGCTGGGTCAAGGTCAGTATCTATCCCAGGCGTGGCTAACAACGCCTGCATGCTAGAGGCAAATCGGAATCCTTGATCGTTGAATTGGTAGTAGAGGGGTTTAATCCCCATTCTATCGCGCGCAACAAACAAGGTTTTTCGTTTAAGATCCCAGATCGCAATCGAAAACATACCAAGAAAGCGTTTAACGCACTCTTTTCCCCATTCGGCGTAGGCTTTTAGTATGACTTCTGTGTCACCCGTAGAAAAAAACTGATGGCCCTTAGCCTGTAGCTGCTGGCGTAGTTCGGGGTGATTATAGATAGTCCCGTTGAAGACAAGGGCTAAGCCAAGAACGGGGTCCAGCATCGGCTGATTGCCTTTTTCGGTCAGGTCGAGAATGGATAAGCGACGATGACCAAAGGCCAACGCCCCATCAGAATAGCTGCCCGCATGGTCAGGTCCACGCTTTTCAAGTCTCGACATCATCAGATGTATGTCGTTTAGCTGAGGTTGGCTGCCGTTGAGCCTAAATTCGCCACAAATTCCGCACATAATGAATACACTTAACCGATTAATTTTGATAATGCGCGCATTATGGCAGATAAACGTTTAGGTAGTGAATTTACAGTTAACAGGCGTTTGCTCATAAGTATAACAAATGAATCTAATAAATAACTTATTTATCAAAGACTTAAAAAATCATTAACCTTGCATTCAGCTTAATATTCAGCTTACAATAATTATATATGTATGCAAATAGCTCACTTGTCTTCCACAAACCCTGATTACCGGAAGTCTATTGCCGTGCTGAGGCATTCCTCGCCATAGCAGATGGTATGTACCTCTTGCTTCACTCGAGCAAGGGTCAAAAGGAGAATTTTTATGAAATTCCTAACACTAACGAAAATATCAGTGATTGCGGTAGTTGCCGCTTTTACACTGAATCTTACCGCGACGACGTTTGCCATTTCGTCTACGGCTTCAAGCAAGGTTCGAGACTATAAGCTCAAGCCCACTACGGGAAAGGCGTTAAGGCACTCGGATATTTCGATTGCTGTTCGCAACATCTATGATGGTGCGAGGCCAAGAATTACGAAGCGACAGTCGTCAATGAAGATAAATTGCTACGATGTTAAGTTCTTGTACAAAAACGAGTTGAAGAGAGTTTCCTTTAACTGCAGCAAGTCTGGTCGGTATTTGACTATGATGAGTAAATAACGTTGTAACCGTTTGGTTAATAACAAAGCCGCTTTAGAGTCACTCTATGGCGGCTTTTTAGTGAGAATAATACTTCCCCTGAGTAAAAAATAGTCATACAATAAAATTGAAATAAGGCTATAAATACAACATAATTCCTGGAAGACTGGTCTTTACCAGTATCAAAACAATAAAAGTAGTTAGTCAGGTGGATTCAATGCGGGTCTTCTGATTGCAGATAAAAGGGTTGGGGTTTTTCACAATAATTAGGTCAGGGCGAACGTAGATCCTAAGGATGTGAAAATTGAGTAAAATACCGCGGGGCTTTAGCTGATCCGGATGGTCAGCGAACGTCTTATCGCGGCATAAAATTAAAAAAAATCATGAGTTATCCAGAATCAGGATCATCGGGCTCACTGACTCCGATGTTGAAAACAGGTACCAGCTCTTTTCGGGTTCGTCAATTGGTCAGCATGTTGGTGTTAGTCGCGCTGGGTATTTCGCTCTTAGGGGGTGGTTATCTAAGCCTCTACTATGCTAATCAGCGGATAGACCTTCAAGTCAAACAAGCGAGCATCGCAGAAGAATTGTTGTTCGCTACGCCCTTATTTTCGGATGAAGGGGTACACACCGACGCTGACAAAAACGAACTAAAAAAACTCCTTAAGTTATATGGTTTTAGTGAAGGTCACGATGATACAGGCACAGAGCGAGATCAATACGCCTACTTTATAGACCCCAAAACGACCTATGTTAAATGGCAAAGTAAGTTTCCATACGACCCTTTCGAGGAGGCTCACCCAGAACGACTAAACCGCCACATTAAAGAGTTTCCGCTCGCAAAAAGTGCTGTCGGTGAGGAAGTTTTTCAAAACATTACCGTTGACGTGCCGGTCGATGGCGAGTTAACACCGCGTCCTTACATTGTTTATTCTAAATTAATTGCTATGGAGGACGAGCAAGAGCTGTTGTTGGTGTTGGCCAAGTCCGCTAGCGGCTTGATCACTGATGGTGAGCACGTGCAAGATAATATTATCGCGCTGTTTTTCTCAACACTTGCACTGGTTTTAGTGGCACAGCTTATCAGTAACTACTTTATCATTACTCCAATAAAAGACTTTGAGACAGAGGTTAAAGACATTGAAGCGGGCGCTCAAGACGCCATTTTAAAATCGTACCCTGTCGAACTCACTGAAGTCAAAGGTGCCATCAATACGCTAATCAATGTCGAAAAAGGTCAAAAGAGGCGCTATAGGGAGTCACTTGACAATCTAGCGCATAGCCTTAAAACACCGCTGGCCGAAGTGTTAGCGGCTCAATCAAAATATGAAATGAAAGCAGATGATCAGGCTGACTTGAAACAACAGATCAACCACATGTGCGATATTGTGGCTTATCAGTTAAAGCGGGCAGCTGTTCGCACACCTAATGCGATCATTCGTCAGCAAGTTTTAAAGCCCGTCATTTATCGCTTACGTGACTCTCTGTACAAGGTTTATTACGAAAAATCGTTTGAGATAAAAGTCAATCTTGACGATATGGATAAGGTCAGAGTGGAGAAAGATGACCTTATAGAGCTGTTTGGTAATCTGATGAATAACGCCTGCCGGTTTTGTGAAAGTGTCGTTGAGGTCACGGCCTCTAGTGAAACTAATTTCTTAGTAATTGATATTGATGATGACGGTATGGGTTTTGGCGGAGACAGTCCGAGTGAGTTGTTAAAGCGTGGGATGCGAGACGATAGTAAAACCGATGGGCAGGGTATTGGGCTTGCGATTAGTGCTGAAATTGTTGAGGCAGTAGGTGGCAAGATAGAGCTGAAGGTTTCACCACAAGTGGGCGCAAGGGTTCGTTTGTATCTACCGCACTAATCGTCTGGGGCGTTAATTAATTGTATTATATAAAGTTGGTGCTATTGCGTTGTCATTGAGTCTTGATTACTCTAGTTCGACCTTAATTTCTATTACCCATACTGTTAGGAGCATACTGACATGGCACACACTTTACCTGCATTGCCTTTTGCCAAAGACGCACTTGAGCCTCATATTTCAGCTGAAACGTTTGAGTATCATCACGATAAGCATCACGCAGCTTATGTAACAAATCTTAATAAACTTATCCCAGACACTGAGTTTGAAGATAAGTCATTAGAAGAGATTGTGACTTCAGCGCCAGCGGGCGGTATTTTTAATAACGCAGCCCAGGTGTGGAATCACACATTCTACTTTAACTGCATGGGACCAAACGCTGGTGGTGAGCCAACAGGTGATCTTGCAGATGCGATTAATGAGACATTCGGCTCTTTTGCAGAGTTTAAAGAGAAGTTTTCTACCTCCGCTGTCACTAACTTCGGTTCAGGTTGGACATGGTTAGTTAAGAACGGCGACGGTAACCTTGAGATCGTTAACACAACCAACGCGGGTTGCCCGTTAACCGCAGGCTTAACGCCGCTACTGACCATCGACGTCTGGGAGCACGCTTATTATGTTGATAAGCGCAACGCTCGTCCCGCTTACGTAGAGTCTTTCTGGAATGTCATCAATTGGGATTTTGTTGCAGGCAATATGGCAGCATAGTTTATTGAATTGACCATGAGTGGTTAATCTGAGAAGATTAATGGCTTAATAAAAAGGGTGACTTCGCGTCACCCTTTTTTATTTTGTTGTTCTTACCCTAAGGACGACAGGTGATTTAACTATTACTTCAAGTTAATTTTTTGAAATTTGAAAATGTAGGAACCCGCTATGAATTCGATCATGTCAACTTACTCACGTTTGCCCGTTACCTTTGAGCGGGGCGAAGGTGCCTACTTGTACGACACTGAAGGCAAAAAGTACCTAGATGCTATGTGCGGGATTGCCGTGACGAGTTTGGGTCATGCTCATGCAGGTGTTGCAGAGGCGATAAGCGATCAAGCTCGTAAGTTAGTCCACACTTCAAACCTTTATCATATTTCAAATCAGACGCAACTTGGCGATAAGCTATGCGAGCTGTCGGGTATGGATAGTGTGTTCTTTGCCAACTCTGGCGCTGAGGCTAATGAGGCGGCTATAAAGCTGGCTCGTTTGTACGGTAAAAGCTTGAATATTGAGACGCCTAACATCATCGTGATGGAAGGAAGTTTCCATGGCCGGACACTAGCAACACTCTCGGCCACCGGCAGCCGTAAAGTCAGAGCGGGGTTTTCTCCGTTATTATCAGGCTTTGTCAGGGTGCCTTATAACGATATTAAGGCGGTTGAAACAACCGCGAACAATAATAAAGACGTTGTTGCCATCCTAGTTGAGCCTATTCAAGGTGAGGGCGGGATCATTGTCCCAGATGAGGGTTATCTGAAAAAATTGCGTGCGATTTGCGATCAGAATAATTGGCTGCTCATGGTAGATGAGATTCAGTCAGGTATGTCGCGTACGGGAAAATGGTTCGGCTTCCAGCATGAAAATATTCAGCCTGATGTGATGACCTTGGCAAAAGCACTCGGTAACGGGGTGCCCATCGGTGCATGCCTTGCGGCCAAATCAGTATCCCACGTACTCAAAGCGGGCACACATGGATCAACGTTTGGTGGCAACCCTCTGTCGACAAGAGCAGGATTGGCAGTTGTTGAGGCAATGGAAGCAGGCGATATCAAGCACAATGCACAATTGATGGGCCGTTATCTACACTCACAATTGCAAGAAGGTCTCTCAGGTCTTGCAGGTGTCACAACGATTCGTTCAAAAGGTTTAATGATCGGTATTGTATTAGATCGTGACTGTGGCGAGCTAGTAATGCAAGCGTTAGAGGCAGGTTTACTTATTAACGTTACCGCCGGCAATGTGGTAAGACTGCTTCCACCGTTAACGCTTACCCATGAGCAAGCCGATGAGATCACCCGTATTTTAGTGATGATTATTACTTCATATCTTAAAAGCAGTTAAACAGTAGACGGTTATGTCAAACATTAGACACTTTATGACGTTGATGGATTTTTCCCCGAGTGAGCTTAAGGCGCTGATTCAACGAGCAATCCAAATGAAGCAGGAGTGGAGGCGCGGAAAAATCACGCAGCCACTGAAGCAGCGCACGTTGGCGATGATTTTTGAAAAGTCATCAACTCGGACCCGCGTCTCTTTTGAGACAGGTATTACTCAGCTTGGCGGGCATGGGTTGTTTTTATCGCCACGCGATACGCAATTGGGACGAGGTGAGCCGGTTCAAGACAGCGCACGTGTCATCTCACGCATGGTTGATATGATTATGGTGAGAACTTTTGATCATGAGCAGCTCGTTCAATTTGCGGATTATTCGAGGGTTCCTGTTATCAATGCATTGACCGATGACTATCATCCCTGCCAGCTATTGGCTGATGTGATGACCTATGTTGAGCATAGGGGCAGCATCGCGGGTAAAACAGTTACCTGGGTTGGCGATGGTAATAATATGTGTCAATCATGGATGAATGCGGCAATTCAGTTTGACTTTAAACTCAATATTGCTTGTCCAGAGGGGTATGACCCAAACCCTGCGCTATTGGCAAAAGTCAGCGATCGGGTAGAGATCATTAGAGATATTCATCAGGCAGCGGCAGATTCAGACTTAGTGTCCACTGACGTATGGGCGAGCATGGGAAAAGAAGACGAACAGGCACTCAGAGTGGCTGCATTTAAAGATTATCAGGTCAACGCTGATGTGATGAGTCGTACTAAAAAAGAGGCGCTATTTATGCATTGTTTGCCAGCGCATCGTGAAGAAGAGGTTACCGCACAAGTGCTTGAAGGGGCTCAAAGTGTAGTGTGGGATGAGGCAGAGAATCGCCTGCATGCGCAAAAAGCACTTATGGAAACACTCGCAATCAACTCAGGTCTTATTTCACAAGACTGAAGTAATGGAAGTTATATCAAATGTCAGATGTTTTAGTTCAGGCCGAGGTAAATAAAAGAAGAACGTTTGCCATTATCTCGCATCCTGATGCGGGAAAGACCACAATGACGGAGAAGCTTTTATTATTTGGTGGAGCGATCCAGCTTGCCGGTTCCGTCAAAGGGCGTAAAGCGGCACGTCATGCCACGTCTGACTGGATGACCATGGAAAAAGAAAGGGGTATTTCGGTTACTTCTTCAGTGATGCAGTTTCCTTACAAAGGCCATGTCGTTAACCTTCTTGATACACCAGGTCATGAGGACTTTTCGGAAGATACCTATCGAACGCTGACGGCGGTTGACTCGGCTTTAATGGTTATTGACGTTGCCAAAGGGGTTGAGGCGCGAACCATCAAGTTGATGGAAGTTTGTAGGCTTCGCGATACGCCTATTATGACGTTTATTAACAAGCTTGACCGAGAAGGTCGTGACCCTATAGATTTGATGGATGAGGTGGAAGACGTTTTAAAGATCCGCTGTGCGCCCATTACGTGGCCAATTGGAATGGGTAAAAGTCTTAAGGGTGTTTATCATCTTTATAATAACAGCGTGCACTTATTCAATGCCCAGCACGCGGGAAAAGTGCTTGAAGGTGAGGTGATTGAGGGGTTAGACAACCCTCGACTCGATGAATTGTTAGGTAGTCAGATTGATGAACTACGCGAAGAAATTGAATTAGTTCAAGGGGCGAGTAACGTCTTTGATAAAGACGCTTATTTGAGAGGAGAGCTTACGCCTGTCTTTTTTGGTTCAGCGGTAAATAACTTTGGTATTGCCGAGCTGCTTAATGATTTTGTGGCATTTGCACCGGGCCCTCAAGCGCGCGACACGACGACCCGAACGGTTGAAGCTAATGAGCCAAAATTTACTGGCTTCGTGTTTAAAATTCAGGCCAACATGGACCCTCAGCATAGAGACCGTATTGCTTTTATGCGGATATGTTCAGGAGTCTTTAAAAAAGGCATGAAGCTAAGGCAGGTAAGAACCGCTAAGGACATTAAGATTCCTGATGCACTGACGTTTATGGCCTCTGATCGCGGGCACGTGGATGACGCTTTTCCCGGCGATATTATTGGTATTCATAACCATGGGACGATACGCATAGGGGATACCTTTACTCAAGGTGAAGAGCTTTATTTTACGGGTATCCCCAATTTTGCGCCTGAACTGTTCCGCCGGGCTCAATTGCGCGACCCTTTAAAAATGAAGCAGTTACAAAAGGGGTTAAGCCAGCTTTGTGAAGAGGGCGCCACTCAGTTATTTAAGCCAATTAATAATAACGATTTGGTATTAGGAGCGGTAGGTATCTTGCAATTTGAAGTGGTTGCGCAGCGCCTTAAAGATGAGTACAGCGTAGATTGTTCGTTTGAAACAGTGAATGTACAGACCGCGCGCTGGGTTGCCTGTGATGATGAAAAAATGCTGGCTCAGTTCAAGGTGAAAGCTGCTTCAAACCTATCCTATGACCATGCTAATGAGTTGGTTTATATTGCCCCATCACGTGTCAATCTACAGATGGCTATCGAGCGCTGGCCAGATATTCGCTTTTTAAGCACGCGTGAGCACGGTATCTACGAGTAATTCAAATAGCTAATCCCTTGTGTGTCTTAACTTTATAGACAAAAAGTCAGCCCTAAATGATCAGGCTGACTTTACGTTACACAGAGTGCTTGCACTATGATGGTTAATGAACAGAGTTTGCTAGTTTAGAGGCACACAGGCAGCATCGCTGCATTGTAAGCCTTGGCAAATCGTCTCAACGCCACTCGATATTTTAAGTGGTTTTCTCCGTAAATCACGTCACCTAAACCGTCAAGTGTTTTGAGCGTACATCGATTGTTTGCCTGCTGTTGAGGGGTTAGCCCCGGAAATTTCAGTCCCGCTCTGCCTGCATAGTACCCCATCAGTGTGCGATCACCTCTAAAGGCTGCTTGTTGTGCTTCTTGCGAAGGGTCACGCTGTCGCAGGTTTTGAAGTAGGCTAATGTATTCACTGTCTCTTGCCGCTACGCTGGGTGCTGGTTTTTGCGGCACCTGAACCGTCTGCGGCTCAGGCGATATCGGGCGAGGTGTTTCTGGCCCGGCGTTGCAGCCCTGCACAAGCAATAAGGTTAATACTAAGCCTGTTATTGGATATAATTTTATCATTTCGTTCTCAGTATGGTTTTACGACGAATCGATAATAGTAACAGTCCTAAAATTGAGAACAAGCCCAATGAGCCTCCACCGCCACTGTTGTTTGGGGGTGTCACAACGTCAGGTTCTGGATTAGCGGCTATCGTCGTGGTGTCGTCATCAATAATAGTCCCTTGAGATGTTAATAGACTACTCTCATTGGCAAATTGCGCATTAGCTGGTTTTTGAAGGGATAAGTTCAAGGTTTGATTGCTTTCATCTAGCGTGTCACCTGCAACCGGAATTTGAATATTAGCGGTGCTAGTTCCTTGAGTGATAACGGCAGTACCTTGCTCGACTACGGCTGATGAAGCCAGATCGGTTACTTCGTAGTTAATTTCAATGTTCTCACTTGCGGTGGCTGATAACGATAAAATAAACGTTAAATTGCGTATACCAGCATCCTCTTCTGCAATAGAGGGGGCATTGACTGAAATAACGGGAAAGCCACCTAGTACATCAATCTTGCCTTTTGATACCGCAAAGAACACGTTATTGACACAGCTAACCTGCAAGTGCGCATCTTGAACACGAACCACATCACTCGGTATGATTAACGTGTGCGCGCCATCGTTGGGTGTATTTAAGGCAAGTGGCGTGAGCATGCCGCTAACATCAATCAAGCCGATATCTACGCGCGAACAAAAGATAGGCGCGGCAGTCGTGTTTGCGACATCCCACGAAACATCGATCGATTGGCTAGCAGATAAGGTAATAGGCGTGCTCTGGCTTAAGACTGCGAAGGGATTACCTGTGTTGACAACGGTTAATAGGGCATTGTCTTGGGCGATGCCGCCATTGTTATCTCTTGTTAGCAAGGTGAAATTCATTGTTCGGTCAGTAGTCGGTAGCAATTCACCAAGTGTGGTCGTGTTGTTAAATAAATCAATTAGCCGAGGAAAAAATCGAGAGCGGCTAGACACGGGCGGCCAAGTTCTAAACAGCGGATTATCGCTAAGGTCACTGTGCAGCCCTCCAGAAGACCCTATATCTACCTGTTCCCAAGAATGTAGCACGGGGTCTGCGTCAATATCACTGGTCACGCCGGTCAGTTTAAAAGGGGTCTCGGCTGGGATAGTATAATTTGCGCCAGCTGACACAGTGGGGTCATTGTTATCTTGTAAGCTTAAAACACCGCAGCTCGCGCCTGATGAGTTTTGCGTGTACGTTTTAATTTGATTAATGCTAACAGAGTGGAAAAAAGCATCAGAGTTAGATTGTAAATTGTCAGTACCGCAGATTCCAGCATATCCCATGATACTGCTTCCACTGCCAGGTTCAACCGCGGTATCACTTTCTCGGTTGCCTGCACTACAGTTTAGTTGGTGACCATTAAAGGTATGGGATGCACCTAATTGATGACCTATTTCATGTGCCACATAGTCAATGTTAAAAGTCTCTCCGGTTGGAGAGTTAGAGCCTGTCACACCGCCTGCTTTATAGGTGCCGCAGGCAGAGTTTAAAAAAGCTAATCCACCTGTGTTGCCTGTGCCAAATACATGGCCAATATCATAGTTATCTGAGCCAATGATTGCATTGATATTGACAATGTTTTCCTCAACCATCGCCGAGGCATCTTCATTACTATAAGGGTCAGCTGATGGGGAAGTGTAGAGTATGCTGTCATTATTTTTGACGAGCTCTAAGTGAACACTGAGGTCTCTTTCAAAAACTTGATTAAGTCGATTAACCGTTGTGACGACTGAGGCGAGTGCATCGCCTTTGGTTCCACCAAATAATTGTGAATACTCCCCTGTTGTTGCTATGGCGATGCGGTAGGTTCTAAAGGAGTCGGCCGCTCGACTAGCTAAGCGCTTAGCTAATTGCACAGGAGAATGCAGAGGGATAAGGGCAGAAGAGTCTCCGTGGATCTTACAATTAAAAGTAGAGTCTTCGGAGTGAGCGCTATTGGAGTTGCGGCTGACATACTGATTAAGTTTTAGATCCCCGTTAGGGTCAATAAAGATACGTTTGCCATCTGGAGTATTTATTAATCCATGAAATCCATTTGGAGTCAGATCAATACGGCCACTAATGGCAGGGTTGTCTGGATTAACGATCTTCCACGTTCTTATTTCAGGGTAGCGTTGGGCTAACTCTGGCGCCATCACGGTACTAATTTCAAGCTTGAACCGCATTTGGCTACCATCAGGAAGAGGAAGTTCTACGTATTCACCGTTACTGACCGCTGTAGTAAGTTGTTGTGTCAGTGCGGGTAGATTAACTTGTAAATAGCGCTGCTCGTGATGGGGTGACAATTCAGTCGTATTTGAATGCCTAAGCTGGGGATGTACGTCTAGATCGGTCCAGATTGGGTTATTTGCGAGTAACGATTGGGAAATAAAGAGACACGGGAGCAGTAGTAACTTACGCATAATTATTTTCTTTTTCAGGGTTTGTTTTTATTTTTTAAACCCCGGGGGAGGCTTAATTAAGTATCAAACCTATCATAAGAAAACTGAATACCCGTTAAATGCGTGGTGAGTGGTAATTTAGCTGGATGACTTTTTTCTGAACAAGCTAATTGCCAAAAGCAGGATAAATAGTGTGATTCCCATGCTTCCCCCGCCACTTAATGTGTTGTGGTCAGCCAAATTCGCATTTCCTTCATGACGGGGATTGGCATTTGAAAGATCAATATTCTGACTGATGGTGAAGTTAACAGATGAAATGCTAAAGAAAATGTTGTTGCTGCAGCTCAGCTTAAACCGACCATTACTCGTTGAGACTATATTTGCCGGCAGAAATGCAGCAGCGGTTCCGCTGTTTGGAATATTCTTAGCGATGACTGTATCAAAGTCCTTACCGCCGTTTGTTGATAGCGTTAGATCAACAGATGGACAGTTGACCGGAGCGTATTGTGTGTTGGCAGTATCCCAAGTGATATTGACAGTAGTATTTTGTATGTAGTGACTAGCAGGGGAATGGAGTTTAAAACCTTCTCCATAGTTGACAACATCGATGCTAACGCGATCTAAGCTTGGCGAGTGATGTCCATCATAAACCGCTAACTGAAAATTCATGGTTCTATCGGTGCTAGGTAGAGTTTCCCCTGCAACGCGCTTATTACCTAGGAGGGTTGAAACCGCTGGGAATGAGCGAGTTGAGATTTCTGTTGGTGGCAGTATTCTAAACAAAGGATTGCTACCATTGTCTATTTTCAATGGTGAGGCCAAACCAAGATCAATTTGCTCCCAGCTGTACCGTAGTGTGTCGTTATCCGCATCGAACGCTTCAGCTTTCAATTCAAAAGGGGTATGTGCTGGAATTGTGTAGCTATTACCGGCAAGCGCCATTGGCGCTGAATTGGTTGTTGGGTGGACGATACCGCATAAGCTTGCAGTGCCACTCAATAAGTTTTTGTTGATCTGCTCAATATTGCCACTATGAAACATGGCGTCTGCAAAACTTTGTACGTCATCGCTGCCGCAGCCGCCAGCATATGACATGATGCTAGAGCCACTACCTGGCTCAAAAGCTGTACGAGACGTTCTAGCATTACCCGTACAGATTCCTTGGTTACTATTAAAGGTATGGGTCGCACCAAACTGATGCCCAATCTCGTGAGCAACATAGTCAATGTCAAAACTATCGTTCTTAGGGTTTCTGATGCCAGAGGCGCCTCGTGCTTTACTTGTGATGTTACAAACACTGCCGATGTAAGCTAAACCACCACCGGATGTTCCAAATACGTGACCTATATCATAATTATCACTGCCTATGGTGCTATCTATATTCTGTTGGTTCTCGGTGAGCATGTTTTCAATGTGATAGTTTGTATAAGGATCTGTTCCTATATCGGTATAGATCAGCTGGTCGTTATTTTCAACAAGCGATAGGCGCACACCTAAGCTTTGCTCATAAACATGATTGACGCGGTTCAGTGTGGTTGTAATTGCGCTTAGCGCTGCACTGACGGTGCCGCCCTGAAGTTGTGTATACTCAGCCGTTGCTGCAATCGCAATGCGGTATTCAATAATACCTTCATTACTACGTGTTCTGGCTGCTACTCGGCTTTGCAGCGGAGCATGAGTACCGTGTACTTCAGGTGCGCCGCATTGAAAAGCCCCCTGATTTGTTTGTTCAGCTTTTCTATAGCTAATGTAGTTTTGAATCGTTGCTTTGTTAGCAGGGTCGATAAAAAACGTTTGACCATCAAGCGTTTGCAGCATAGCGTGAAAGCCGTGTTCGGTAAAATCAACACGGCCAGAAATAATATCGCCATTTGCTTCAGCAACTTTATACGTTCTAATGCCTGCAAATTTTTTGGCCAAGTTAGGCGGTAATAGAGTGGTGCTTTCTAAGTTCAATACAACATTGCTGCCGTTTGGCAGCGGCAATTCGACGGCTAGTGAGCTTGCATTCCTTGCTTCAACCTTGTTATCTACCCGTGTCGGTACTAGCAACGACTTCATCGCTTCAACGTTTAGCGTTAATTGGCGAGCGTGCTGGACCCCTCTGTCATTGCTTGTAAGCTTTTCTGTCGATGCGCGAGCGGCAATACTGGTTTGGTCTTCCCAAAGTGCTTCAGTTCCTGCTACAGCGATGTTGAGCAAGCAGTAAACTGAAAGAAGCAGTAAGCATTGTTGTGTGAAGCGCATAGTGATTGCCCGTTAAGCTTTCGTTAAGTACGGGTTAATCTTATGCAGGTAGGTTTATAATAAAGAGCTTGGTCAGGTTAAAGGGTAAATTTTACCGGTTGAAAATTGACAGTTAATAGGTGATCTGTGAAAAGCCACCACTAATCACTTCATCAGAGAAATAGCGATAAAGTGTCGTCTAAGAAACGCCATCCTTGTTCGGTGCAGACGATTTTTTTATCTGTCTTTTGTAAGAAATCGTTGGTTTTAGCTTGCTCTACAAGGTTTTGAATTGTCAAAAACGGCTGCCCCGTTCGTTCCTGATAAACTGCTTTATCTACCCCTGACTTTAATCGAAGTGCGTTTAGCATAAATTCAAAAGGAAGCTCGTCTAATGATAATGCCTTGCTAGATGAGCGAAACGCGCCGAGATTGGCATGCTCTAAATATTGCTTGGGCTGTCGATACTTTTGATAGCGTATAATGTTCCCTGCTGAATCAGTAAGCTTGCCATGCGCGCCTGCACCAATGCCTATGTAGTCGCCAAATTGCCAATAGTTTAGATTGTGACGGCATATCTGCCGTTGTTTGGCATAGGCGGAGACTTCATACTGTTCATAGCCCTTTTTAGCTAATAGCGCCTGTCCAGCCTGCTGAATATCCCACTGTGACTCGTGATCTGGCAGTTTGGGAGGGTTGTGATGAAAGAGTGTATTTGGCTCTATGGTGAGTTGATACCAAGACAGATGGCTTGGATTGCAATCGATAGCTTGGTGTAGGTCCGCTAATGCTTGAGCTGTTGTTTGCTGGGGCAAACCAAACATGAGGTCTACGTTAAAATTTTCAAACCCCGCTTGGCGTGCAATCTGCGCGGCTATTATCGCCTCATCGGCATTGTGCACACGCCCTAGTGCTTTAAGATGGTCTGAGTTATAGCTTTGAATGCCGATAGACAATCGGTTGATGCCGGCTTGTCGGTAATCATTGAAACGCTGTTGTTCAAAGGTGCCAGGGTTTGCTTCCAGCGTAATCTCGATGTCATCACCCCAAGTGCATAGTTTATTAACGCCTGTTAATAGAGCATCGATAGATTGTGCGGTAAATAAGCTAGGTGTTCCACCGCCAATAAAAATACTGCTAATAGCGCGGTCGTCTAGTTGCGACATTTCCTGTTCTAAGTCATCAAGCAAGGCTTTTACATACTCAGCTTCGGGTAGTTCGGTTGGGGCTTGATGTGAATTAAAATCACAATAAGGGCATTTACGAATGCACCAAGGAATATGAATGTACAGGCTTAATGGGATCATTCGATTATCTGGTTAAGTCGATTGCTAATCGTAACGAATTGCTCAACGCTTAAGGTTTCTGCACGTGCGGTAGGGTCGATATCTAGTGCGATAAGTTCTGACGCATCGATTAATTTTTTAAGTGTATTGCGCAGCGTTTTACGCCGCTGAGAGAAAGCTTGAGTGACTACCTGAGCAAACAGCGTTTCGTTATCAGCTTGAAACGGCTTTTCCTTCCATGGGGTTAATTTTATTACAGCAGAATCAACCCTAGGTGGGGGGCTAAATGATTCTGGTCCAACAAAGAACAAATACTCCGCTTCGCAGCGATATTGCACCATGACAGACAGTCGGCCGTAGTTCTTTCCATTGGGCGGCGATACGATGCGATCCACGACCTCTTTTTGTAGCATAAAATGCATGTCTTGAATTTGTGGTGCTGTTTCTAGCAGGTGGAAAATTAGCGGTGTGGAAATATTATAGGGTAAATTACCGATGACTCTTAGCGGCCTTGAGGGATCGGTGATTGCTTCAAGATCAACTCTAAGTGCATCTACATTGTGGATGGTTAGTTTGTCACCGCCAATGTGTGTCAAATGATTAATAACGTCTCGGTCGATCTCAATCACTTTTAAATGATCCAGCATAGGAAGGATAGGTTTGGTTAACGCCCCTAAGCCCGGTCCAATCTCTAACATTTGATCATCACGTTGCGGGTGAATATGAGAGATCAGTAAGTGGATGATATGAGCGTCGTTAAGGAAGTGTTGTCCAAAACGTTTTTTTGCATGATGTATTGCCATAATTTTCTATTGCACAAATAAAGAAGCCTCCCCCGTTAGGGAGAGGCTGTCTTTGGGTTAGCGATAGGTTATCGCAGGATCTTCAGCTCAACACGGCGGTTTTTAGCCTTTCCTGCCGCGCTATTGTTGCTGGCAACGGGGGTCGTCTCTCCGTAGCCCTTAGCCGTAAGGTTTGCAGCACGAACGCCTTTGTTGATCAAGTACGTTCGTACCGTTTCAGCACGACGCTGTGACAAACGCTGATTGCTAGAAGCTCGACCATCGCTATCCGTGTGACCGCTCACCTCAACCCGAAGATTCGGGAATCGGTTCAATTTGCGGGCCGCTTCATCAAGTGTAGGCTGGGCCGTTGCAAGCAAGAGCTGAGCAGAGCCTGTTCTAAAGTTGACATCGTCCAGAGAGATATTCTGAATTTCTGAACAACCTAGCTCATTAACCGTCGCGCCGTTAACCGTCGCAGGACAGGCATCATCTTTGTCCTGAACACCATCTTGATCCGCATCCGGTAGGCTACAACCTGTGCTGTCAACCTTTGCACCAGCGGCAGAGGTTGGGCATCGGTCAAGTCTATCAACCACACCGTCGTTGTCAGTATCAAACTCACAACCTGTGCTGTAGACCGCGGCACCTGGTGCCGTTGTAGGACACTGATCAGCGCTGTCTTTCACGCCATCGTTGTCCGTATCAACTTCACAACCGTTAGCGAGTACCGTAATGCCTGCAAGTGTTTCAAGGCAGCTATCCTGACTATTCACTACGCCATCGTTGTCAGTATCGACTTCACAGCCATTAGTGTTAACGAATACGCCTGCTGGGGAAGTAGGGCACTGGTCCTTACTGTCCTTCACGCCGTCATTATCCGTATCAACTTCACAACCTTTTGCATCCACCTTAAGTCCGGCTAATGTTTCAAGGCAGCTATCTTGGCTGTTCACTACGCCGTCGTTGTCAGTATCGACCTCGCAGCCTTTACCATTCACGAATACGCCTAGTGGTGAAGTAGGGCACTGATCAGCACTGTCTTTCACACCGTCTTTATCCGTGTCAACTTCACAGCCTTGGACATCAACCGTTGCGCCTTCAGTCGTTTCTTTACAGCTGTCTTTGCTGTCTGCAACGCCGTCTTTATCACCGTCAAGCTCACAGCCTTTAGCGTCAACCGAAGCACCTGCTGGTGTTGTTGGACAAGCATCTTGTGCATTAACCACTTTGTCACCGTCATCATCGAGCTGGCAACCTGCTGCATCAACCGTTACGCCTTCAGGTGAAGTAGGGCAATTATCAGCGCTGTCTTTCACGCCGTCATTGTCAGTATCGACTTCACAACCTTTGGCATCAACCGTTGCGCCTTCAGCAGTTTCTTTACAGCTGTCTTTACTGTCTGCAACACCGTCTTTGTCACTATCAAGCTCACACCCTTGAATATCAACCGATACACCGACTGGAGAGTTAGGGCATGCGTCGAGTAGATTGACGACCTTGTCAGCATCATCATCTAATAAACAGCCTGTAGCGTTTACAACCGCACCTTCCATCGAAGTAGGGCACTGATCAAGACTATCTTTCACACCGTCGTTGTCGGTATCCACTTCACAGCCCTTAGAATCAACCGTTGCACCAGCGACTGTTGCAGGACAACTGTCCATGCTGTCTAAGATAAAGTCTTTATCGCCGTCA
>ENA-ORXT01000866-ORXT01000866.1-marine-metagenome-genome-assembly--contig:-NODE-866-length-44207-cov-4.823793_pt1 | contig 44207 bp, 33 predicted proteins | sample MGYA00237868_ERZ511482 | MGnify/ENA metagenome assembly ERZ511482
TAGGCTCTCCAGGCCCTGGCGGCCGCGCTGAAGCCGCATCTTGACCGAGGCGACGGAGCAGCGCTGCATGTCGGCAATTTCCGCCTGAGAGAAGCCGCTGATCTCGAAGAGCAGGATGGCATCCCGCTGTTTTGCCGGCAGGCGGTGAATGGCCCTGTAGAGGAGGTGAACGTCGGCCAGCTGGTCCGGCGTAGCGCCTTTGGCCAGCAGGCGGTCGCCCTGTACATCGGAGAGTTCCCGCCGGCGGCCGGCGGTGCGGCGCAGGCTGACGGCGCGGTTGCGCGCCGCGCGGATGAGGTAATGCTGCAGTTTGGCGGGCTCCTGTAGCTCATCAAATTTTTTGAAGGCGGAGAGGAGAACGTCTTGCACGAGATCTTCTACGTCCATTCGCTCAAAGGCAAGCGCCGAGCAATAGCGGAGAAAACCGTTGTGGCAGCTTTGGTAGGCCGCCATAAAGCGGTCTTGTCTGTGTTTTAGTGGTGTCATTTCTGGTCCGTTTATACTCTATACTCGGAGAAAGAAGCAAAAGGTAACGCTCGCGAGCATTTTTTTTTGTTCGCCCGCATTGCTCTTTTAAAACCCTCCTCTGAACCTGCGGACCCCGCTGAGCCTGCCGAAGTGTCCGCGCCCAGCCCTCGTTCATCGAAGAATATTGCTAAAAAGCAACCCAAAGCCCTTCCCGCTTGTACTCCTCGTGCGGTAGCCCAATCAAATATCGCACATCAAAAATCGCATATCGCATATCTTTCCCCCCCGTGGTCCAGACCAAACTCGCCAAAGCTCTCCTGTCTCCCTTTTCCCTCCTCTACGGGCTGGGCGTAAGCTTTCGTAACTGGACCTACCGGCGGGGGCTGCAGAAGAGCATTTCCTTTTCCGTACCGGTCATCAGTGTGGGAAACCTGAGCGTAGGCGGAGCTGGTAAGACACCGCACATCGAGTACCTCGTACGGGGCCTGGACCCTTATCTGGAAATTGCCACCCTCAGCCGTGGTTACCAACGAAAAACCAAGGGCTACCTCCACGTACGGCCCAATATGAACGCTGAGCAAGTGGGCGACGAGCCGCTGCAATTCGCCCGAAAATTCCCCGAGGTGCTGGTCACCGTCGCCGAAGAACGTGCCTTCGCCATCCCGAAGATCATGGCGCAAAAACCATCTACCCAGCTGGTTTTGCTCGATGATGCCTACCAGCACCGCTCCGTAAAACCCGGCCTGAACATTCTACTGACGGAGTTCGACCACCCCTTCACCCAGGATTACCTGCTGCCCAGCGGCCGCCTGCGGGAATGGCGTTCGGGCTACACCCGGGCCGACATTATTATCGTCAGCAAGTGCCCCCGGGAACTCGACCGCGCTGCCGCCGACAAACTGATCGAAGAAATTGACCCCCTACCCCACCAGCGGGTCTTTTTCACCTACTACGATTACGCGGCACCGTATTACATGCTCGACCACCGTTACCGCCTGAAGACGGAAGAAGACGTGAGTCTGCTCCTCATCTCTGGCATTGCCCGAACGGACTACCTGCTCGACCACCTCCGCCGCGAAAGCCCCCACGTACAAACGCTCGACTACGAAGACCATCACTACTTCGACCGGCGCGACCTGGCCAACCTCCAACTCCGTTTCCGCGAAATGCCCGGCAAACACAAAGCCATCATCACCACCGAAAAGGACGCGATGCGGCTGGAGCTACACCGAAATTACATCGCGAAGGAGAAGCTACCCATTTTTGTGCTCCCGCTGGCCGTCCGCTTTCATTTCGACGAAGGGCCAGACTTTGATACTTTGGTGCGGGATTATATGTTGACGTTTAAGGCCTGAGGTAGACGCTTCGCTTGTAGACGAAAAAATCGCTGCGCTCTTTTTCTTTTGGACGGCCTTCGGCCTTTTAGACGCTGCGCTTGTAGCCCTAAAAGCGCAGCGTCTAAAAGTGAGCAAAGCGAACGTCTACAAGCAAAGCAAGCGAAGCGCGCTTTGCATCTAAAAGCGCAGCGTCTAAAAGTGAGCAAAGCGAACGTCTAATAAGCAAAGCGCGCTTTCCGTATCTTTCCCCCATGTCAAAAATTGTCTTCTGGATTTTCCACTTCATGAGTCGCTGGATGATTCGCCTCTACTACCCCGCCATGGAGGTAGAAGGGCGCGAACGGGCCAACCATCCCGGACCAACCTTACTGTGTGGAAACCACCCGAATACGTTGATCGATCCCCTGATTGCGGGGATTCACCTGGACTACCAGACGTATTTCCTGGCCAATGCCAGTATGTGGCTGAATCCGGTGATGGCCTTTGCCATTGACCCCTTCTGTATTCCTGTAGCACGGCCACAGGATAAAGTGAAAGGAGCGACCAAAGGCGGAGACACCGACGAAATTTTCAACCGCACCTTCCGCGGACTGGAAAACGGCAGTATCGTCTACATCGCGCCAGAGGGGGCGAGTGAGCTGGAGCGCAAGCTCCGCCGTCTCAAAGGCGGCGCCGCCAGCATGGCCCTCGAAGCCGAAAAGCGCAACGACTGGAAACTGGGCCTCTCCGTCCAGCCGCTCGGTGCCAACTACGAGAGCCCGACCACCTGCTTCAGCCGTGCCTTCATCCGCTACGGAGAGCCCATTGACATCCTCCCCTTCCGGGAGCAGTACGAGGCCAGCCCCATGCGCGCCATCCGCGCGCTGACCAACGAGCTGACGACCAGTATGCAGGCGCTGCTCATCCAGACTAAGAATAAGGCCGAAGAGCATCTGCTTCGCCCGATTGAGCGGGCCATCCAGAATGAACGCCCCCTCACGGTGAGCAAGCATCATTACCGTACGCAAGACATTCTCGCCTCCCTGCGGGAAATGCCCGAAGACGAGCGGGAAGCTCTGCGGGAGACCGCCACTACTTATGACCAGTTGCTGCGCAAGAATGGTCAGCTCGACATCGAATTCAGCAACCACCCCGATCGGAAGCTGCACGCGGGTACTCTGCTGGCCCTGCCTTTTTTCCTCTACGGCCTTTTAAATCACGGCCTCTGGCTCATTCTGATCAATGCGATCTGGAAAGCCCTCGGCATTGATCGTGGCTATAAGGCTACCTTTCAGACGCTGGGCAGTTGGTTCGTGATGCCCATTACCTACCTGATTCAAGTACTGCTTTTCAACTGGATCTGGCCCGGCGGCTGGGGTTGGTTGTACCTCCTCAGCCTACCCGTCTCCGGCCTATTCGCCCTGAAATACTGGACGACCTACCGGGCGTTCTGGGCGGGGCGGTTTTCGGGCTCGGGGAAGGAGGATGAGCGGTTGCGGGAATTGCGGGGGCGGATGCTGAGTCTGGTCGAAGCTGCCTCCGGCAGCGAGGAGTAGCCGTGCCCCTCCGGGCACGCTACTACGTCGCCAGAGGCGACTACCGCCACCCACTCGTTGCCGGAGGCAACTTCGGCCATCGTACCTTAGCCCCATGACCGCAACCCAACCCCTGACCGCCACCCAAATCCTCACCGAATTAGTTTCTTTTCCCGTCTTGGGCGGAGACTCCAACCTCCCGGTACTGAACTGGATTACGAATTACCTCGACGGCTACGGCGTGGCCTACCAGACCGTTCCGAACGAAGACGGTAGCAAGGCCGCCTTGCACTGCCGCATCGGTCCGGCGGTCGACGGCGGTATCATTCTGAGTGGGCACATGGACGTAGTACCAACGGTGGGGCAGCCGTGGGACACTGACCCCTTCAAGCTCACCCTGAAGGGCGACAAGCTCTATGGTCGCGGTAGCTGCGACATGAAGGGCTTCCTGGCCTGCTGTCTGGCGAGCGTTCCCATGCTCCTGCGTACGCGCCTCCAAAAACCCGTCTACTTCGCTTTTTCTTACGATGAGGAAATCGGCTGCATGGCCGGCGACATCACCGCCGAAGCCATCCGCGACTTCTACGATGAAAAACCCGCTGGTGCCATCATCGGCGAGCCCACCATGTTGGTGCCGATGGTTGGGCAGAAGGGCATCATGGTCTACACCACCACCGTGCGCGGTAGCCAGGGGCACAGCAGCCGAATCAAACAGGAGGTCGATGCTATCCACGAAGCCGCCCGCCTGGTGGTCTGGCTTGAAGACAAGATGGACAGCTTGATCGCCGCCGGACGCACCGACGACCGTTTCCATCCTAATCACACCAGCATCCACGTCGGCACAATCAAGGGAGGCTCCGCCTTCAACATCATCGCCAACGAGTGCTGCTTCGACTGGGATTTCCGCAACATCCCCATGGACGACGCGCAGGACATCATCGAAGCCTTCGAAGCGCACTGCGCTGAACGCGTCGCATTACGCCGTAAAACCTTCCCCGGTTTTGCCATTGAGCACGTGGCCATGCACCCGCCCGTCCCGCCGCTCGATACCGCCGAGGATGCACCTATCGTAGACCTGATCAAACAGCTCACCGGAGCTTCCAAAACCAGCACCGTCGCCTACGCCGCCGAAGCCGGGCAATTCTCCAACGCAGGCTTCCCCTCCGTCATCTGTGGCCCGGGCGATATTGCCCAGGCGCACCGGGCCAACGAGTTCTGCGCGGTGGAGCAGTTGGAGGGCTGTATGGGGATGATTGAACGGATGGCGGATTGGTTGCGCGGACTTTAGTCCGCAAATCATTAATGCGGACTAAAGTCCGCCCAATCAGCCAATCGATTGCGTAAATATCTGTATACAATCCCCCGATTTACGCGCTATATTAGGCCATAATTTTCGATCATGCGTCCTCTTTTTCTTTTTAGTCTAGCCCTCCTTTTTTGTCATTGTAGTGAGCCCAGGCCAGACCCGGTGCTTAGCCTGGAGAAAGGAGACCACCTCGTTTTGGTCGGCAACAACCTCTGTGCCCGTATGCTGGAATTCGGGCATTTTGAAACGGAACTACAACTGCGTTTTCCAGCGCATGAGTTGTTCATTCGTAATATGTGTGATGGCGGTAACACCCCGGGTTTTCAGCCACATTCGGCGCGGAATGAACCCTGGGCGTTTCCAGGAGCGGAAACGTTTTACGAAGACAGCGGCCTCTCCCGCGATTCCGATCCGCAGGGAGAATTCCCGACGCCGGAGCAGTGGCTGACGAATCTTGAGACGGACGTTATTCTGGGCTTTTTCGGCTACAATGAATCCCAGAACGGGCCGGAGGGTGTCGATGATTTTAAAGCCGAGTTGAAGGCCTGGGTGGATTACACCTCTTTCTCTGACTACAACGGCGAAGACTCGCCTCGTATCGCACTGGTGGCCCCCACGGCTTTCCAGGACAAATCAGCGACATTGGATGTGCCGGACGGGAGCCTGGAAAATGAAAACCTGAAGCTCTATACCGAAGCCATCCGGGAAGTAGCCGCAGAAGCCGGTGTGCCCTTTATCGACTTGTTTTCGCCCAGCTCGGAGTGGATGACCACTGACGATGACATGACAACTGACGGATTACAGCTTTCGGAAGCAGGATACAGAAAACTGGCACCCTGGCTGGCCGACCGTCTTTTCGGGGGCGAGGCAAAAGAGGCGGCGCGCACGCAGGTGCAGGCTTTGGTTAAAGACAAGAATTGGCTTTGGCACAACGATTATAAAATCCCGAACGGCGTCCACGTATATGGCCGTCGGCACAATCCCTTCGGCCCGGACAACTACCCGATGGAGATCAAAAAAATTCGGGAGATGACCCTGCTCCGCGATACCGCCATCTGGATGGCCCTGCGCGGAGAAGAAATGGACATTGCCGCCGCTGATGCCAAAACCTACCAGCTCCCGCCCGTGGAGACCAACTACTCCCTGACCAATGAAGACGGCTCCGTAGACTATCTCTACGGAGACGAGTTGATGAACACCTTCACCATTGCTCCCGGATATAAACTGGAGCTCTTTGCCTCCGAGGCAGACTTCCCCGAGCTGGCCAACCCGGCGCAGATGAGCTTCGACAATAAGGGCCGTCTCTGGGTCGCCTGTATGCCGACCTACCCTCACTACCGCCCGGGCGATGCCCGCCCGAACGACAAGCTCGTCATCATCGAAGACACTGACAAGGACGGCAAAGCCGACAAAACCACCGTCTTCGCCGATGACCTCCACGTACCCGTTGGCTTCGAGTTCGCGCCCGAGGGCGTGTATGTCTCCCAGGGCACCCACCTCAAGCTCCTGAAAGACACCGACGGCGATGATCAGTACGACGAGGCGGAAATCGTCCTCTCCGGCTTCGACGATCACGACACCCACCACACCATTTCCGCTTACACCACCGATCCCTCCGGCGCCATCTACATGGGTGAAGGGCTGTTCCTGCACACCAACGTGGAGACGCCCCACGGCACCGTCCGGGCCACCAACGGCGGATTCTACCGCTTCAGCCCCCAGCGCCGGCAACTGGAGCGGACGGCCCAGATCCCGATCCCCAATCCCTGGGGCATCGCCTTTGATCGCTGGGGGCAGCCCTTCTTCGCGAATACCTCCGACCCCGCCGTGCGGTGGATGCTGCCCAGCACCATCCGCAATCAATACGGGGCGCAGGCACCGATGGCCCGTGAGATCATCGAAGAAGAACATCGTGTACGGCCTACCTCCGGCCTGGAGTTCGTATCCAGCCGCCACTTCCCCGACGAGGTGCAGGGAGACCTCATGCTCAACAACACCATCGGCTTTCTGGGCATGAAGCAGCACCGGATGATCGACAATGAAGACGGCTCCTACTCCACGAAATGGCGACAGGACCTGTTTACGAGCACCGACCCCAACTTCCGCCCCGTCGACATGGAATTTGCCCCGGATGGCAGCCTCTACTTTATCGACTGGCACAACGTCCTCGTGGGCCATATGCAGCATAATGCCCGTGATCCACTGCGCGATCACGTACACGGAAAGGTGTACCGGGTCACCTATCCCTCCCGCCCTTTGGTGGAGCCCGCTGAAGTAGCCGGCGCTTCCGTCGCTACCCTGCTGGATAACCTCAAGCTACCAGAATACCGCAGCCGCTACCGCAGCCATCGGGAGTTGCGGGGACATTCCCCGGAAGAGGTCCTGCCCGCCGTTAAAGATTGGGTTTCCTCGCTAGACAAAGATGACGCCCGCTACGAGGAATACCTGCTGGAAGGCCTCTGGGCCACTTGGGGGCAAAACAACATCGATCAGGAGTTGTTGGAAGTGGCCCTGAAGGCCGAAGATTTTTGCGTTCGCGCCGCCGCCGTCATGGTCCTCCGCTACGGTGGCCACCAGGTCAGTAAGCAGACGACCTTGTTGAACACGGCCGTTGCGGACCCTCATCCCCGCGTCCGTATGGTCGCCCTGGTTGCCGCCACCTGGCTGGCGGAGGATGCCGGTCGAATGGTGCTCGCCACCGCCGAACAGCAACCCATCGAAGACTGGATGAAGCCCTTCTACGAAGCCGCGCCAAAGTTCCTCACCGGAGAAGGGCTGAAGGTCACCAAGGGCTCCGAGATCATTGTTAGTCATCTCAAGGGCGATGACCTGGCGCAATTCTCCGCCGGCTGGGACATCTACCACAAAGACGGCTCCTGCCGGACCTGCCACCAGAAAAACGGCAAGGGATTGGGCGCCTCCGGATTTCCACCCCTCATGGCCTCCAGCTGGGTCACCGGCGACCCGAAGACGCTGGCCAAAATTTTGCTCAAGGGCCTGATTGGCCCCATCGAAGTAAACGGCAAAACCTACCCCGGCCAGGTGCCGATGACCCCCTACGAAGACCTGCTCAACGACGAGGAAATCGCCCAGGTGATGACCTATGTGCGGAATGCTTTTGGCAACAAATCTTCCGTGGTCACTCCTGAATTTGTCACCGACGTGCGGGCAGAGATTGAAGCTTCGGGGAAAAAGGGATATTATAAGGTGGAGGAGTTGAGGGAGGCTTCGCGGAAGTAGGGGTTTGCCGTAGGGTACTCCGTCTATTGGAGATGATGAGCTGTGACGATTTTTTGTAGCCTTATCTGGGTTAAAACCCAGACCTGCGCTACAAAGCTCTGGCGAGCTGACTCGTAAAAAGCGTCGTTCCGGCAACTAAATAAAGGGAACACCCTAGTGGTCTACCGTGTAGCAACTACTAAAACGCAAAAATCGTTAACTTCGCAACCCAACCTGCAAGAATATGGAACATTCCTCCCTTTCTTGATCGTATTACGCTCAATCCGGAAATCTGCCACGGAAAACCAACCATTCGTAATAAGCGATATATGGTAACTGCCATGTTGGATTATCTGGCTGGCGGAGACACCATTGATGATTTACTTGTAGAATTTGATGATCTTGAACGGGAAGATTTTCTTGCGTGTATAGCTTAAGAACACCAAGTTTGTATAGAACTAAAACGGTTAGGCGTTAATTAATTTTTGGGATACGATTCTACTTTAAGCGTATCTCCCTCCTCATTAAAGTATAGCCATACACCAGACTTAATTGGGTACTTATTTCGAATAATTAGACTATCTACCATTTCATAGGTCATTGGATCAACGTGTAAGACAGTGTCTTGCCATACGCTGTCAATTTGTCTGTACTGACCCTCTTCTAAAATGCTTAAGCTACGCCGGCTAAATTTCACGGAACGCCCCATCAACACATCATTCTGATAGCTCTCTAGAGTAACGGTTTCATTTTTTGTATTAGCATTACATTCCGTTACTCGCGCGACTACTGCTTCCTCCTTAAGGCCAATACCCTCCCCTTTTTTTGATGTATAGCGGCATCCAAGAAGCCAATGGCCGTGTACGCCAGTATACCAAGTCACAATGGGCCGCTTTTCTCCATTTCGGTTCGCATCTACGTTTACTTCATTACCACGAAAGGTATAAACAATCGTATCTCCAGATCGCTGATAGGCGATAGTATCTGGTTCGCCGGCCACTTGCAACCATGAATTAAGATACTGAACGTTTTGATATGCTTTACCCTTATGCGGTACCCTTTCACATAGTGATTGTAGGAAACTCTCCGTAATCTCTTGAGCAGACAGCGGAAAGGATAAAAAGATAAATAAAACAGCCATTCTATGCATACTTTCTCAAACACAGATTGGGTAGGTTTATTTCTAAAGCCACCAGGGTTAATTTAGCAAAATGAATCAGTCACAGAATGAAAGCTTAATTGTAAATTGCAAAAACATCTACGAATCATGCACTACAACTTACTCTCCCTCGGAGCCATGCTCTTCCTCCTCTGCTCCTGCAACCCTTCCCCTGCACCCGCGTCCGCGCCCGAAAAAGAGGCCGATAAGCCACTGATCGTGTTCGTGACCGGCGACGAAGAATACCGCTCCGAAGAGTCCATGCCCATGCTCGCCCGGATGGTGGAACGGGAATTGGGGGCGCGGACGCAGGTGCTGTTTGCGGTTGATTCAGCAGGGTATGTCAACCCGAACGTCAACGATAATATCGAGGGACTGGAAGCACTGGACGAGGCGGACATGATGGTCCTCTTCACCCGCTGGCGCGCGCTGCCCGACGCGCAGGCCCAACACATCCTCGACTTTGCCGAAAGCGGCAAACCCATGGCCGGTTTCCGCACCAGCACCCATGCTTTCATGTATAAGGACGACTCCCTCCGCCAACACCTCAACAATAACTGGCCAACGGCCGTCTTCGGCCAGCAGTGGATCACTCACCACGGTCATTTTGACGATGGCCATGACCCGCTCACCAGCGTAAGCCTCGTCGAAGGCGCTGACAGCCCGATCCTCAACGGCGTCCAAGCCTTTGACGCCTACTCCTGGCTCTACCACGTCGATGGCGGCGAGTGGAACATCAACCCCAAAACGAAGCATCTGCTGCGCGGCAAATCTCTCCGCTCCAAGCACGAAGAAGGCGGTCGGCTCGAGCAGTTCCCCCTCAGCAACCCCGTTGCCTGGACGAACGACTACAAAGGCGCCCGCGTCTTCTTCACCACCCTCGGCCACCCCTACGACTGGCAAAACGAGAACATGCGCCGGCTGGCCCTCAACGGCATCGCCTGGGCATTGGACCGCACTGAAGACATCCCCGCCGACGGCCTCGACCCCACCATCATCGGCACCTACGAGCCCAACAACTCCGGCTTCGGGGAGAAGTTTAAGACGGGGCTCAAACCAATGGACTTGGTAAAATGACCCCTTAGCCCAACCGCTCCCGCAGCACCTCGTTCATCGCCTTAAACCCGGCCTTCGTATATCAACATCGCTTCATGTTCTGGCGTTCCCCCTAAAACGGAACCGATGAGAAACCTACTCTTCTTACTATTAGCAGTTTGCCTCTGCGCCTGCACGCCCAAACCTGCTGCCCTGACCAATGCCTCTAATTCGGACAGCAAAACCACCTACCTCATCGGCTACACCGGCGGCTGGGGCGGCGGGCCTGCTTACAAACTCGAAGACGGCAAACTTCATGAATCCGTCGACCAACACAACCCTGGAAACGCTGAGGCTACGGTTAATAGTAATACCTTCAAAGTACTAAAGTCTGCTTCGGGACTACAGGCGATGCAGCGCCTGGCTGACGACTTTGAAGAAAGCATCGTAAGCGAGGTAGCTCCGGGCTTCAAATGCCCCGAAATGGCCTACGACGGCGTTTGCCCCTACTTCATCGTCGTCAAAGACGGCAACATCCGCAGCTGGACGCTGAGCGAGAAAGGAACGTACTCCGCCGCCTTCAAAAGCTTCATGGAGGAGGTTGGGGAAGCGCTGACGGAGATGTAGTTATTGGTCAGAGAGTCAACATGAGTCATGCGAATAAGGAATGACCCATGTTGACGATGTGACTCCCTGACTAATTACGCCAGGAAACCATAGATTAATGCCAGTATCAATAGCACCGCCACGGCAGAAATATTGAAACCCGTCTGGGTGCGGAATAGAGATTTTTCCAAATCGATGGCCTTGTGGTCATCTTGTTGCTTATCGGTGAAGATGAGTGCAAGCACTGCCAGAGAGAGGAAGCCAAAAAGGTATACCGCCCAATCGGGAACACCGGGTACCGGCTGCACCAGCAAACGAATGGCCGTGGCTACACCGGTAGCAATCACCGCAATCGCCAACCCGAGGCGTAGGCGGGAATCAGTCACCATTTTCTCCGGAGAGGTTGATACTATCGCGTCATCCGTTGCAGCGCTGGAACCTGTCTTTGGTGTAATGGCAGAAACGAGAATCATCGTCGCTGAAGACAATAAGAAAACAAGCGTCATACGATCCAGGAACGGAAGGTCGGGTGTCAGGAACTTAAAGAGGACCGAGAAGGCGAGGGAACCGATGATCGTCACCAGTGCCGCCTTGGCCGTACCCCGGCGGTAGAACATACCAAAGACGAAGACCGTAAGTACTCCCGGGCTGATAAAGCCGGTGTACTCCTGAATGATCTGAAATACCTGGCCTGCCCCAGCCAGTGCAGGAGCTACGATGGCACCAAGAACGAGGGCAACCGCCGCGGATATCTGACCTACCCGTACCTGCCGCTGCTCGCTGGCACCGGGGTTGAGGAAGGTATTATAAATATCAATTGTGAAGATGGTTGAGGCAGAATTCACCATCGAGCTGATGGAGGAGCCGATGGCCGCTACCAGGGCGGCAAAAGTGAGGCCTTTGAAACCTACGCCGACATAGTTACCCAGAACCCAGGGAAACGCCTGGTCGGCCTTGTCGATGTCTACGTTTACACCCTCGTTCGTCATCAGGTGATAGGCCGCAATACCTGGCAATACCGCAAAGAAAGGAATGAACAACTTCATAAATGCGGCAAAAGCCACCCCTTTCTGGGCTTCCTGCAGGCTGGTGGCAGCGAGTGCCCGCTGGATGATGTACTGGTTGGTTCCCCAATAAAACGTATTTACGATCCACATACCGCCAAAGAGCAGCGCGAAGCCTGGCAGAAGACCAAAACTGGACCGCTCTTCACCAGTAGCAGTATCAATAAAGGTATCATCGGGTTCGAATAGCATTTCGAAGTGGCCGGGCACTTCAGCCATCAGCGTACTGATGCCGGTAAAAACGCTGCCATCACCAACAACACTAAGAATTCCGAAGGCAGCTACTGTTCCTCCTACTAAGAGCACAACGACTTGGACGACGTCCGTCCAAACAACCGCTTTCAACCCTCCAAAGATGGAAAAACAAGCAGAATAAAGCACCAGGCCGATGATGCCCCACACCATACTGACGCCCAGTAATTGCTCGATGGCCAGACCGCCAAGGTAAAGAACCGTAGCAATGTTAATGAAGACAAATAGAGCGATCCAGAAGATGGACATGATCGTCCGCACCGTACTATCGTACCGTTTTTCCAGAAACTGCGGCATCGTATAAATCTCTTTATGGATGAAGACCGGCAGCAGAAACTTAGCGACAATAATCAGCGTAATGGCCGCCATCAATTCGTATGTAGCGATGGCCAGGCCCAGCTCAAAACCCGAGCCGTTCATCCCGATGATCTGCTCAGCAGAGATGTTAGAAGCGATAAGTGAACCACCTACCGCCCACCAGGGCAGGCTGCGGCTGGCGAGAAAATAGTCACTGGCCGTAGCGGCCTTTTCGCGATTGGCAATCCAGATGCCGAAAAGTATAACGGCGACAATGTAGACGCCAAAAATGGTCAGGTCGATCCCTTGTAATTGCATGATATGAGGTAGTAAGTCGTGTAATGTGTGCTAAGAGCGTGGCAATATAAGCGATTTACTGACTTCGGGCATGCCCGTTATCTCCTCAACTAACGATTCGTAAAGGATCGTGCGATGACTTCCAGTTTCTCCAACGGGAAATAACGCAGTTCCCTCCGCTCGCTTCCCTCCTCTCTCAGGGTTACAGCTTCCTGCTTCAGCGCCGTCAGTGTTTCCTGCGGTGGCACCCCGCGTAATAGTGAGCGGAGCATCGTCACCAGAAGGCGGGGGTATTGGCAGGGATAATCAATCCGCCTCAGATATCGGGCCAGATTATTGATCCCATAGCCTGCCAACTCCCGGTTGCCCAACTGAAAATGACAAAGGAGGAATAGGATTTTGGCATAAATGACCACATCGTATCGCAGCGGTTGACGGTCGTTCAGTATGGGTTCCAGACGATCAAGTGCCTTAGAATAACGCCCGGTCAGTGCCAGCAGTGCGCCTAATTTAAACCATAAAACTTGCTTTTTATGTCGGTCTATGCCACTCAGCCCCTCGATGGCCCGGTGGAAGCCCCGACTGTCTTTCTCCGTAAGTTCCGGAGCGTCTTCCAGCAGTAGCTGGTTGAGGCGCGTACGCAGGTGTAATAGTTTGTTTTGGCGCAAAATATTGCGAGACTGCCGGTTCCCCGGCAGTGAATCGGTGAAAAGCACCAGGCGGGTAAAACAAGCCTGGTGTTCTTTCTGCATGTCCCGGAAAAAAGCAAGTGTAAGGCAGCGGTCCAACCCCTTCAGGTACAGGCTTACGTCTCTCAACCTCAGGGCTTCTTCCTTAGCAAATTCCTCTACCCAGGTGTGGGCATGAATAGCTGCCTCGTCAAGCTGCATCATACAATAGTGATACCAATACAAAGCCCGGTACCGCCCGATGCGCTCCCGAAAGGTAGACCGTCCAAAGAATGGTCCGGTAAAATTATGATAGAACATCTGGTGGAACCGCTGTGCTTCAGCCAGCCCGCTCACATGACCCTGCTCAATGAAATACCGTTGCAGGGTGAGCTGAAGGTTAGAGAGCCGGGTGGTCATATCCTGAATCGTTTGCCGCTGCCGTGATTCTTCCGTCAACGCCACCATCCGCCCTTCCACCGACCGGGTGATATGACGGCTTTCGATCATTTTCTCAAACTCGAGAATGAGAATATGGTGCAGGTCGAGGTGAAGGGCCTTAGCCTGCTGTTTGGCCCGCTTTAGCAGAACCAGTGCCTCGAGGTACAAACCCCGGTCATAAAGCAGGTGGGCATAGTCCAGTTCCTCCTGCACCTGAATCACGGGGTCATGGCGGCGGTGCTGCCGGCGTAAGCTCTCCAGTAAGAGGCCATACAAATGTCGTTGCAGATTGGCCATCTGCCCGGCATCGTTTACGCCGAGTTCCGCCCGGATTTCGGGCGCTGCCGGATCTCCACCCAGGGAAAGGAATTGAAACAGGCGATAATATTTATCGTCCTCCTCCTTGTCACGACGCTGATAATGAGAGGTGAAAAACCTCTTTTCCGAGCGGTCTAAAGATTTTATTAAAGCCGACAGCAGCTCTCGTTTGGCAATTGCCATAACAAAGTGATTGCATTTGTGAAACGGATGTCAGCTCGGGTGCAAAGGTAAGTAAACACTTAGTGTAAGCTCGACAATAAGCGGTATGCCAGTGCAAAAAAAAGGAGAAAAGGCACTATTAACCTGCTTATGCCATCACAAACGGCCAATCTAAATGAATTGAATTTGCTACTTCAATTGAGCCACCTTTGAAGAGCAATCGGGGAGTTAATTACGCCCGGTCAGACCTTTCACACCACTACACATTGCTCTTCCGATAGGTTCGGACAGTCAATATTTTATCTGATGTAATTCCGCTAGATATGAAACTTAAACTACCCATTTCACTCTTCCTTCTTCTGGTCAGCGCCAGTTCGCTTTTTGCCCAAAAGGAAATCTCCGGTATACTTTCTGACGGGACAGACCCCCTCATTGGTGCCTCCATCATGATAGAGGGTACTACCCTCGGCACGGTTACGGATTATGACGGCAAGTTTTCCCTCAGCGTACCCGAAGACGCTCAAAGTCTTGTCTTTAGCTATACCGGCTACGAGACTACCTCCATGCCCATTGGCAGTACTAACATCTTCGAAATCGTGCTGAAAGAATCCAGCATCGCGCTCGGTGAAGTGGTCGTCACGGCACTGGGCGTTAAGCGGGAAAAGAAAGCCCTGGGCTACGCCGTTCAGGACATCAAGGCCGAAGAAATTGCTCAAACCCGCAGTACCAACGTCGTCAATGGACTCTCCGGAAAAGTGGCTGGCCTGCAGATATCGGCTGGCAACGTCCCCGGAGGCGGTTCTCAGGTCACGATCCGGGGCAACTCCTCTATTTTGGGAAACAATCAACCGCTTTACGTCATTGATGGCGTACCGATGGAGGGCGACTTCGCCGCTCCGATCGAGGGCGCGTCAAACAACAACGTCTACGGCGGTGGCATTTCGGAGATCAGCCCGGACAACATCGAATCCATCACCGTACTCAAAGGCGCCAATGCTGCAGCTCTCTACGGCAGCCGTGCCGCCAACGGTGTTATCCTGGTCACCACCAAAAGTGGCAAGGGAGCCGATGGGCTCACCGTGTCCTACTCCGGCAGCTACACCACGGAGAAACCTTTCGTCAGCCCGCAATTTCAAGACATCTACGGCGGTGGCACCGGTGGTGTCACCTGGTACGCCGATGGCCGCAACGGTGGGGTGGAGGTAGACGAACGCGCCCTCGGTCAGTTCCGCGCCGTTTACCCCAACGCGCCGCTGGTCGGCACCGCCGGGGTCGATGAAAGCTGGGGCGCGCCGATGGACGGGCGCCAGGTCCGCACCTGGTGGTCCGGCCAGGAAACCGCGCCCCTCAACCCCGTGCCCGATAGCTGGGACAACTTCTGGATGACCGGCCACACCCTCAACAATACCCTCAGCATTGCCAACAACTACGGTACGGGCAACTTCCGCTTCAGCTTCGGTAACGTTGACCAGACCGGCATCCTGTTCAACAACGACTACAAACGAAACAACTTCCGCCTGAACCTCGAACAGGAGCTGGCTCCCAAGCTAAAAGTCAGGGTCAGTACTGAGTACATCAAGTCCGGGTCAGACAACCGCCAGCAACCCGTCTTCTGGGAGCTCGGCACCTGGCACCACCGCCACGACGACTGGGGGCTGCTGCGCGACTACGAGCAGTTCATGGACGTACACATCACCCGCGACAGTGACCAGTACCCCTACGCCAACTGGCAACACTCCTTCGCCCTCAACCGCTTCTACGAACAGCAATACCTGACCCGGGCCAACGATAAGGACCGCTTCATGGGCAATTTGGCCTTTACCTATGAGTTCACCCCGAAGCTGAACCTCATGGTCCGGGGTGGCACGGATCTATGGACGGATACCCGCCGCAGCATCACCCGCGGTGAGCGCATCAAATCCAACACCGAGCGCACGCAATCTTTCAACGAAGATGTCCTCCGCCGGCAGGAGACCAACCTTGACTTCATCCTGAGCTATAATAATTACTTTGGGGAGAACCTGAGCCTCACGGCCCAGGCCGGTGGCAATCACCGAACCAACTACTTCAAGCGCAACTACATCGGCGTCAACGATGCTACCATCAATGGCCTCTATAACGTTGCCAATAATGCCTCCCAGAATACCAACGTGAGCCGCATCGAGGAAAAAGAGGTGAACAGCTTCTTCGGCTCCGTTAGTCTGGGGTACAAGAATTTTCTCTACCTGGACATGACGGCGCGAAACGATTGGTCCAGTACCCTGCCAGTAGAAAATAACAGCTACTTCTACCCTTCCTTCAGTCTCAGTGGGGTCATTACCGACGCTCTGGATATAAACAGCAAAATATTGTCCTTCGCCAAGGTTCGCTTAGGGTGGGCACAGGTGGGCTCCGATACCGACCCCTACCGCCTCACCCAGGTGTTTGACCCAGCCACCGGCTGGGACGCCACCACCCCGCTGTTCACCGAGCAGGGCGTCATTGCCAGCACCGGCCTGCGGCCGGAGCGGACTACGGGCAAGGAAGTCGGCGCAGACCTGCGCTTTCTCGGCGGTCGTATTGGCCTTGACGTGACGCTGTATGAACAGACGACGACGGACCAGATCATCAGCGTAGCCGTATCCCGCGCAACGGGCTATGACTCCAAGCTGCTCAATGCCGGCAAAATCCGCAACCGGGGGGTCGAGGTCGTGCTCACCGGTGCCGTTATCGACAATCCCGGATTCGGCTGGAACGTCAATATCAATTACGCCCGTAACCGCAACACGGTGCTGGAGTTATTTACGGATGACAACGGCAACGAGCTCGAGACCATCGTCCTCAGCAGCCGGCGGGGCCTCAGCCTCGAAGCCCGGGTCGGGCAGCCTTTCGGTACGCTCTTCGGCAGTGGCTACGCCCGGGTAGAGGGTGGGGAGTTTGACGGGCAGGTCATCTACGAAAACGGCATCCCGGTCAAGGACCCTTCCCTGAAAATTCTGGGCAACGTAACCCCGAGCTGGATCGGTGGCATCCGCAACGAATTCCGCTTAGGGCCGGTAACGCTTAGTGCCCTCTTTGACGCCAAGATTGGTGGCGACATCGCCGAAGAAAGCACCTCCATCGGGCACCAGACGGGTGTATACCCCCTCACTGCTGTTGGCCGGGAAGAAGGGGTCATCGGTGTCGGTGCGGTTAACATCGGTGATGCGGAGAACCCCGAGTATGTGGCCAATGATGTAGTAGCCCCGACGCGGAATGTAGTGGGCGCGCTCAGTGTTCGCTATGCCAACGAAGGAGCCATCTTCGACGCCAGCTACATCAAGCTGCGCGAGGCAAGTATTAGCTACTCCTTACCGCAGAAGCTAACCGAACGGCTCGGTTTCATCCGGGGAGCCACGGTGTCCGTCATCGGGCGTAACCTGGCCATGGTCTACAGCAACCATGCCAACGTAGACCCCGAGTTCAATGTCTACGGTGGAAACCTTCAGGGAGCCCTGCTCTACACCAGCATTCCAAGCACCCGCAGCGTCGGTGTAAACCTCAACCTGACTTTCTAGCAGACTGTCAAGCTCTCCTTGCACCTGCGGTCTCGCCCACCTTCCCTTTTTCAGAACTGGCGCGGGCGCAGGTGCAAGGAAAAGGTGAAAGAGCAAAGTTTCTCCACACTACCCCACCCTGCGGGCCTGCCGGCCCGCCTAAAAAATAAATCATGACTTTCAAGCTTTACCTCCGCAGCCTTTTTCTTACCTGCCTTGCCATCGGTTTCCTGGCCTGCGACGCCGGCTTCGAAGAACTCAACGCCAACCCCAATGAGCCCGAGGCGGTTCCCCCCAGTACCGTTTTTCCGCTGGCCGTCCGCGAAGCCGTTGACCGCATCCACGGTCATCGCACCCGCAACCAGCGGCTCAATCTTGACGGGGGCATGCTCTGGATGCAGTACTTCGCCCGCAACCAGTACGTAAACGAAGGAGACACCTACAACCCTGCCGCCACCCTGCGCGGCAACACCTGGGACGGATTTTACACCGAAAGCCTCGTCAACCTGAATACCACCATTGCCCTGACGGCGGACCCCGAAAGCAAATTCTTTAACGAGAACTACGCTGCGGTAGCCACCATTATGCGTGAATATGTTTTCTCTATCCTCACCGACACCTACGGTGCCATTCCGTACACCTCCGCTTTGCAGGGTTCTACGCAAGGCAACCTGGCCCCTACCTACACCAGTCAGGAAGAAGTCTACGCCGGTATACTCGAAAACCTGAAAGCGGCCTCCCTCACGCTTGACCCCGCCGGAGACGCCATCACGAAAGACATTCTCTTTGCCGGTGATGTAGTGAAATGGAAGAAGTTCGCCAACGTTCTCCGCCTTCGCCTGGCCAACCGACAAGCCGCCGTAAAACCCACGGAGAGCCGTGCGGTATTCACCGAGATCATGGGCGACCCCGCTACCTATCCGATTTTCACGGCCACTGACGATGCTTCCTTCTTCCAGCCCACCGTACGGCAGAACGATGAGAACAATAATACCTGGCACGAAGTGATGGTATTCGACAGCCGCGAAGACTGGAGCATCTCCACTACGCTCATTACAGCCATGACCGACGGGGAAGGCAACGCTACTGACCCCCGCCTGGAGCGCTTTGCAGCACCAGCCCAGGCGGGTGACTTTGCTGGCAAGTATGCCGGGGCTCCCAATGGGCTTCCGGAAGGTGACGCCGTAGCCTACTTTACCACTGCTTCCAGACCGGGCAGCTTCTTCACCGGAGAGACCGCCGCCATACCACTGATCACTTATGCCGAGCTCAACTTCATCCTTGCCGAGGCCGCCCTTGACGGAGATTATACCGCCGGGGAGGACGCCATGACCTACCTGGAAACCGCTATTGCCTCCAGCTTCGAACAGTTCGAGGTGGATATGCCAGACGACTACATGTCTGGCCGGACTTCCATAACCAAAGAGATGCTCATGATGGAAAAGTGGAAGGCACTCTTCAGCCAGGGGATCGAAGCGTGGACGGAATACCGCCGTACCGGTTTCCCCGTTCTGCCAGCTCCCGACTCCCGCGCTCAGTTTGAAAACGAAGGGAAGGTTCCTACCCGCCTGCAGTACCCCGAATCAGAGTACAGCCTCAACCTTGCCAACGTAAAGGAAGGGATAATCATGAACGGCGGCCCGGACACCAAATTAATTGACCTCTGGTGGGTGGAGTAATCACCTCATCCCTCAACCAAAACTAAAATAACCAATATGAAACGCTCCTCCTCCCTGATTTTTTACTTCCTGCTCCTCCTGGCCTTCACTTCCTGTGTGGAAGAGAAGCTGGCCTTCACCGTTGACGCCTCTCCCGTGCTGGGGCTGATTGATTTGGCGCCGGCGGAAGAAGGAATGGTTGCCTACACGGCCACTTTCTACGAACTCGACAAGACGGGTATTCTGGATCAGAACGTCGGCATTGACTCCATTCCCCTGGCCGGACTTGAACTCCGGGTCGAAAGTCAGGAACGCGCCCTGTTGCAAACCGTAATGACGGATGCGGCGGGCATCGCCACCTTTGAAATGGCGGCCAATGAGTTGGATGGAGTCTCCCGCCTGGAGTGGGCCGGCACTTTCAACGGCCAGGTATTTCGCATTCTGAAAAACCGCTGATCTGCTGTTACAAACAGCATTCTTCAATGATAAATCTTAAACCAATCACACCAATTATGACTTCTAATTCTTCCACCCTCAGCCGCCGCAACTGGTTACGTAAAGCTACCCTGGCCGGTGCCGGTCTGGCCGCCGCCCCCCTGGCCATGAAAGCCGCCCCCGGCCTGCTGCCCCGCCACGCGAGTGTGCGCGAGATCATGCCCAGCCTGGAATGGGAAAAAGCCCACACCACGGCCATGCCCGAACTCAAGGCCCGCTTGCTGGCCAATGAGAACCCCTGGGGACCCAGCCCGGACGCCCGCCTGGCCATCATGGAAGCCGCCGCCAGTGGCAACCGATACCAGCACGAAGCGGCGAGTAATCTGCGCACCATGATCGCCAAGTTCGAAGGCGTGCCCGAAGACCACATCCTCCTCGCTCCTGGCTCCTCCGACGTGCTGGAGAAGATGGCCATCATGCACTTCATGAACGGTGGCAACCTGGTGGCAGCGGACCCCGCCTACATGTCCCTCATCAAAACCGCCGTGGCCATGAAGGCCGACTGGAAGAAGGTGCGACTGACGGATACCTGGGCCCACGATCTGCAGGGAATGGCCAAAGCCGTCGATAAGGATACCAAGATGGTCTATATCTGTAACCCCAACAACCCCACCGGTACGCTGACCGATGCCGAAGACATCCGTTCTTTCATCCGTGAAGTAGCTACCCAAGACACTACAGTATTCGTCGACGAAGCCTACCTCGAGTTTCTACCCGACTACAAAAACAAGTCCATGGTTTCCATGATCAGGGAAGGCAAAAACGTAGTGGTAGCCCGGACCTTCAGCAAAGTTCATGGCATGGCTGGTCTGCGCATCGGCTACGGTGTTATGCTGCCCTCCATGCTAAATAAGGTAAACACCATTTGGCGGGGCAACATGAGCCTCTGCAAAACGAGCCTCATGGGCGCGATGGCCAGCCTGGAGGATACCGACTTTCAGAAGATGAGCGTAAAGGGCACCGCAGACGCCCGGGAACAGACGATGAAGGGATTGAAAAAACTCGGCTTCGACCCCGTCCCCTCCTACACCAGTTTCATGATCTTCCCGATCGCCATGAAGGGCAAACCTTTCCTCGATGCCATGTTCGCCAAGGGGGTTGGTGTACGCGCCTTCGATATTTTTGGCGGCGATTATTGCCGCGTCAGCATGGGCAAGCCCGAAGAGATGGACATGTTTCTGACCGCCCTCGAAAAAGTATTGGTTTAAGTTTTTCCCTCAAGGTGCAAAGGGGTGCTTTTTCATAAGTACCCCTTGCCCTTCTTTTTTACATCCTGCCATTGGCTACCTCGTCATTATTGGTTCACTAAAGCAAAAAATTTATGCTTCCGGGGCCACCGTAATAATTTATAGAGAATGAATCCCGCACTACAAAAAACACTCGTATTTCTATTACTCATCGCTGCAGGGTATTTCCTGCAAAAAAAGATCAGTGGCAAACAGGACTTAAAGGGGATCAAAGTTCTCATCCTCTCCGTCATTTTGCCAGCTACCATTTTTGTCGCACTGTTAAAGATTAATATTTCGGCGGAGTTATTACTCTTACCCGTTGGGGCGTTGGCCCTCAATTTCGCCCTGTTTTATTCAGCAAAGTTTGCGCTGCCAAAGCTTGGTTTCGAAGCAGGTACTCCTGGCTACCGGACCATGCTGATGCTCGTCCCCTCCCTAGCACCGGGCCTGAGTTGTTTTCCCTTCGTGATGGAATACCTGGGAGACGAGTCCCTGGCGATGGCCGCGCTGGCTGATGTCGGTAATAAGGTTTTCGTCCTCATCATACTTTACCTGATCGCCATGAATTGGTATTACGCCCAGCGCACCAATGTGGAAGCGGGTGCTGACGGCCCCAACCGGAAAGAGAAACTAAAGGACCTCGGCCTGTCCTTGCTACGGGAGCCGGTCAACCTGGTGATTGTGGCGGCCATCCTTCTGCTTAGCTTTGGGTTTAACATCTCTTCGCTGCCCGCCTTTCTGGAGATCACGGCTGTTCGCCTGGCAGCACTAATGACGCCCATCGTACTGCTTTTCATCGGCATGGCCGTGCGCTTTGAGCGGCGCGAAATGGCCTTGATTCTTCGTGTGCTGGCCTTTCGTTCGGCTGTTGCATTAATCCTGAGCGGGCTACTTCTGGCAACCCTGCCAGCCATGGCAACCCCGATGGCACTGTTACTGGTGATCTTCCCGCAGTCTGCCGTCAGCTTTTGGCCCTTTGCCCACATGTCTGCGGTAGAGGGGATGCGGCAAGAAGGCGAAACGTCAGTTTTCAACATCAATCTGGCGCTCAACGTATTGGCTTGCTCGCTGCCCTTTGCTACGGTGGTGATTTTGACGGTGCTTTCCTTCGGGGAAATTTTTGCCAGCCCGTTGGCGGTACTTCCCCTCGGTGCTGTCATGTTGGTTCCACCGGCTATCTACCTTATTCGGAAGGCCACCGCTGCCAGCGCTAAAACTGCGGAGCAGAAGCGCGAGCCCATGATGGACCGGCAAGTGGCTACCTCAGGAAATTAATCAGCCACCGCTTTCTTACCCTATAGAATGAAGATGGGTCAATACACCCGCCGTACCTCCGTCTGAATCAGCCCCTCTATGGCTTCGAAGATGCGGTGAGGTTTTTGGGGCCGCCAGGTCAGGCCGTTGAGATGATTACCGAAGTGCAGGTATTCATCCAGGCGGGTCTGCCTAAGCTCATCGTCTACTTGAGGGTGCGTATTCAGCAGCGCGATCCAGCCGCCGCCGTCACTGATTTCGTCGTTCCACTCTTCGTAATAGTCGGCCTCGTCGCCGTGGAAGTTAAGTACACCTTCCATGATCAATACGAAGTATTTGATATCATTACCGACCAGCTGATCAACGAATTCCCGCTTCAGGTGCATGACGTCATTGTGTACCGCATCGTTCCACTCCCCGATGAATTCAACGATGGCGTAGTGCTCATCGTAATCAACGAATAGCAGTTTCAGATACAGTGTCTCCGCCCCAAACTCATCCCACTGCGGATGCAGCAGGTAGTTATAGACCCGGTTGCTAAAGCCAAATTCGCTGTACTGCCGCCCGAAGAAGGGAGAGGCGTCGTCGTCTTCGGCGCGGTAGCGATCGCGCCAGCCGAAGTGGGGTTCAATGTCGTGCATGAAATTACGGGATATTTCCGCTGCTTCAACGTTTGAGGCACTGGCTTTTGTTCTACCATCTGCACGACTATATGGCCTTTTTCCGATCAATCACTCCAGTGTCACCGGCCATTCTTCCTCCAGCTCCAAAGGTTCGATCCAGCCCTGATCATCAAACTGTAGTGGGCTGCTCCAATATTGGTAGCTGTGCCCTTTGACGTTATCGGAAGCAGAACCCCAAATATCTCCCATCCAGATGTATTCCGTGCCGCTGGACGTGGGCAGTTCCATTACGTAGGTTTGCTGAGCGGGGATGATAATGGGACCGGGTTGCCGATCGGAGACCCAGGCCTCACTAACGTTATCACTCACTTCGGTTAAGCGCACTTCGTCGTAGGCGTAAGTCGTATCCGGCGTGATCCTGATTTGACTAAAGGTTTTACCCGTACCGAACTCATAACTGAGCACCTGCAGCATATTCCTCTCTTCGCGGGAGGGATTGCTGACCGTCAGGGGTTGCCAGCCGTGATCGTAATACTCAAAAGTGAAGGACGGCTGCTCGATGAGTTGATGGACGTTCGGGTTGTCCACCTGCCCACACTGCCCCCCCCGGTTGCCGGTGAAAATTGATAGCTTAACGGAGGAAGCTTCGGGTTCAAGGTCAAGTACGAGGCTCTGGAAGGAGGTATCCTGCATCCGCCTAAGGGGGACGTATTCAGTCGTGAATTCCCGGCCATCGGTGAGGTCTGCCTCCCGCCAGCCGGGCTGGCGGTTAATGTTGTTGGTCAGGGTCCAGTCTCCGAGGGGGTCGTCGGGCATATAGACGCGGGCACCCGCGCCCTGATTGCAGAAGCAGCAGGTAAAATCCGTCAACAGATAGTACTTATCGTTGCGGCGAAACATAGAGCCTGCCTCACAGTACCGGGCGATGTAGCCGCCATTTTTCAGGGTGGAGCCCAGGTAGTCAATAGAAAGTTTTTCCACAGAGACGCGGTGCCCGTTGATGGTGTTGTAACTGATGTAGGCGGATTGGTCTTCGTCAACGAAAAGCCCAAAATCACCGACGCCCAGATCGGAATGAGCTACCTCCACGTCATCGCTAACGATGGTGAAGGGCCCTTCGGGGCTGTCCGATACGGCAACGCCGAAGTGACCATTCCAGAGTTCGGGATACCAGTTGTACCAGAGTACGTAACGATCATCCGCGATGTTATAAATTACATGGGGACGGTAATAGACCCCGGCCGGGGCATCCCTTATGGCAGGGCCGATGTGTTCCCAGCTAACCATATCAGAACTGCGGTAAACGTGGTATTCGTTGGCTTTGGTAAAGCCATTTGTCTGTCCGTAGCTGGTACCGTACCAGTAAAAGTACTCACCGAATTTAATGATACGCCCGTCGTGCGCGTCTACAATTTTTCCGTCGGCGGTGGTGCGGGGAGCCGTATTGGAAATGGTGACGGCATTACTTGATTGGCCGTTGTCATTCGCCGTTTCGGCGCGGTCGCAGGTGCAAAGTAAGGTAAGTGTAAGCAGGGTTACTGAAAAGCGCATGGAAATAGTTTTCCTTACGGTGCAAAATAGCGGAACCAGTTTACGACAATTACCGTTAATGGGTACATGGGCAAATCTCTTATTCTACATCATCCCGGTCTGGCGCCCCTGTGGGAGAGCCTTGAGCGCGAGCGCCGCCAACAGCAGGTCGTTGCCATCGTGCTGATGATGGCCGGCATCCTGCTGGCCATCGGCTCCGTTGTGATGCGGGCGACCTGGCTACCGCTGGCGGGTGGTGCGCTCTCCGCCGCTGCGCTGTGGTGGCTCTACCGGCTGCTAACCGTCCAGCCGATCGTCGGCTACCGCCGCCGGTTACAAGACCAGCCCGAATCCATCGTCTGGGTCTACAGCCTGATCACCGAACGAATGCCCTTCGGCTTCAAAACGACCACCAATGCCACCCTTTATATGGTAGATCGTGAGGGAGACATCCACGCCTTCGACCTCAAACCAGACGATGTAAAGATGGTTACCAAAACCCTCAACCGCGTACTCCCCGCCGCTGAATTTGGCTACACCCCCGAGCGGGAAATGGAGTACCGAGGTGAAATCACTGACTTCAGCGGCCGCCGCCACCGGCCGCCACTGGAATTCTGAAGCCCCTTACCGAATCCACTCCTCTACATTTCTAACTTTTCTACCATGGCTTTCTGGGACAACATCGCCGACCTCTTCCGCCAGGCGGAAGAAAGTACGCCAGCAAAGCCGGCCATCCATGAGCTCATCGTTCGCAGCCCGGAGGAGATGGAAGAATTTGAGCGCTGGAAGCGCACCCACAACAGCAGCCGTCTGCTGGACTGGCTAAACAACCAGTTTGCCTTACACCTCGAAGAACGCCCCACCGATAAGGGGCTTGGGTTTCTGAACACCGACAGCTCTAAGGGCTTCGTGATTTATATGCAGGAACTCAATTACTCAAGGGCCGACTTTATACACTTCTTCGACTTCCTGAAGGAGCGCATTCAAACCCTCAACTACCGATCTGATATTTCTGACCGTCGTATTTTCTCCCGGAAAGACTGGGTCGAAACTCAGGAAAGGCACTATCTGAAACCGCGAATCAACCTCGACGAACATCCCATCCGACAGCAATTCGGCAACATCACCATTCAGCTGGAGATTCGCGATGACGTCGTTCATAACCTTCGCCTCCGAGCGACGGTCTATAATGATTCGATGTTTAAAAAAGCAGACAGTTTCCGGGCACTGATGGCAGCGCTGGACGGGGAAGTTTAGTATGGTGTACTAATTAAGGTGACGTACTTTCCAGATACGGAGAGGGCTTGCCCCTACGGTATACACACAAGTTTACAAGCGCCAGTTTTTCGCTTAAAATCCCCTCCCCACAGGGGAGGACCTTTGGAAAATGCAACGCATTTTTTGCCCCAGAAAGCCATCACCACAAGCCTATCCTCAAAAAGCTGGAATTTCAGGGTTTTAACCATAAAACGCGTTGCGTTTTTATCAGCCCCTCCCCCGTGGGGAGGAGTTGGGGAGGGGGTTTCACCTTTACGTAAACTTGTGTGTATACCCTAGAGCGTCTTGAATTCCTCCAACGCGTTCGCCTGGCGAACGCCCCGGGATGATTTCGCTTTCACGGGGCGAGGGCAAGCCTCGCCCCTGCAAATACTTATAACGCAATGATTATCCCATAGCTCAACTGATGAGCCGATTAACATTGCTTCCTCTTCCTTCCACTGCACCTGCGGCCGCGCCCTACTTTTAAACACCATCGAAGGTCTTTACGTACTAACAATATGAAACCGCTACTAATAACCCTTATACTTCTTTTTACTGCCCCGACCATGATGAGCGCCCAGTTCCTGAATGCCTACCAATGGAAGTCCCGGCTCGTCCTGCTTTTCACGCCAAGCCCCGAAGATCCGCTCTTCCTGAAACAGATGAGCCTGCTTGCTGAAGAATCGGAACGCTTTGAAGAACGTAATGTAGTATTCATTCCCATCACGCCGAACGGCAAGTACGAGAATACCGGGCGCTTCCCCGATGAGTCTACTTCCCGCCAATACTACCAACACTTCAGCCCCAACGAAAATCTGTTCGAAATGGTCGTCGTTGGCCTGGACGGGACCGAAAAACTGCGCGCCCGCAACACCGTCACTCCGCCAAGTATACTATTTGAATTAATTGATGGGATGCCAATGCGCCAGCAGGAAATCTTACAGGGCTATGGCAATAAAAGTCAGATTGACGGAGGCAAATAACCTACTTCAGCACGTCCCGCACCTGATAAATAAGCGGCTGCCAATAGCTTGACGCCAATATATTTTCCCGAATTACCCCGCGGCTACTCGTAGCGTGAATTACCCATAATTCCGACGGTGCAGACTGCACCACAACGGATACGTGAAAGACTGGCTTACCGTCGTTTCGTTTGTAAAACACCAGGTCTCCCGGCCGGGCTTTCGTTGCATCAATTCGTTTGCCCTGTGTTGCCTGGTCCCGGGCAACACGCTCGATGTCCATGCCCGCATTTTGGTAGAGATAGCGAACGAAACCAGAACAATCGAAGCCCTGATCCGGGCGGTTACCCCCAAACTTATAGTTGATCCCCATTAGTTCCTGAGCGTGGGAAACAATATCAGTACGGATAAAGGAAGTCGGGCTTGATCGCTCTCCCCCACGCGGCTGCCGCTCCGTCCGGGTAGCGTCTACCGGCTTGAATAAGCCACAGGAAGTGAGCAATAACAAGCAACAACAGGAAAGGAGGGCGGGAGTAAATTTCATGGTTGGGGCTAAAAACCGACTGGTTAAACGTAAAAACGGCGGGAAACGATGCTTCGTTTTCCCGCCGGTCTGCAATCACTTTTCAATAACGTCTTTGTTATGAAATGATCAACGATTTAATTCGCCATTTCAGACAAAAACTTGATTCTGACGAGCTTGATCTCTTCGATGGTCACGTCATCTTCTTTCAAAGTCTGAAAAGCAATATCGGGGTCATCCGTTTCTGCATTCATGAAGTACTCATAGGTTTCATCCATGCTGTATTCGTCCACTTCATCTTCGATGTAGTAGTCAATACTCAGCTTGGTGCCCGAGTGAACGATGGAAACCATTTCCTCCATCAGTTCGTCCATGGAGAGCTGGTTACCGGAGGCAATGTCTTCCAGCGGAATCTTGCGATCCACGGCCTGGATGATATTGACCTTTTTCTTCGACTTATTGGCGACCTGCTTAACGACAAAATCCGACGGCCTGCTGATGTCGTTTTCCTCCACATACTGCTCAATGAGCGACAGGAAGGGGGCTGCATAGCGCCGCGCCTTACCGATGCTGACACCATTGACGTTTTTCATCTCGTCGAGCGAAATTGGATAGCGGGTGGCCATTTCCATCAGGGATGGGTCCTGAAAGATTACAAAGGGCGGAATATCCAGGCGCTTGGATTCTTTTTTACGCAGGTCTTTAAGCGCCAGTAAGAGCGCCTTATCCAAGGTAACCGCCCGGGCATCATCAGCCGCCGTGCGCATGTCTGCGGCCAGTTCATCTTCAAATTTGTGGTCGATCGGGATTTCGAAGCTCACCGGTTTTTTCAGGAAGCCTTCTCCCTCTTCGGTCATTTTAATGAGGCCGTAGGACTCGATGTCTTTCCGCACCAGGTTATTTAGCAGCGCCTGACGGAAGATCGAGCTCCAGAGTACTTCCTCTTCGCCTTTACCCACGCCAAAGCCAGCACGTTCCGTAAAGCCGTAGTCTTTCATTTGCTTCGTCTCCTTCCCGAGAACGAATTCGATGAGGGTTTTTAAGGGATAATTCTGATCGAGCGTTTTAACTGCGTTGAGGGCATGGACCATCTTGTCTTTCACCTCAATCCGCTCTTTGGGGTAGCGGCAGTTATCGCACATTTTATTGCAATCCTCTTCTTTGTACTCCTCGCCGAAGTAGTGAAGCAGAAAGCGGCGCCGGCAGGCCGTCGTTTCGGAATAAGCCATCACCTCCTGCATGAGCTGTGCGCCCATCTCCCGCTCCATGAGTGGTTTATCACGAAGGAATTTCTCCAGGCGGAGGATATCTTTGTAGGCGTAGAACGCAATACAGCGGCCGGCGAGGCCGTCCCGGCCGGCACGGCCGGTTTCCTGATAGTAATTCTCGATCGACTTAGGGATGTCGTAGTGGATCACGAAACGTACATCCGGCTTATCAATTCCCATGCCGAAGGCGATGGTAGCACAGATGACGTCCACGTCCTCCATCAGGAACTGGTCCTGTGTCCGGGAACGCGTCTTGGGGTCGAGTCCGGCGTGGTAAGGGGCCGCTCTGACGTCGTTGACGCGCAGGGCTTCAGCAATCTCTTCGGCTGCTTTGCGGCTTTGTACGTAGACGATGCCGGATTCTCCCGGAACTTCCTTAACGCACTGGATGATCTGCTTAATGGTATAGTCCTTCTTCCCCTTGGGGCGGACCTGGTAGTAGAGGTTGTCCCGGTTAAAGGAGGAAACGAAAGTGCGGTGATCATCCCCCATCCGGAGGTTTTTCACTATGTCAGACTGCACCTTCGGCGTTGCCGTTGCCGTGAGGGCGATGATGGGGATATCGTGCTCGATCATATCGAGCATTTCCCGAATCCGACGGTACTCCGGGCGGAAGTCGTGGCCCCATTCTGAAATACAGTGGGCCTCATCAATAGCAACAAAAGATATATCGGATGCCTTGAAAAACTCGATGTTCTCCTCCTTGGTCAGCGTCTCCGGGGCAACAAACAGCAGCTTGGTCTTGCCAGCAGTAATGTCTTCCTTTACTTGCCGCATCTGTGTTTTAGAAAGCGACGAATTGAGGTAGTGGGCTACGGCATCTTCCTCACCGTAGGAACGGATGGAGTCTACCTGATTTTTCATCAACGCGATGAGTGGAGAGATAACGAGGGCACAGCCTTCCATCATCAGCCCCGGCAATTGATAGCAGAGACTTTTGCCACCACCCGTAGGCATAATGACAAAAGTATCTTTTCCTTCAAAGAGAGACTCGATGATTACTTTTTGGTTGCCTTTGAACTTGTCAAAGCCGAAGTAATCGAAAAGAGCTTGCTCGAGGTGGCTAACGGCAGGTTTAGCAGTCATGTTTTTAATTCGCTTTGCTCCGAACGTTTCAGTTATTTTTGCCGGACATCCGTGAGATTACAGATTATTTGCCCGACAACGGAAGATTAATGATACAGGGCTAAAACTGGTGACAAAGTGACCAGCAAGCATGTCAAAATACAAATGGGCAAAGAATAGGCGATAATTCAGGTGGATCGAGTAGATCGGTCCGTTAAGTTAAGGTATAAGAATTTATTTTCGCTCTTTTGACCGCGAATTTTCGCTAAAGTCACGAAAAACCGCCGAAGCAGCTTTTCTTTGGGGGCCCAAAAATACACTTTTACGTGAAAAATGCAAGCCTGATCACCCGAATCGCCCGTAAGACCCTGGAAATTGAGGCAGAAGCACTGCGCCAGCTTACCGAAAGTATTGATGATCGGTTCGTCGCTTGCGTTTCGCTCATTGCCAACAGTGAGGGAAGGCTCGTGGTGGCAGGCATCGGGAAAACGGCTTTAGTAGCCAAAAAGATTGTAGCTACACTTAATTCAACGGGCACCCCCGCTCTTTTTTTACACGCAGCCGACGCAATCCACGGCGACATCGGAATGGTGCTGCCGGAGGACATCGTTCTCTGTATCAGCAAAAGTGGAGAAACCGCGGAAATAAAGATGCTTGCTTTGCTGACTCGGCAGCTCGGTAATCCGATCATCGCAATGGTGAGTCGGGATGATTGCTCGCTGGCCCAAACGGCGGATCATTTACTGCTCACCCCGCACGATCGGGAAGCAGGCCCCAACGACCTGGCCCCCACTACGAGCACGACCCTGCAAATGGCCCTGGGCGACGCTTTAGCGATGTCACTGCTTGCGCTGAAAGGTTTTAAAGCAGAAGATTTTGCGCGTTTCCATCCTGGTGGTTCTTTGGGTAAGCAGTTGTACCTGCGCGTAAGCGACCTCTACCCTGCCAACGAAAAACCAGCCGTTGGCCCACAAGCCGGTATTCGGGAGGTGCTGCTGGAGATGACCAGCAAGCGGTTGGGGGCTACCGCCGTTGTGCAATCTGGAAGCCGAAAGCTACTGGGCATCATTACGGACGGTGATCTCCGCCGTATGCTATCTGACCATCAGGACGTGAGTGATTTCAAAGCGCGGGATATTATGACCGCCAGCCCCATCACCATCCATAAAGACTCCCTTGCCATCCGGGCGCTTGATCTTTTACGGACGCGCAACATCAGCCAGCTGGTCGTCATCGATGAAGAAGGTCATTACGAAGGTTTTCTGCACTTGCATGATTTGGTGCGGGAGGGCTTGGTGTAGTATGATAATATTGTAGACGGTAATGCGGTAGTCTGTAGGACATTACTACATCTACAGCCAGGGTGTTCTCTTTATTGAGCCATGGACGTGACGGTTTTTACGAGCCAGCTCGCAAGAGCTTTGTAGCACAGGTCTGGGCTTCAGCCCAGATAAGGCCCCAAAAATCCATTGTGGCTCAAATCCAATAGACGGAACAGCCTACATCTGCAGGCTACCGCACTACCGACTACATTACTAACCGGGCGCAGCCAACGGAGTTGGCGTTTATGCCGAGCGAAGCCGAGGTACAGGATGCAGTGTGGGTTTTCAAACAGCAAGGAACCCATTCACCGCCGCCATCAGCTCCTCCGGGCGTTCGGCGTGGACCCAGTGGCCGGCATCGGCGATGGTTACTAATTTTGCGTCGGGGAAATGCTTCCTGATCAGCGGAAGGTCGTCTTCTTTCACGTAGCCAGACCGCCCACCGCGCAGAAAGAGCGCGGGGTGAGGGAATTGCTCTCCCGGCCCGGCTACTTCACTGATGAGTTCCCCGTAGTTAGCGGCGATGACCGGCAGGTTCATCCGCCAGCGATAGCCTCCTGCGGGGTCACGGGCCAGGTTCTTGAGCAGGAAGAGTTGGATGCCCGCATCGCTGACGTAGTTCGCCATTTGGGCCGCAGCTTCTTTACGGTCGGCTATGGTAGCGGGGTCCAGGGCTTCCAGGGCCGCGAAGATGGTCGCGTGGCCCGGGGCGTAGGCCCGGGGGGCAATGTCTACCACGATTAATTTTTCCACTAAGCCGGGGAACTTCAGCGCCGTCCGCATCGCCACCTTACCGCCCATGCTGTGCCCGAGCAGGTAGCAGCGGTCGTAGCCCAGTGCTTCGAGTAACTCGGCTACGTCAGTCGCCATCAGGTCGTAATTCATTTCGGGCTCGTGGGGGCTGCGGCCGTGGTTGCGCAGGTCGGCCAAAATGAGGGTATGTTGCTCAGCCCAGCGGCGGGCGAGCGTCTGCCAGTTATCCAGCATGCCAAACAGGCCGTGGAGGATGACTAAGGGCGGGCCGTCGTTGCCCTCGCCGAAGGTTTTGTAGTGGAGCATGGGAATTGGAAGGTTTGGGCCATCGGTTTTGTTTAAGCCGTCGGCCCGGTTCCCGAGGAACGAGGGCCGGTCCGCCGGCTTTGCGGTATACCTCACAAGCTTTAACTTAGCCGTCGGACGGCCTTCGCTATCGCTGCGAGCCGGCCGACGGCAGACTTCACCCTGCACCTGCGGACCCCGCTGAGCCTGCCGAAGTGTTCGCGCCAAAAAACACTAATTCCCCCAAGATTCCGTATCTACGTACCAGCAAAACGACACACATCATGCAAAGAAGAACTTTCCTCTCCCGTTCCACCAAAGCCGGTCTTGGACTCGGACTACTCGGAACCGTAGGCTACCTCGGCTGTGGTACTGACAGCGAAACTGAGTCTATGGCCGAAGAGAAAACGGACGCCGACATGGCCCCCGCCACTGAAACACCACTGTGGTTCGACATCAGCCTGGCGCAATGGAGCCTCAACAAAGCCCTCTTTGCCGGCGACCTCGACAACCTCGACTTCGCCCAAAAAGCCCGGCAGGACTTCGGCATCGGCGGCATTGAATACGTCAACCAGTTCTTCAAGGACAAGGCCACTGACATGGACTACCTGAAGGAGATGAAAAAACGGGCCATGGACAACGACGTGCAGTCGCTGCTCATCATGATCGATCGCGAGGGCAACCTCGGTGACTCCGACGCTAAAAAGCGCATGGAGGCCGTCACGAACCACCACAAATGGGTCGATGCCGCCAAGTTCCTCGGCTGCCACAGCATCCGCGTCAACGCCGCCGGAGAAGGTAGCCGCGAAGAAGTCGCCAAAGCCGCTACCGAAGGCCTCGCTAAGCTGAGCGAATACGCCAAAACTGCCGGCCTCAACGTCATCGTGGAAAACCACGGTGGCTGGAGCTCCGACGGCAGCTGGCTCTCCGGTGTCATCGCCGCTACGGGCATGGACAACTGTGGAACCCTACCCGACTTCGGCAATTTCTGCATCGAACGCAGCCCCGATGGCTGCAAGGAAGAATACAACCGCTACCAGGGCGTGAAGGAATTGATGCCCTACGCCAAGGCCGTATCCGCCAAATCACACGACTTCGGGCCCAACGGCCGCGAGACGCACTCCGACTACACCAAGATCCTGAAAACCGTCAAAGACGCCGGTTACACCGGCTGGATCGGCATCGAGTACGAAGGCAAAGGCCTGAGTGCGGATGAAGGCATCCGTAAGACGAAGGCGCTGCTGGAGATGGCGGGACGGGAGGTTATGTAGTCTGGTGGTTCAGTGGCCTTGTAGGCTGCCGCATTCTGGAGGCGTTGGAGTTGTGTATCCGATTGTAGGTGCCCCCCTTTACACATCCAGATAATTCATCAAACTATCGTACCGTTCCCGCAGCGAATCCTGTAATTGCTTCTCGTTGAAGCTGGCCTTTACGTTGTAGCCGAAGCGTTCGAAAGTCGCCAGGGTAGCGGCGATGCTCTGGCTGTTTACCTTAAGGGTAACTTCGGTCCGGTTGGTATCCTGAAAAGTGCTTACGAAACTGCTCAGGATCACCGCGCCTTCGCTTTCCACGATGCGGGCGATTTCCGCCAGGCTGTAATCGTGGCGGCCCATTTCGAGGATAACGATGGAGCCAGGATCCCGGAAGGTGCTGCTCTCCGCAAAGAAGCGCAGCAGGTCTTCGTTGGTAACCATGCCCAGGTAATGCCCTTCACGGTCGATGACCGGCACCACGGTGAGCTTGTATTCCACCAGCAGGCGCATGACGTCGTAGACGTGGTCGTCGGGGAAGACAGCAGGCGGCTGGGTATGCAGTGGATAATTGCCCACCTGCTCCATCGCGTCGGCGTTCAGGATGTCGTCTTCGGAAACGACCGCCCGTAGCTCTCTGCCATCAACAACTGGTAGGTGACGGATATAGAATTCGTTCATAATGCCCAGCGCCTCCTCGCCGGTGTCCTTAGGACTGAGGGGAACAAGTGCGTCGGTAATTAAAGCTTCTGCGGTCATCTGGGGTGGGGAAGTATGACGAAAAGAAAAGAAGGATATTCTCCTTTTACTTTACACGGGAAAAATACGTAAGCAGTCGGACAAAGTTATCGTATCCGAAGGGTTTAACTCAGCAAGCGCTTCTTTTGGGTGACGAATTCGTTTTCCGTCAGCAGGCCCTTTTCTTTCAGGGTGGCCAGTCGCTGAAGCTGTTCCAGCAGGTCTTCACTGATCTCCGGCAACTCCACCATTTCTTCTTCACTGATGGGGTTCTCCAGTACTGTTTCTTCTGCGCTGCGGTCCGGTGCCAAACGGTAGCCATTGGTTTCAAACTCCGCATAGCCCGGCTGCACCCGCAGGAAGGCCAGGCTGTCGTGCGCACGAATACGCTCAAAGTCATTAAAGCCCAGCGAGATGGCACGGTCGAGGTGATAAAAGGCCTTGTCCGCTTGTTCTTCGCAACTGTAAGAGCAGGCAATGTTGAAGTGACTGGCGACGTCGCGGGGGTTTTTCTCTAACGCCTTTGCGAAGGCGATGATGGCACGGTCGTATTCAAAGTCTTTGAAGTAGCGTAAGCCCGCCCGACGCTCCGGAGCGCCCGCTTGGGCTCTGCTGGCGGGGGCAGCATTTCTGGCAGCGGGGTTTCTGTTGGTACGGTTGGCCCGGCTTTGCTGGCGGCTCTGTTCGCGCAATGATCGTTCTTGCTGCCGCTGTCGGTAGCGTCGTTCACGGTCGTTAAGCGGTGCCTGCCGTGGTTGATTCTGCCCCGTTCTTCTTCCCCGGCTATTGTCCGCAAGGGTGGCGGGAACGTGCTCTTTATTGTACTTCCGGTCAAAAGACTCCTGATCCATACTCAGGAAGACAATTGCATCAATTACCCCAATTAATGCGGCGATCGGGAAAACGAAAATGTAGAGAATCCCCAGACCAATCTGCCCCAGGTAGAAACGGTGGAGCCCCATGGGTCCACCAAAGAAAGCAAGTACGGCCGCGAGATTTTTATCCTTCATGTGCAACGAATTAACGGCTAAAGGCTCTATTTCGTTTCGTTTATTTCGATTTTTCGACTACCAGTCCGATTTCGAACCGGAATGTGGGCGCTGACCGGCTGAATCTTCCCATTATTCCGGCCGGAAAATCCGGCAGGTCAACACCGTCAGATCGTCGGGGTATTCTGAGTTTTGCCGAAACTCATCCAGCATCATCTTAAGGGCACTGTTAAAGGATGCGGCAGAGCGCCCGTGCTGCCGGCGGGCGAAGTGGTAGAGGATGTCCTCATCAAGTGCCTCTCCGGCTGCATTTTGCAGATCCGTCAGGCCGTCAGTGTAGGTAACCACGAGGGCCTGGCTTGGCAGGTCAATTTCGCCGACTTCAAGCATCGGCAGTTCATCAATGGACCCCAACACCAGGGTTCCTTTGGTCAGCAGCGTGATGCCCTGATCGTGGACGAGCACCGGAGGTGGATGACCAGCGTTCACGTAGCACAATTTATGCTTTTCCAGATCGTACTCCGCGACGAAGAACGTGATGAAGCGTTCTCCTTGGGTGATCGTATAGACCGCCTTATTGATCTCCACCACAAACTCATAGAGGCTTGATCGTTTTTTGATCAGCGTATGAAAATTTGCCTGAAAGTTGGCCATCAGCAGGGCGGCAGAGACGCCCTTGCCCGTCACGTCGCCAATGCAAAAGACGAGCTTTCCGTCTTCAAATTCCTGGTAGTCAATATAGTCTCCTCCAACTCCGAGTTTCGGTTTATAGATGGTATCGATCTCGTATTGATCCGTAATCGGGAACCGCTCAGGGATCAGCATCTGCTGCACCCTGGCCCCCAGGTCGAGGTCGGCTTCCAGCCGCTCCTGTTCCAGTTGCCGGCGGAAGAGCCGTTTGTTTTCGATCGCTACAGCAATCACGTTCGTGATGGTAGTAATGATCTGCACCCGCTCGAACATATCGTCCTCCTCCTCAAACTTACCGATAAGGATGTAGGCAATTGGTCGTTCCTTATGCAACACGGGCACTACGTGCTCAAACTTCGAAATATAGCCGGGGTTTTTCCCTTCGATCAGGCCCGGGCGGGTGTATTTACCGAGCACCGCCCCCAGGTCAACCTCAAGGGGTAATAACTCAGTCTGCCCGATCTGAGTGGCCAATACCCACTGCACATCGTTCTGGCTGTTGCGCACAAAAAGGACCATCTTTTTCACCCCCAGTTCCTTGCGTAAAAAAGCACGGTACATATCGAAAAGATCCTCGGCAGCAACATTATTGTTGATCGCCTGTGTGATCTGCAGCAGACGACGTACCTGCAGCTGTCGTAAGTGAAGCTCGCGCTCCAGTTTTTCCGTCCGGTTAAATGGGTGAATCATCGGGCGGTAAATATAGGCACAGGCGGGGGAGATTTCGACTATCGATGAATACCTTCCAACAAACATTCTTCCACCACCAAATTTTCGTCGCCGTGGAGTACAGACACATCACCGGTCGTCTCGAAAACAACGGCTTTCACTTCGGAGAGCCGGAGCACGTTTGCCTCGCGAAGTTTAGCCATCAAATCAGCGTGGGTAACGCCGGTGTTCTGTAAGTTCCCGTTAAGGATTTTGCCGTCTTGCATCAACAGTACCGGCTGGTTTTCGCCGATGTTCTCCAGCCAGTCAAAGTGACGTTTGCCGTAAGAAAATAATTGTTGGAAGCCCAGAATACACAGCATAGCAACCGTTCCTTTTAGCCAGCTTTGATCCGTGTTGAGGGCTACCGAAGCCAGAATAGAGCCCACCGCGATGGTAGAGGCAAAATCAACACTGGACATTTTTGCGAAGGAGCGAAGACCGTAGAATCTGACGATGATCAAAATTGTGGCCATAATCATGACGCAAGATGCCGCCGTTTTAAGTATGATTGGCGCAGAAGCAGTTAACCAGTTTTCCATCGGAGGGCTTTAGTAGGTCAAGCGCAGGAGAGGGCCGGAATGTTTGGAGGTACCCTGGCAAGGGCAACGGTAAGTGGAGTATTCCTGCGAGGATGTAGCCGCGGTCGCAGGTGCAATGGTTGGATTTGGAGCAGGGGAAAGCAGAAAGTCGTCGGCTGGCCCGCAGGGCAGCGATGGACGTCCGCTGGCTGGTGAAAGAGTTGACCCAGCCGGCGGACCAACCCCCGTTCCTCGGCAATCGGGCCGACGGCCTCAAAGCCATCCACTTTAGCTATACCCAATCGCCACCGCCACCAGCAAGCCCACCCAGGCCCAAAGCAGCAACATCCCCGTCAGCGGCAGCGCGAAGCGCAGCCAGCGATCAAAGGGCACGCGGCAAAGCGAGAGCATCGCCACTAAGCCACCCAGGGAAGGATTGAACAGATTCGTCACCCCGTCTCCAATCTGGAAGGCGAGGATGGAAATCTGGGGGCTCAGCCCCAACGCCTCCCCCAGCGGAATCATCACCGGCAATGTAGCCATCGCCTGCCCGCTACCCGAAGGAATGAGCAGGTTCAATCCACTCTGTCCGATAGACATCCCGATGGCAGACGCATAAGTCGGCAGGCCACTCAGTGCCTGCGCCAGCCCGTGACTGATCGTATCCTGTATTTGTCCCTGCTCCATAATAATGCTTACCGTAGTGGCCATCCCGATGATGAAGGTCGCCGGGGCCATTTGGGCGATGGACTTAAAGCCAGCCTCCGTCACCTCCCGGCCGGAGAGCCCACTCGTCAGGGCGCAAACCACCATCACCATCAGGAAGATGGCGGAGGTACCGTTGATCTGCAGCTCCCACTTAAACACACCGTAGAGGACGACGCCCAGACCGGCCAAAAACACCGTCAGCAGCCACCAGTTCCGGGGCGTGATGGTGTACTCGTTCAGCGGTTTACTGAGTTGCATGCCGGAAACATCCAGCCCCCGACCGATACCGCTCTCCGGGTCGGCCTTCAGCCGCCGGTAATAGCGAACGTTGTACCAGGCCATCAGCAGTAAACCGCCAGCACAGACGATGGAGCGCAGCTCCCAGCCGCTGAAGAGCGGCAGATCGGCGATGTGGTGCCCGTTGCCCACCGTGTAAAAATTGATCGGCGAGAGGCCGAAGGCAACCGTCATGCCGCCAATACTCACCCCGGCCGCCAGAATCAAGTCTCCCCCAAGCGCCAGCATCACCACCGCCGCAATCGGGATCGTCGCAATGTTATTTTCGTAACCGACCATGATGCCCAATGCGCCGTACACGAAGGTCAGCAGCACAATCAATAGCTCCGCGCGCCGGCTGCCCATACGGCTGACCACCTTGCCCACCACATTCTCAATCGTCATCGTCGCTTCCAGGATGGAAAACATCAGGGCGCTGGCCAGACAAATAAAAATGATCGGCGTCGCCCGCTTATAGCCGTCCGGAAAGGCCCGGAAAATATCGAAAATGTTGAGTGGTGTTGCCGCTACTTCGTGGTAACTGCCCGGCACCACCCGCATCCGATCGTCGACCTCCACCCGCTCATACAGTCCCGCCGGCAGCAACCAGGTCATGGCCCCTACCGCTAACACGATGAGGAACAACATAATCAGCGGGGAAGGGATGCGGGCGTACCAGGGGCGGGACATGGGTGGGGAGGTTTGCGCCGAAAGTACGAAATTGGAGGGGTTGGGGGTGAGGTCTAGGTCTTTGGCCTTAGCGTGCTCGTTTTTCAGCCGGCTGAAGCCGGGGCTGTGTTACGAAGTTCTTCGAACTGGAGAGATTGGTATAATAAAGAGGTTACTTCAATTGACAACAGGTTTTTCAACCTTTCCAGACAAGGCCGAACCCAATCCAGATTACTGCTAAAAGTAGAATTGGAATCAGAACGCTTTCATTTCTTACTCTATGAATCCTGATATTCGCAATCAACATTCCCACGATACTCATGACGATCGCTGCCGTGACCATTTGCACATAATCAAATCCGGTATTCAGCAGAAATATTTGATAAATCAACTGGAAGACGACTTCGACTAAGCCAATAATCAAGCCGGTATAAACGACTATTTTGATCTTACTAAGTTTAGGCGTCCACCGATCTAAATAGGTTGGAATCAATAGTGCGTTCAGTAGAATGACCCCTACGACAACCAGTCCCCCAGTTTTTATCTCGACGCCTTCCCATTCAATTATATTCTCAGGAATTTTATCGCGGGTTTTCTCGAGTAGTAGAAAAATGAGTACTGACGCAGTTGACAACAAGGCGATTATACTAACCGGACCCTTATTACTAATTTCATTTCTATCAAAATCGTCAAGTACTTCGTTATTCATATTTAATCGTCTAAGAATCATCTTTTTCACGGAGTAGCTCTCATAAAAATTAATAGGTTTCATCGAAAGGATTACAGCATAAGCTTCTACATCATCAAATGATCACCTGCCTCAATCTCCATGATTAACTGCTCAACCTCATCACCATACTTTTCCTGAAATCCAAGCTCCCTAGCTGTTTCAAGATATTCCATTGCCTTTTCAGCATCCCCTGATTCTAAGTAGATGACTCCTTTATTTTTATAAGCGTAAGCATTTGAAGGATCCATCTCCAACGATCTATCTATGTCTTTCGTTCCATCTTCTATATCACCTAGCCTAAATTGACAGGAACCCTTGTTGTTATAGGCATAGGCAAAATCTGGAGCGAAGGATATCGAGCTATTAAGATAGGAAATTGCTTCCCTGTAATTACCCTTCCGCAGTAATGCAAATCCAATATCATTAAAAATAATTCCATTTCTAGGATCCTGCTTTAATTTCTCCTTTAAGTAGTAAATAGCATCATCGAATCTATTCACTGATAAATAAACGGCTCCAATACTATCTAATGCCTAAAAATCATCTGGATTAAACTCAAGTAATCCCTTGGTATATGTCAGTGCCTCTTTGTAATCCTTTGACAATAAGCTAACGTACATATAGCTTGAATAATACTCAACACTCTCTCCGTAAATTTGAATAGCGGTCTTGATATCCGCTTGTGCCAAAGACAACTTATTCTTCTCCGAATAGATCAATCCTCGGTTATAAAAAGCATTATGGTTTTTGGGGTCCAGGCTAATACCTTGCGTCAGATCATGAATGGCCGGTTGAACATTCAGCAACGCAAAATGACATAGCCCTCTTCCTTCAAACGCTTCGGAATCCTGCGGATTTTCGTTGATGAGAGCATCAAAGCACTCTATTGCTTTATCGTACTCTCCATTTAGGTAGAAGCTATCTGCGATTTCTTTTTTCATTTTCTATCTCTTAGCTCGCAATTTATAACTTCCTGAACACGAAACCCACCAATCGCTAAAGATAACGCCTCGTCAAATTCCCTTCAAAATGATCAGGGCATTTCATCTTTATCAGTCTCAAGTAAAACCTCAAGTCCAAAGGGATCCCATTGCTGTTATAGCGTTCCTTTGCACCCGCGTACAGCGCCCTATTCCTCTCCGCCTTCCACTTTCCTCAGCTTCACCTGCGGAAAGTTCATTATCCGAGTTCCTTCAGCTCAACCAACAAATCCTCAATAGACTGTTCGATGTTTGCCTCTTCCGCAATTCTCTTTAGCTCTGAAGAATTAATTGGCTTACATTTTTGCTCAATTTTGAGTTGTTCCACATTGACTTTTCTAGACCTTACTTCAGCGTAAGATGAAGAACTAAACTGGAACTCACCTCCTGGCAACTTCTTTGATTCTAACATTTTTTCGTTGGATTTTATCTGATTCACGCTTAAGTTAAATTATCGCTCCTCCCACCGTCGGAGGGAGAGCCAAGCTGCGCAAGGCTCGGCCGACGTAGGCTGAATAGCTCGTCAGCAGAGCGTAGAAGCCTGCAATTTATCATCCACACTATACAACTTCCCTCTGCACCCGCGCCCAGCGCCCTACTCTTCTCCGCCTTCCGTCACCTCCGGCTTCATCTGCGGGAAGAACAGCACCTCCTGAATCGACTTCTGCCCCGTGACCAACATCACCAGCCGGTCGATGCCGAAGCCGATACCGGCCGTGGGGGGCATGCCGTACTCGAGGGCACGGAGGAAGTCTTCGTCCATCGGCATAGACTCGTCGTCGCCCCGGTCGGCTAGCTTCACTTGCTCTTCGAAGCGTTCACGTTGGTCAATCGGGTCGTTGAGCTCGGAGTAAGAGTTGGCAATTTCTTTGCCGTTTACGAAGAGCTCGAAGCGCTCGACCAGGCCGGGCTTGCTGCGGTGCTTCTTCGTTAAGGGCGACATTTCGACGGGATAGTCCGTGATGAAGGTTGGTTGAATGAGCTTGGCTTCCACGTGGTCACCGAAGATCTCATCGATGATCTTGCCGCGGCCCATCGTCTTGTCCAGCTCTACGTGAAGGCGCTTGGCGATGGCGCGTAGTTCGTCCTCGTCGGCACCACTGATGTCTTCTCCGGTGTACTCCTTGATGGCCTCGGCCATGGGGAGGCGGCGGTAGGGGCCGGCGAAATTGATCTCGTGCTCATCAGCCATTACCGTGGCGTTTTCGCCACCGTTGACGGTCTTGATGATGTACTCCAGCATCTGCTCCGTCGTATCCATCATCCAGTTGTAGTCCTTGTAGGCTACGTAGAATTCGATGGCGGTGAACTCGGGGTTGTGCGTCCGGTCCATGCCTTCGTTGCGGAAATTCTTGCTGAATTCGTAGACGGCGTCAAAGCCACCGACGATGAGGCGCTTCAGGTACAACTCATTGGCGATGCGCAGGTACATCGGCATGTCCAGCGTGTTGTGGTGGGTCGCGAAGGGGCGGGCGGCCGCGCCACCGTGGATGGCCTGCAGAATCGGCGTCTCCACCTCTACCATGCCCATACCGTCGAGGAAGGTGCGGATGGCGGTCACGAGCTTGGTCCGCTTCAGAAAAACCTCCTTCACCTGCGGATTCACCACGAGGTCAACGTAGCGCTGGCGGTAGCGCAGTTCCGGATCGGAGAAGGCATCGTAGACGTTGCCGTCGTCGTCGGTTTTAACGACCGGCAGCGGGCGCAGACTCTTACCCAGGAAGGTAAATTCCTTGACGTGGACGGAGGTCTCACCCGTCCGGGTCTGGAACACGTGACCGGTGACGCCGATGAAGTCGCCCAGATCGAGCAGCTTCTTGAAGAGCGTGTTGTAGAGACCCTTGTCTTCGCCGGGGGCGATGTCGTCGCGGCTAACGTAAATCTGGATGCGGCCGGAACTGTCCTGGATGCTGGCAAAAGCAGCCTTGCCCATAATCCGGCGGGCCATGAGGCGGCCGGCAATGGTGACTTCCTTATAGTTGGTCGACATTTTTTCGTCGTCAAATTCCGCCTTCGCGTTGATCTCCTCCGCAAGGTGGGTAACGGGAAAAAGGGCGGCCGGGAAGGGCTCGATGCCCATTTCACGAATTTTTGCCAGGTTGTCTCTGCGGACGAGTTCTTGTTCGCTGCGTTCCATATTGATCTTTTGCGGGGGCGAAGATAGGTTTATAGTCAAGTAGTCAGGGAGTCAGGGAGTCAAATAGTTCGTATGACCTTAACAACACCAGGTAGGTGAAAAATTTCATTCCTGCTTTTTAGGCGCGGACGCGGGTGCAAAGGAGCAGGGAAAGAATCCGGATGAGGTACTGTGGACAGTTCCAAGGATTTTTCAAAGAAAAATCTATCTTAGAGTAAGAAATGGAAGTTCCTCCTCGGAGGATGCTATCCCGTGTACCTCTAGACTAGTTCTAGGGGTACTTTTTTTGCTGTTGACTGGCTGTTTGCCTTCGGCTGGCTTTGCCTCCAGATGTGACGTGGGTTATAAGGCTGACCGGTTTTGAAGAGTGTAAAGATCATCTCCAGAACATCTCTCATTAGTGCAACAACAGCCACCTTTTTTGCTTTTGGGTTTCGCTCGACGACGCGTATGTACTTACTGTACATTGGCCCTTCTTTAGTCTTGATAATCGACATTGCACACATATATAAAATGGCACGGATTCGCGAATTTCCTCGCTTTGAAATTTTTGTTCTCCGATTAACAAACCCGGATTGATTTTCAACAACATTTAGCCCTGCATATCGGCTTAGGGCTCTACGTGACATGATTTGTTCAAAGCCGTTCGTTTCAGCGAAGGTGGTCAACAACGTTAAAACCCCTACACCTTTGAAAGATCTCAAGATCGGACTAACATACTTTTGTAGTTTCTCATCCTTGCGATAAAGCTTAATGGCCTCCCTCTCCAGCATTTCGATCTGCTTGTCCAACTGTTTAATCATGTGCTTAATCGCCTTTTTTACCAGTCGATTGGCATAGTGACCAGCTTCAGCTGCATGGAGCTGATTTTTAAAGCGTGTCCGACTCTTAACCAATGTGTTACGCTGTCGAAGTACTCCACGTAACTCCATTGTCTGCTCCGTAAATGGCTTCCATAGACGTAGTTTGCGCTCGCATGCCAAGCGGCAAATCCCTTTTGCGTCTAACTGGTCGTTTTTACTGAATTGGCCGAGAGAAAGCAAAAACTTCTTAATCCGATCAGCACGTTCGAGGCAAACAGGAAGCTGCGCACTATATAGAGCCGCAAGTATGTTTTCGTGGTAGGATCCTGTTGTTTCCATAACAACCTGGAAATCGATGGGCTCATCTCCTTGATACTTTGATAAGTACTTGTTGATCCAAATGATCAATCGCTTTATATCCCCAGCAGTATTTTTAAAGGTGGCTTTACTCGCGATAATTTTAAAGGTTCCGTCGGCCAGGTAGCCTCCAAAGCACACGTCAAGCTTCTTACTACTAACGTCAATGCCACAGCCCAGACGGATAAATAATTGTTTCATGGTAAATTAATGTAGGGTGAATAATGAGGAGTCTCAGAAATCTTCCACCGTTCTTTCTCATATTCTGGATAGGCCATATTACCTTCCACTGGTACTGTCCGAACTCATGAAAATACCGGCCAGGATGGTAATCTCAACCACTGTGTCAGACTTATCTTAGCGCTGCACGAAAGGAGCTCCTCTTAGTTGCCTGACCGGCCTGATGATCCTTGGCCGAAGATCAACAGCTTTTCTGAATTGCAAACATATGAGGAGCTCCGCTCCGAATCGGGCAAGAGAGCGCAGCGACTTTGTCCGTATAACGCTTTGCCAATCATTCGGCTACCGCACATACACGCTCCGGGAGCCTGCGGCCCCGTTCGCGTTCGGAGCGGAGCTCCTCAACCGGGGCCTGCTCACTAGTACAGTGTAAACTAAGTTTGTCGATATAGGTGCTGGTGGGTTTTTGTGGTTGGCAAGGCGCTCAAACCGGAGTTTAGCCGTAGCTAAATGAGGATTTGAGCAACGCAGGCAGCCGCAAAAAGACGCCGCAGATATAGTGATGAAATTTAGTTTACACTGTACT
>ENA-ORXT01000867-ORXT01000867.1-marine-metagenome-genome-assembly--contig:-NODE-867-length-44190-cov-30.757486_pt1 | contig 44190 bp, 35 predicted proteins | sample MGYA00237868_ERZ511482 | MGnify/ENA metagenome assembly ERZ511482
CACAGTCCAAGTCCACGCCGCTGGGAGCAGGGCAGCGAATGCGCGTTGTGTTGCTGAATCAACCTCGTGATTCCGAGGGCGCTTTGGCAACGATGCATGAGTCACTTCTGACCAGTTTAGTAAGTGTCACCTAGCCGACATGGCTCGATACCTGTCCGATAAGCCCGCAAAGCCATCGAGTTGACGTGTTGTCAATTGCACTGCATGCCTGAATCGCGAAGAGATCGGGCGCGCAGCTGAGGTAGGTTCTCTTCGTGACGGAAGCCAGCTACGAACAGTTCCTACAGCATCTCGAAGCAGGAGAAGCGCAGGATGTCCTGCGCGCTGCGTTGATCGTTCCAGGCGCCAATGCCGCTCGCGTCGCCTACTGCTCGACTCTTGCGGAGCAGTGCCTGGAGTTGGCTAACTGGGTTGGCTTCGACTCCATCATTGGAGGTGGAAGCGTTGGCTCAGACGGAGAGTCACGGGGTGGCAGTGGTCGCTTCGATGACTTTCGCGGTCTTGCCGTTGTCTGCCAGATGCTGGCTGAACTTGTTTCTGGCGCCGTCCGGCTACAGGAGGCGGACTTGTACTACGCCGGTGCAGGCCTCGTTCGCCAAGTGATTGAGTGTGAGTACCTTCTTGCAGCGTTCGACGAAGACTTCAGCACCGCAGGGCAGTGGTTCCGAGCCGCCCCATCGGACATTCGAAAGTCGTTCCAGCCGAAGCAACTGCGAAAGCGGTCGGGCTTCGACGACATGGAGTATTGGCACCATTCCGACATGGGAGGACATCCGAGCCCAGCAGGAGCGTTCTTACTCGAACTTGAGCGCCTGGTGCCAAGGATGTCTGACGACCCGAAGCCGACAGCGGACCAGGTTACGGCACATCTTTGGGTAGACCTCGCGACCCATATCGCTCGCGCTTGGGATCGGATGGTTGTCGCTCTACAGAAGTATCATTCGCGCTTCGAAACGGCGGGCCGTCCACGTCGCATAGTCGACGCGGCAAACGCCGCTCATCAAATGTGGTCGGAAGTCGACGTTTTGGCCCACAAGGAAATCTTGGGTGGACTACTCACGGGTATTGCTCAGTTGGATAGTGAACCGACCAGCTAGAACTGTCGTCTTATAGCTCATGGTTCAATACCTGTCCGATTTAGCCCGCAGAGCCATCAAGTAGGGCGAGATTTGGACCGTGGAATGCCCGGCCGCGTACAGTCTGATATGACAACAAACGAGTCCAATGCGAGCGAGGCCGCGATCGAACATCCTTTGCTGACGCGACTCCGAGCGTGGACCCAGAGATGCCTGGTTTGGGGATATGCCCACTGGGTGATTGTTGGTGTGATCGCCTTTCTTGTGACTGTGTTGGGTGTCATCGTTAGCAACACTGCAGCATCGGGTGGCTTGAGCGAGAACAAGTTGGCAGCGCTTGGGCAAGGCCTGATGGTTCTTGGTGGAATTTGCTTTTCGGTCTTCATGGCCCTCTTTGGCTGGGAACTTCGGTCGGATGGCCTTCGGGAGCGTCAGCTGCGGCGTCGCTATGAGCCAATGATCAACGCTGTACTTGGCTCACGGTCTCTGTCAGAGGTGCGCCACATCTGCATTGTCTATCCAGGCTTTGGACGAGGTGGTGATGCGGAGATCGATCTTCGGGATGTGTCAGCGCCATCTAACCTGTCAGCAGAGGTCGCCGAGATGACTTCGAAGAGCCGTGGTGAAGCTGTGGTTTTCTTGGCTCGCCGTGACCAACTACTCGTCCATGACTTGCTGCGAGCGCTGGCTATCGCGGGTTCGAAGGCAGACATCAGCTATGTCGACGACACCAAACTGGCGTCCGTTCTGCTCGATCAAAATGCGAAGAACAACGGCTACAACTACGAAAACAATGTGTTGGAAATCTCGCCAGCAAGCGACAGCCCGACGGGCTCCCGGCCGGTTACGCACATCGTTTCGATCGGACTTCGGTCTAGCTACCTTTCAGTTGCTGTGCTGCAGCACCTCGGCGTAGAAGCTCAAGTCAAGAAACGGCCAGTGAGCATTCGGCAAGCGGGACACGAGGAAACGACAGGTGGTGACGGGCTCGCTGCAATTGCTGTGTGCGAGTTTCCAGCATCCAAGGTCAGCGTCACGGTCATCGGCGGAGCGCACAGTATTGGTACCGCCCGTCTGGGAGATTTAGTAATGCTTAGAGCCCCAGCCGAGCTTCGAGCTTCAAGTTTCGTGAGTGAAGTCCAGGCGAAGAGGTTGAGGTCATACCTTGCCGTCTTTCAGGCTCCCAGGGAGAACGAACGGGATGTTGAGGATGGATGGCCCAGTCAGACGCTGCGGCGCCTGGACCGGACAGACGGCTCGAAAAGCCTCAAGGATCTACTTGCCCAACCGCCAAAAAGTGGTACTTCCGTTGCTCCTGGAGCCCCAACGTCAAAGACTGTCGGCTAGAGCACATGGTTCGATAGCTGTCCGATTAGCCCGCGAGACCAGGAAGTTGACTAATTGTCAATGCTTGCCGCTTGCCGCTTGCGCAGTGGCGCCGTGGCGCCGTCATTCCGGCCACCCGGTTGGTCTTGCTCGGCTGCTGGGATAGCCAAGCGCGTATGTTCGTTGGGAACTAGACGTCAACCGGCGCCCATGTCTTTGCGGACACGTTCACGTAGGTCTTCATCTTGGTGTTGTCGGGCCATCCGTGCTGGTCAATCAGCATTGTTGCGGTTGCGTTTGCGTCAGAAGTGGGCGCTACGTGAATCGCGTTTATTCGACGACCCTCTTCGATCTCAACAGTGCAAAAGATGGCTGCGAGTGCTGTTGTATCGAGCGAAACCGGCGGGTAGAAGACCCTTGAACCTTCTTCGAATAGGAGGCAGAACGAAGAAGACCGCAGAGTCGAGGCGCCTGGGGCGATCAGCGGATTGGGTTTGACAGCGAGGCGCACGATTGCCCGCGAGCTGGTTCTACGAGTAAGAATCCGAGCCATTCGTCTGCGCACCTCGGTGACGGCTTGGCTCGCATCGCCGCTCGCTAGTTCTCCGTGCGCGGTAAACGTACAATCGTCTGTAAGCCACCTCCAAGTGAGCTGTTCCGATCGACCGTCCGATGCATTTAGCTGAAAGTGGCGGCCCCAGTCTTCGACGAGACCGAGTGCGAGGGTCTGCAGCGGCTAAGACAACCACTCTTCAACTTCGTCGCGTGTTCGGCCAACAGCCAACCCCCAAGGGTTGCTCCAAGACCGGATTTCGGCACGCCTCAAGTGGACCAGATGTCGCGGCGCAAGCCACATTGAGCGAAACCATCCATGAGAGCGCCGGAGGTGGCGCCGAACCCGACGTCGATTCTGCAGACCTGACTCGTAGATCGCCTTTGTGCTCGCCGCCTCGAGCAGATAGGCGGGGCTTAGGTCGCCGGTGCGGGCGCCTTGCGCCCACATGAGGTCGATTAAGATGCGCGTTCGACGGTTGACACCCGGATTGTACGAAGCCCAGCCGCTGACTTTGCTCAGCACTCGTGTTCGCTGAATCCACCGACCGTCATCGTGGTGGCCGTTCAGAAGTGCTCGTAGGGTTCCTGAACGCCGAGCGGCCTCAAATCCAAACGAAGCGTACGCATCGCCGACACGGACGTGACCCGCGAGCACGAGCTCTGCGACAGTCCCGAAGAATAGCAACGTCCGCTGTGCGCTTTCGAGAAACAGCGACTCAGCCTCGTGAAACTCCGAAGAGTATAAGAAGCTGCCCTTCATCGGCGAATTCGACCGATATAGCTCTTTGGATGAATGGACTGGTCTTCTGTTGAAGGATGATGATCGGCCATCCGAGAGAAGCACATCCATCGCATCGATGTCCGCAGCCGTTCCCCAGAAGTAGTAGTCATCTTGACCGCTCACCAGAAATAGGCTGCGTCGCCAGTCGGCCTGAAGGGACTGCCACGTTTCGTTGAGACTTAGTAAATTCCGGGCCTGTGCTTGTCGCGCCGATCGCCGCGCCTCGAATAGCCGTAGGACCGCTAGTGCTGCACCTATCACGGCCAGTACAACTGCCAGGCGCTGTTCTATTATGCCAGTCTAGTTTTGTCGACTGTCACCTAGAGCACATGGTTCGATACCTGTCCGATTAGCCCGACATCACGGTTTCTTGAGGCGACTCTTGGTTGATAGGCGACCATTAGTCGCCTCAAGATTCTGACTCCAGTGGGATCACAAGGAGTGGTCACTACCCCCAGGGGCGTTCAGCCAGGTCCAAGTAGGTCTCGATGGTCACGCCCGATTGGTTGTCTTGATCGCTGAACGCCGATCCCCTCACGAAGAGCCCCTCGGGCCCGAACCAGCCGTCGGACCCCCGAATTTCCCCTGCGACAAGTCCGATGTCCTCAGCCCAACGGTCAAGGTCCTCACCCGTCAGCTCGCCATCGATCTGCAGATTCGCCATGACGGAGATCGTCTGCACTGACTCGTCAATATCGACGTATCGATAATTGGCGCTCGATTGGCCGTGCGTGATCCAGGAGCTTATCCACCCAACGACATCAGAAGCTGGCCAGACCGGCTGGATGTAGCTACGTCCGATTTGCTCGACAGCGTCGATCGCGTCGGGTGCCGAGCCGTTCGCCCTGACCTCGACGAGCAGTGCACCCTCACCGTTTTCGTTAATCTGGAAGTCGAGCGATTCGTGGCCGTCGGACCAATTGGTGAAGTCCATCTCGACGAGGCGGATTGTGCCACCGTCTGCGTCTGGGCCCATCCGGGCGCTGATTTCAGGTTCCTCCCAACCGTCCTGTCCCGTGAGCGAAGCGGCCAGCATGTTCTCGAAGTCGCTCGAACTCTGCTGCGTGTTGAACCAAACGGTCACGGTCTTACTCGTGCGTGAGTTCCACTCGCCTTTGTATTGCGTCTGGTATCCGTGGACCGTCGCATCGTCTGGCACATGGAAGTCAGGGAACTCGACGTAACCGAAGTCTTGCGCGAGGAAGTCGCTCAGCGCGGCGCCGACCAGCCCGCCTTCGTCGCTTTGGTGAGCTCGTAGCCATTTGACGAGAGCGGCAGTTTCGTCGGTTGCCCTGATCGCGGTCTGATCTTCCTGTTTGGGAACCGAGGTCACGGCTGGTGCCGATGCCGTCGGGGAGGCCTGTGTAACACTTGGAGCGTCGACGGTTCCCCCGCACGCGCTTACAACCATCAGTGCTACACAGCCAGCGGAAACCGCTTTTCGCCACCGCGTCGTATTGCAAAAACCCGACATGTGTCAACTATGGCACAGCGCCAGCTTCATCAAACGGCTCAGATCTGGCGTCGTAGCCGCAAGGTCGCAGCGGAAACGTTCGATGCGCTAGTCGTCATCGTTACTCGACGCCACCCTCCTGACCACCTGAAGCCACAAAAAACCGATCAAGCGGCGAATCAGCAGCAAACACATCCGACTCACCATCCGAAGCCTCAACCTCGGCCCGCAACCCCGAACCGCCAGAACAAGACGCGACGAAAACGGCGCTGGTGGCAAGGGCAAAATGCCAACCACCAGCGCCGCATTGATTCAACCAACTTGCGTGCCATCGTCACTCTCGCCGTCGTGGCGGTGTATCCATCGACGGATCGGCAGCCGAAACATCAAGTCGAGCAGAGCAAGTCCGACTAGTCCCGGTAGAACGTCACTCGCCGACGGAACTCCGCGGGTAATGAGCCCCAAAACTGCTGCGAACAACAGTGTTCCCGCAAACGCCACCTCGCCAACCGAGTCATCCGCCGAATGTGGCGAGACGAACAAGCCCGAACACAACCTCAAGAAATCGCGGCTTGACAAGGGAGCGTCCGGTCGTCCCCCTGCGTGCGACGCGATTGTCACGAGGCGAGATAACTCGATTTGGGAGGTCCCAATCGATGGATCTCGCCCAATCGGGGGAGTCTTAATCTCCGGTTGACAGATGTCGAACGCTTGTTCGATACTGCAGGGATGCGGAGTGCAGCACACCTTGAACTTGTACGCGGGTCGATGACCACTGCGGCCACGCTGGCGCACGAGCGCACCTTGCCTGTGGCCGAGGTGCTTGGCCAGGTTGTGCCTTCGGGATACCTCAAACGCGGCAGCACTGTTGCGGTGCATGGCGTGGGCGCCACATCGTTCGCGTTGGCCCTGGTGGGCGAAGCAATCCGCAAGGGTTCGTTCTTGGCCGTGGTCGCACCCGAATCCTTTGGACTTGGGGCCTGTCTTGACTTCGATATCCCGTTGCGGCGAGTCGTGCAGTTCGTTCTGCCTAATGATGCATCTCGTTGGCCCCAAGCCGTGGCGTCGATCGTCGAGGGCTTCGATGTGGTGATCATTGCTGACCGGCATCGGGTGAGTGCATCCCAGGCCCGCCAACTCACTGCCCGTAATCGTGAACGAGGCTCGGTGATCGTGAACGTCGGCGGCCCTGCGTGGGCCGAAGCGGCCGACATGCGATTCGACGTGGAGGCCTCTGGTTGGTCAGGGCTCGGACAAGGTTATGGGCATCTTCAGATGCGCGAAGTGACCGTGCAGGTCGCAGGTCGTCGCCATCACGGTGCGAGTCGTGGCCACCAACTGCTGCTTCCTGCCGCTGGTGGCGGGGTCGGCGAAATCGAGACCGCTCCGGCCGCAGTCATCGGGCATGACCGTTTCGCACAAGAAGCAGTTTCCGAAGAAGTCGTGCCCAAAGAATCAGTGCGTGAAAACAGCGCGATGGCGGCCGAACGTCGCGTTGCTTCGCCACGTGAGGTGGCCCTTTCTGGTCCAGCCGGTGACCAAGTCGAGAGTGAAGCGCCGCGCCGATTCGCTGGTGCCGACATCGATGCGCTGCTCGATGCCATCGAAGCAAAAGAGTCCAACGAGGCAGCTGCTGCAGGGTCTGATGCCGATGACCTCGATGCCACGGCCTGACCGCAATGCCGCGACCTGATAGCGCAGAACGGCTGACGGTCGTTTCTTGTCGGAGTTGGGCGGTGGTCGGGTGCGGTCATCGCCCCGACGATGTTGCTGCAGTTTTTGTGGCGAACCGAGTGGTTGCTTCGTCTTTGGCTGCTCAGCAGCTTGGTGTTGTTGTTGGCCTTCGGCGACGAGAAGCGCAGCGCCGTGCCCCGGGTTTGGTTGTGCTGGCGCCCGATCCAGCCGCCGAGGCGCGAGCCTTTGCCCCGGTCTTGCAGGTGCTCGATGATCTGACGCCGCGCATCGAGATCGATCGGCCCGGCCAATGTGCATTCTTGACCCGTGGGCCAAGTCGCTACTTCGGTGGCGACCAGTCGATGAGCGACCGTGCGGCCCGTATGGTCGCCGATGCGCTCGATGGGTGCACCAGCGTGCATGTGGGCACTGCCGATAGTCGATTCGCTGCGCTACGAGCGGCGACACTGGCCGAAGCCGACCGTGCCCGCGTCGTGCCAGCCGGGGCGAGTGCTGCGTTTCTTTCTTCGTTGCCGATCGGTCTGCTGGTGGCCGATATCGACGTGCCAGCCAAGCGTAAGGTGGTCGAAGATCTTGTCGATGTGCTTCGACGCCTCGGCCTGACCACCTTGGGGGCCTTCGCCGAACTCGATCTCGGCGATGTTATTGCCCGGTTCGGATCGGTTGGGGTGCAAGCCCACACCTGGGCGCTGGGTCTTGATGATCGGCCAACCGCAGCTCAAGACCCGCCGCCAGAACTCGAGGTCGTGATCGACCTTGATCCGCCACTTCAACGAGTCGACCAAGCGGCGTTTATCGCCAAGACACTCGCCGAGGAGTTCATCCGCAAGCTGGGAGCACGAGGCATCAGCTGCGCTCGGGTGGCGGTCATTGCCGAAACCGAACATGGCGAAACGCAGATGCGATTATGGCGATCTGAAGAAGCGTTCAGTGCAACCGCGATCTCTGACCGTATGCGATGGCAGCTCGACGGCTGGCTCTCTGGCCCGCAACGAATGCGACCCTCGGGGGGATTATCTCGCCTGGCGTTGCGGCCCGACGACATCAGCGTGGCAGCAGGTCGACAACTCGGGTTCTGGGGCGAACAGACTGGTCTTGCCGAACGAGCAGCACGCTCGATAGCACGAGTGCAAGGCATCGTCGGCGTAGGGGTGGCTCGAGTTCCCGAGATGCGTGGCGGCCGCAACCCCGGCGAAAGGATCGTTTCGATAGCAGCCGAGTCAGTTGATCTGGTCGAACGGTCAACCGCAGTCGATCGCAAAGCGGGTGGGGGAGCGATTGACCCGGCAGCCGGCATCGCTGCTGCTGGGATCGCACCCGAAACAGGCGCCCAAGGTTGGATTGGCGAGCTACCCCCGCCAGCCCCAAGCAAGGTGCATCAACCCGGCATCGCGATCGGCGTGCTCGGGGCTGACCAAGAGCCGGTGCAGGTAAGTAGCAGGGGCATCATGGCCAGCATCCCGATGTGGGCCGAGATACCTCGCCAAGGGCCGATTGAGATCACCGGATGGTCCGGACCCTGGCTACTCGACGAACGCTGGTGGCAAGGTGAGCGCCACCGACGAGAGGTCCGCATGCAGGTCACCCTCGTCGACGGCCGAGCCTTCGTAGCGAGTTGTCATCGAGGTCAATGGTCCATCATCGCCACCTATGACTAGTGGTAGGCCGGCTTCGCTGGCGCTCATCAACTGTTGCGTCCCCGGGTTGTGTTCATGGGTCGTAACATTTGCTTGCGTCATGTTCGGTACGATCGGCTGGTGGGTATGGGCGACGACACTGCGGCAGTCGAGGATCCGCTCGATGCCGACGCCATCGAGCGCTGGTTCGTGCAGCGAGGCGTGCCGCAGGCCATCTTCCACTACAACGCAGCCGAAGATGTGCTGACCCGTATGGTGCCGTATCTGGCCGCAGTGTTCCTGTTGGGCGCATTGGCCGGGTTTGGTGATCGTTTTAGTGGATGGCGTCAGTTCGGTGTTGCCGTCGCAGCGTTTGCGATCCTGACTGGCTTGGCGATGGTGGTGAACCGGTTGCGGGGCCGTCGCAACTTTGCACTACCCGACGACGTTGGTTACGTCGAAATTGGGTTGTTCTTGTGTGGAGCACCGTTCGTGGCATTGCTTTTCAGTGACTGGCGCTGGCAGCCGGTGTGGTTATTTGGTCTCAACCTCGTCATGCTCGGGATCGGCTACGTCGTGACGACCTACGGCGCGGTGCCGATGCTTCGGTGGGGCGTCCGAGAAGTCGGGGTGCAGGTACGCGGGATCGTCAACGTGTTGTCGCGGCTGTTGCCACTGCTATTGCTGTTCGCCACGTTCCTGTTTCTCAACGCCGAGATGTGGCAGGTCGCGCACGAAATGACCGCCAAGCTGTTCGTGGTGGTCATCGCCATGGTGCTGTCCCCAGCCGTGATCTTCTTGGCGCTGCGGTCACCCGACGAGATTGTCAGCCTGCACTCCTTCGATGGCTGGAGGCAGATCGACGAAATTTGCCACGGCACTGATGCGCCGCTTTCCAAACGCGCTCAGGTCCCCGATACGAAGCCTCATCTCGTGCCGCTCGATCAAGGCGAGCGCCGAAACCTGGCCTTGTTGATGTTGGCGGCACAACTGGTGCAGACAGTCCTCGTGGCAGTGAGCATCGGTCTGTTCTTTGTTGCCTTTGGGCTGTTCACAGTACGAGAAGAGACGTTGTTGCAGTGGACTGAAATCTCTGCGGGGAGCTTCGATCCACTGGCGCGATTCTCGCTGCTTGGGGCTGAAGTGATCGTCACCTGGGAACTGTTTGCTGTGTCTGGATTCATTGCCGCCATTTCGGCGTTGCAGTTCGCAGTTTCGCTCAATAGCGACGAGGCCTATCGCCAACAGTTCTACGCCTCGCTAGAACGCGAGATTCGTGAAGTGTTGGCCGTGCGAGCCCGGTATCTTCACCCGATGGTGCAGCAGGCGTTGAGCGTCGACGCAACCTGAGGCGACAGGGGTTGCGTTCGAGGGAAATCGAACGTACGTTCTTAGTCGTGAGTAGGGCGCTCCTAAACAAGGAAGTTGCTTTTGGGATGGCGTAATCCGCCAGTTCCATGGCACGAACTCGAACGTCGATTGGCAGGGCGGTCAGGGCGCGCGCCTTCGGGTAAACCCGACGAATGGGCCCCCGGCGACGGCGGCGATTCGCCAGCGTGGTCCCGCAAGCGAAACGAATATGTTGCCCCACCCATCGAGCTGGCCACGGCCACCACCCCGTACGCAGAGCTGCATTGCCACTCCAATTTCAGCTTCTCCGATGGGGCATCTGACCCCGAAGAGTTGGTGCAAGAGGCGGTGCGTCTTGGCCTGCGGGCGTTGGCGATCACCGATAACAACGGCTTCTACGGCATCGTCCGATTTGCCGAAGCGGCTCGTGCCCATGGATTGCCAACCGTGTTTGGCGCCGAACTCTCGCTGTTCGATCATCGCGGCCCGGGCCGGGGCCCGTCGCAGCTGGTGATCTTGGCCCGGGGCCCACACGGCTACGCCCAGCTCGCACGGGCGATCAGCGAAGCCCAACTTGCTGGGTCCAAAGGAGATCCTCGAACAACGGTCGCAGCCCTTGGTGAACTCGCTCGCGCCGTCGAGCCAGATCCATGGGTGGTGCTGACGGGCACGAGCAGGGGAGCGGTGCCTCAGGCGCTCATCGATCAGGGCCCGAGTGCAGCCCAACGGGAACTCGAAAAATTTGTTGCGGCCTTTGGTGCAGACAACGTGCTGGTCGAAATTTGGGATCACGGGCATCCACTCGATTCAGCCCGTAACGACGAACTGGTGCGAGTCGCCGCCACAGTTGGGGTGCAGGTCGTTGCCGCAAACGATGTCCGCTACCACTCGCCGCAACGTCGACCGTTGGCGACCGCTCTGGCCGCAGTTTCTGAACGCGCCAGCCTCGATGCCATCGATGCGCAACTCCCCGCAGCCGCCACCGCACACCTGCGATCGGGCGCGGAGCAGGCCTATTGGTTTCGCCGTTACCCCGGTGTTGTCGAACGCACGGCCGAGATTGCGTCGCAGTGCGCATTCGACCTCGCCTTAGTCGCTCCGCAACTGCCGCCGTTTCCTTGCCCCCAAGGCTTCGACGAGATGAGTTGGCTGCGCGAACTCACCGAACGACACGCAATCCGGTGGTACGGCACCCGCCACGACGAACAGGTCGAGGGAGCCTGGAAGCAGATCGACCACGAGCTGGTCACCATCGATCAACTTGGCTTTCCCGGCTACTTCTTGGTGGTGCACGACATCGTCGAGTTCTGCCGCCGCAATGACATCTATTGCCAAGGCCGAGGTTCGGCCGCCAACTCTGCGGTGTGCTTTGCGCTTGGCATCACCAAGGCCGACGCGGTCTCGCTGGGGCTGCTCTTTGAACGGTTTCTCTCCCCCGAACGCGATGGCCCACCCGACATCGACATTGACATCGAAAGCGGTCGACGAGAAGAAGTCATCCAATACGTCTATGAACGCTACGGGCGACACCATGCCGCCCAGGTCGCCAATGTGATCACCTACCGGGCCCGATCATCGGTTCGAGACATGGCTCGGGCTCTGGGATACGCGCCGGGTCAGCAGGATGCATTTGCCAAAAACCTCAGCCGCTGGACCGGGCTGACCAAACAAGAGATGCAAGATGGCACCGGCCAGCCCGAATCAGCGATCCCCGACGATGTCATGACATTGGCAGCCGAACTCGAAGATGCCCCTCGACACCTGGGCATTCACTCAGGCGGCATGGTGATTTGTGACCGCCCCATCATCGAAGTCTGCCCGGTCGAGTGGGCCCGCATGGCTGATCGCAGCGTGTTGCAGTGGGACAAAGAAGATTGCGCTGCGGTTGGGCTGGTCAAGTTCGACTTGCTCGGACTGGGCATGTTGAGTGCGCTGCATCTCGCGGTCGATCTGATCGGCGATCACTACGACATCACCATCGATCTGGCAGGCATCCCCCAAGAAGACGCCGTGTATGACATGTTGTGCAAAGCCGACTCGATTGGTGTCTTCCAAGTCGAGAGCCGAGCCCAGATGGCCACGCTTCCCCGACTCAAGCCCCGCACGTTCTATGACCTGGTCGTCGAAGTTGCCTTGATACGTCCGGGGCCGATCCAAGGCGGTTCGGTGCACCCCTATATTCGGCGCCGCAACGGTCGCGAAGAAGTCACCTATTTGCATCCTCTCCTCGAGAATGCGTTGTCGAAAACGCTGGGCATTCCGCTGTTTCAGGAACAGCTGATGCAAATGGCCATCGACGTAGCCGGGTTCAGCGCAGCCGAGGCCGACGAGCTACGCCAAGCCATGGGGTCCAAACGCAGCCAAGCTCGCATGGAACGGTTGCGAGAGCGCTTCTACAACGGCATGAGCGAACGAGGCATCATCGGCGAAACCGCAGACCTGATCTGGGAGAAGCTGGCCGCCTTCGCAAACTTCGGGTTTCCCGAGAGCCATTCGGTGAGCTTCGCCTATCTCGTCTATGCGAGCTCGTGGATCAAGCACCACTATCCCGGCGCCTTCTGCGCGGCGTTGCTGAATGCACAACCAATGGGGTTCTACAGTCCGCACACCTTGGTGCAAGACGCACGCCGTCACGGGGTCAAGGTGTACCGACCATGTATCAATGCCAGCGCGGCCGACGCGGTCCTGGAAGGAACCGTGGCCGACTCGACAATGCGGATGGGAATCTCGTCGGTGCGCCACATCGGCGACGACCTGGCGGCGGCGATCATTGTCGAACGCAACGCCAACGGTCCATTTGTCAGCATCGAGTCTGTGCGCCATCGCACCGGTGCTGACCGCCGAGTGCTCGAAGCGCTCGCCACCGCAGGAGCCTTTGATCGTCTCGACGTGCTCGACGCCGACTCCCACGATCGGCGCCAGGCCTTGTGGGCGGCAGGGGCGGTGGCTGCGACCGGGCCGGGACAGCTACCAGGCATCGTGACCGGCGTCGAGGCTCCACAACTTCCTGGCATGTCTGAGCGCGAACTCGCCCAAGCAGACATGTGGGCAACGGGAGTCTCGGCCGAGGGCCACCCAACCCGCTTCATTCGCGAACGCCTCGCTTCCGAAGGTGTGGTGGTATCGACCGACCTGCAAAACCACCCTCGGTCAAAGGTGCTCATTGCCGGTGTGGTCACTCATCGGCAACGACCAGCAACTGCGGGTGGAACCACATTTTTGAATATCGAAGACGAGACCGGGCTGATCAACGTGGTCGTGTCGAAGGGGTGCTGGATTCGGCATCGCATCGTTGCTGGTACTGCACCAGCAATGTATGTACAGGGCCGTCTCGAACGCAGCGAGGGAGTGGTGAACGTTATTGCTGAGCGCATGTATCCGCTGTCGCTGCAGGTGCAGACGACAAGTCGTGACTTTCGTTAGCGGCCACAATTCGGCGCCGATGAGCTTCGAGGCCTAGGTCAAGGGCTGTTACCGGGTACCGTCTGCGCGCAACATGGCTGAATCGAAGGCCGCTCGTGGCGGCGCACGGCAGGGCCTGACCTTGCGGCTGGCCCGGATTCGACGCGCCGGGTTGTCGTCCATCGGCGATGTGGGGGAGCGGATGGCCGCGTTGCTGTTGCTGGTCATCGTTGCGTTGTTTGCTGGTCTCACGTTGGGGCACAACACCGATCGGTTGGAAGAGCTGCCGGGACTCTTGTTGATGGTGCCAGCAGCGATTGCGCTCCGAGGCAACATCTTTGGTGCGCTCGGCTCCAGGTTGGGCACCGCAATTCATGCTGGCACGTTCCGACTGACACTGCGCCCGTCGTCGGTTGTTGGCGAGAACGTGTTGTCATCGCTCGTGCTCACGTTGGCAACCTCGGTGAGCCTGGCCGTGCTGGCGAAAGGCGCGGCGGTTGTTTTCGGGTTGGCGGACTCGATTCAGCTGGCCGACTTCGTGGTGATCAGCGTGGTGGGAGGCCTACTGGCCTCGACAGCGGTGCTGGTAACGGCGCTCGGGCTGACCGCCGGGTCGGTGCGATTCGGATGGGATCCAGACAACGTGACCGCCCCGTTGGTCACTGCGGTGGGCGATGTCGCGACTGTTCCTGCGTTGGTGCTTGCTTCGACGTTGGTGGGCCATCGGTGGCCGGTTGGCATCGTCACTGTCGTTTCGGTGGTTGCCATTCCGATTGCTGCGTTTGCGGTCATCAAGCTCGGGCGGCCCGGTTTGAAGACCATTCTTCGTGAGTCGACGCCGGTGCTCCTTGTTGGTATCTTGCTCGACCTCGTTGCCGGGGTAACCGTTGAGCGTCAGCTCGGATCGTTTGCACTGTTTCCGGCGATTCTGGTCTTGTTGCCAGCCTTCCTGGCGGTGGCCGGTGCTCTTGGCGGCACCCTGTCGAGTCGGCTCGCAAGCCAGCTTCATCTCGGCACGATCTCGCCGAGTCGGCTACCCGAGTCACGGGCACGGGGCGAAATCGTTGCTTCCATCGGGCTGGCGTTCCCAGTATTTGCCACGTGTGGACTTCTCGCGCACGTGTTGTCGCGTGCGTCGGACCTGGCGAGTCCAGGAGTCGGCTGGTTGATTGTTGCGTCGTTGCTTGCAGGACTTGTCGCCACCGTCATGTCTGCGATCGTTGCGTACTACAGCACGATCGTCAGCGTGCGCGTCGGGCTTGACCCGGACACCTATGGGATTCCCCTCGTCACCAGCTCGATGGATCTCTTCGGTGCGTTCACTCTGATTCTTGCGATCGAACTCTTGGGGTTCATATGAGTCATTGGTTTCTCGGCGAACCGGTCGTGTCGGAACTATGTTGAAAGGAACAGCTATGTTCTTCTGCTCTCTACCAGGTGTCACCAGCGAGAACGTTTCGGCGCGTTCGTGCGTCGCGATGGCGAGGTAGACGTGGCACTCGACGACAGGCCGAACAATTTGAGATCAATGTTGGCCGAGGCCAAGAATCTCAGCGAGTTGATGGTGGACCTAGCCTACGCCTCGGTGTACTTCGGTGATATCGAAATGGCAGCCGAGGTCACCGAACTCGAGGAGCAGATGAGCGATCTGGTTCACGACATGCGCCAGATTTGCGTGCTGGCAGTTCGCAAACCTCGCGAAGCCGAAGGTATGTCTTCGGTGTTGCAGGTTGTGAGCGCGATCGAGCGCATCGGCAACGATGCGGTGGACATCTCTCGTATCGTGACCCACAAGCTGGGTATCCCGGCGGAATTGGTCGCTGATCTGAGCGATGCGGCCGAGGTCTCTCACCGGGTGCTCGTGAGCGACGGATCGCATATGGCCAATCGGCCTGTTGCCGATTTCGAACTACCCGTTGCGACCGGAATGCGGATCTTTGCGGTGCGTCGTGGCCGGCAATGGATCACGGCGGTCGATGGGGATTTCATCATGTTGTCGGCCGACGTGCTGTTCTTGCGCGGTTCGCCTGCCGGCATTGTTCGGCTTCGGGAACTGGCCGGTGCCGCGGCGTGGCAGCCGCCTCGCCAGCCCGAAGACCCGATGGTGTCGGACCTCGACCGGGCGGTCGATGTTCTGGTCGAGATGAAAGATCTCAGCGAGGCCGCGGTGGGCTTGGCGTATTCGTCGTTAGTGCTTGGCAATCGCGGCCTGGCGGCCGAGGTTCACCAGTTGGAGACCCGACTCGACGACATGAATGATCGGCTCGAACTGTGGGTGCTGCGGGCGGCTCGCGAAGATCTTGATCCCTCGCCATTGCGCGGCTTGTTGCACCTCGCAAAGGCAGCCAAGGACCTGGGCGATCAAGCAAAACAGATGACGTGGGTGGTCGAGCAAGGCGAATCGGTTCATCCCATTCTCGAACTGGCCTTGGGCGAGAGCGACGAAGTGGTTGTCGAGTTTCCAATCGCAGCTGGATCAGTTGCCGACGGGCACACCTTGGTCGAACTTGAACTGAACCTCGAACCAGGGTTTACGGTGCTGGCGATTCGTCGCGGCCAGCGCTATATCTACAGACCCCGCGGCGTGCAGATGCTCTACGCCGGCGACGAGATCATCGCCAGCGGACCCGACGAGGGGCGCGAACAGCTGGCGGCACGTTTCGGCTGGCAGCTACTTCGAGACAGCGAGACGGGCGAAGACGAACTCGTTCCTACCTAGTCGGCGGTGCGCGGTTGGCGCAGAAAGCAACCGGAGATGTGTCGTCTCTGACTAGGTACGCAGAGGCGTGCGCTTGACGGCTTTGCTGATCGAAAGCGCCCATTTGGGCGCTCTGGGTACGCTGACCAGATAGCGTCGGGCCAATGACCGATCAGCTTCGCTTGCTCTCGATTCATGCCCATCCTGACGACGAATCGTCCAAGGGCGCAGCCACCACCGCCAAGTACAGCGACAGCGGCGTGCATGCGGTTCTCGTTTGTGCGACTGGCGGCGAAGAGGGTGACATCTTGAACGAGGCGGTGAAGACCCCCGAGGTCGAAGCCGATTTGTTCAATGTGCGCATGGCCGAACTCAAAGCCGCAACCGACATCATTGGCTATCACGTGGTCGAGATGTTGGGTTACCGAGACTCAGGAATGAAAGACGGCGAGGCCAACAACAATCCCGAGTGCTTTTGGGCCGCTCCGATAGCCGAGTCGACCGCCCGGTTTGCGGCGCTGCTGCGCAAGCATCGCCCTCATGTGGTGATTAGCTATGGCGATCCAATGGGCGGCTATGACCATCCCGACCATGTTCGAGTTTGGGAGATCACCGACCCGGCCATCGCGATGGCCGCTGATCCTGATGCTGATCTCGACGGCGAGCCGTGGCAAGTTCTGAAGTTGTACAACTCCATGTGGTCTCGGGCTCGGATGTTACGCATGCACGAGAAGTTCGAAGAGCTCGGAATGAAGTCGCCGTTTGAGCCGTGGTGGTTTGAGCGCCCTGATCACGATCACATGATCACCACCGCCATCGACGTCAGGGGTTTTTATCAGCGTCGTACCGATGCGCTGCTGGCCCACCAAACCCAGGTTGATCCCACCTCACCGTTCTGGTTTGGCCTGCCCGACGATGTGATGGCCGAGTTGAATACTCACGAGAGTTTCTGTCGGGTGTGGAGCAAAGTCGACGCCCCAGCGTCTGCCGAGGCGAAGGAAACCGACCTGTTCGCCGGCATATCCGTCGAGGCCTCCCATGGCTGAATTCTGGAGCGAAGACTGGTTTGTGGCGGTCAACGAAGCCGCAGCCGACCTGCCCGAGGTCGAGGGAGTCTCCTTCAGCTTCGATGTCGAGGTCGCCGAGTCGGCCAACGGCAAGGTGCGGGCTCATGGGCAGGTCGTGAACGGCCAACTGACGGCGTTTTCGTCGGGCAAGTTCGTGCCAGAGTCCAAGGGCGAGAAGGCCGATGTGTCCTTTATTGGCAAAGCGAAGCGCCTGCTGCCCATTATCACCGGCGAACAAGACGCCATGGTCGCCTACATGCTTGGCGAGCTGAAGATCGACGGCGAGTATCAACTCGTGGTCGATCATCTGGCTAACCGGGGCGATCGAGCCGCGCTCGCCCGATTTGGCGCTGCGGTCGCTGCCGCCACCGACTGACGGGCAGCGCGCGGGCCCGCGTCGATCGGCAGCCCCAAGAGTGGATCCGGTTGGAGCTGCGGACTCGCAGATAGGCGAGCTGGTGCTTACCGGCGGCGCTGGAGATTGCGGATGGCCGCCCAGCTGATGAGCTTCGCACCGCTGTCAGCGACGAGTCGACGGTTGGTCGGGTCGGTCAGAAGCGCATGATCACCAATGCGGTGATCGGTCTCGCCGAGCAATGCGTGTAGCTCTGGAGTGTCGATGGCGGGCTGCACGCTCAACTCGGTGACACCTGGTTCGAGTGAGGCAAGAAAATCAGCAAATGCGTGCGGGCGATCATCGCCTTCGAGAACTGCAGTCCGGTCCGGCGAAAGAACGCCTTCCTGCTCAGCAAGCGAGCGCAGCGGAAAGCCGGCCTTGTCCTCGGTTCGCGGGTCGGCGAGACGAATCGGAAGCGCAAACTCGCAGGCCAGATCGAGGTAGATGTCGAACAGCTCAGGCCGCAGCACCAACGCGGACAAATGGCTGTCGAGGTGGGTCGGGTCGAACCCCCAGGCCACTGCCCGTTCGATCTGGGCACGGCACTCGCGCCGTACTTCGTCGCTGTCGGCATGTTCCCACAGGTCGGCTGCGGTTCGAGGGAAGCCACCCTCGCCGCTATGCAGGGTGGGAGCGTGGGTGATGCAGCTCCATCGATAGCAGCTGAACTCGGCATTGAGCGTCAGATGCACGCCAACGTCGGCACCGCGGTAACCCCGAACGGCCTCGCGCGCCCAAGGTGCGGGCACCATCAGCGATGCATTGGTCGCAATCCCTGCCCGCAGCGATTCGTAACAACCTATGTTGGCGGCGTGGTACATGCCCAGGTTGTCGCTGGTAATGATGAGAAGCCGCTGGTCAGCCTGGTAGCCCAGCCGCTCAGCCAGAGTCATAAGCCGAGCGTAGTGCGCAGCAATTCACATCTGTGACGATCTGGTCGTGCGATGCGCAGAAAAATCTTCGTAGATCTGTCTAATCGGGCAAGGTGATGTCGGCGGCGCCACAGGCTGGCCAGAATCCGAGCCAGTCGCGGCGGGCTCTGTTTGCCGAAGATGTGAACTCAGCTTTGAGCATCGTGTTGGGTGCATAAAAGAGTGCAGTCGCGTAGCCGCCCTGGATCATTGCCTGGTTGATGAAAAGTCCGTCGTCGGCCCGGTGGACGTAGGCCAACATGCGGCTGTACTGGTCACGAGATTCCTTGTCTCGACTCAGGTACACCGTGGTTCCGGCGGGTAGCAGCTCAGCGGCATAGGCCGATGCTTCGCTACCAAAGCACTCGGCTGGGCGAGGCCCGCCCGCCTTTTCGGGCGTGTCGATGCCGAGCAACCGGACAGTCTCGACCCGGCCATCGACGGTGACAATGATCGTGTCGCCATCGACGACTCTGTCGACGGTTGCTACGAAGCCGAGGGCCGATACCGATAGTCGGTCTGACTCAGAGACAGATTGGCGGGTACAGCCAGCAGCAAGCGCCGTCGCAACCAGAACGGTCGCAGCCAGCACACGCATCGACCAGATCGTTGGTCGATGGGCTCTAGGGCAACGGGGTCTAGGCGGCGGTGCGACGCCGTTTGGTGTTGCTGGTATCGCGCGCGGCATCTTGCAGAGCTTGGCGAGCAGCCAGAATGCCCTTACGGCCAGTCTCGATGGTCTTGGTATCGAGGCGCCACTGGGTGGTGCGGTTCGCCAACTCGTCGCCGGTTGGCATGCTGCGCAAGTGGCGCTCCGGGAGATCGTCGGCATCGCCGATCTCGTTGCGGTCTTCATAGGTGGCGGCGTCAAACAACTGAGTCATGAATACATCATGACAAGGGGGTGTGACAGTCTCGATTGGAGGCCCTACAACCAGCGGCAAGTGGCTCAAAATCAGCCTTCTCTGCGTCTGTTCTAGCACCTGTTGGCTGGTTTCACGTAACGTCGGGCCCATGGGAACTGACAAGGTCGAAGAAACACAGACGCATCATCGCAGCTGCCCGTTGTGCGAAGCGTGCTGTGGGCTCGAGATCACCACGCGTGGTGACCAGGTGGTCCGTATCCGTGGCGATATGAACGATCCGTACTCAAAGGGCTTCATTTGTCCCAAGGGCTCGACCCTCAAGCAGCTACATGAAGACCCTGACCGGCTCACCAGTCCTCGAATCCGCACCGCCGACGGCTGGAAAGAAGCCACGTGGGACGAAGCGTTCGCCGAGATCGAGCGGCGGCTTGCGCCGATCGTGGATGGTCACGGACGTCAAGCGCTTGGCACCGTTCTCGGCAACCCAAACGTACACAATCTGGGAGGGCTTCTCTACGGTCGACCCGTCCTGACTGCGGTTGGCAGCACCAACATCTTCTCGGCGTCGACCGTTGATCAGATGCCAAAGCACGTGAGCGCCGGACTCATGTGGGGCCGCCCCGACATGTTCCCCCTAGCTGACATTGACCGCACTGACTACTTGCTCATGCTCGGCGCCAATCCATACGTTTCCAACGGAAGCTTGTTGACCGTTCCTGATTTTCCCGGCCGCCTCGAAGCGCTCCGCGAACGCGGGAAATTCGTGGTCGTCGACCCACGGCGCACCAAGACTGCCGAAAACGCATCCGAGCATCTAACCATCGTTCCTGGCACCGATTCGTTCTGGCTGCTGGCGCTGATCAACACGTTGTTCGACGAAGGTCTGGTCGATATCGGGCGTCTTGAACCCCATGTCAGTGGTGTCGCCGAAGTCCAAGAAATCGCGTCGCACTACTCGGCCGAAGCGGTGGCTACGCAATGTGGCATCAGTGCGGAAACCACCCGCCGTATCGCTCGTGAGTTGGCGGCCGCTCCAACCGCTGCTGTCTATGGCCGCATGGGGGCGCACACGGTCGAGTTCGGCACGATCGCAAGCTGGGCCACCGACGTGCTCAACGTGCTGACCGGCAACCTCGACAAACCCGGCGGCATCATGTTCAACTGCTCGCCAACCCAGAACCTCGCACCATCAGAACCCGGCGGCCGTGGTTTCAAGCTCGGTCGCTGGACCGGCCGAGCTTCGGGGCGCCCCGAAGCCAAGGGCGAACTGCCGTGTGCGACCCTGGCCGAAGAGATCACGACCCCGGGCGACGACGCAATTAGAGGTTTGTTCGTGCTGGCATGTAACCCGGTGCGATCCTTCCCCAACAGCGACCGCATCAACGAAGCCCTGCAGCAGCTCGATCTGCTCGTGGTCGTAGACCCCTACGTCACGGCCACCGCACGGCATGCGCACGTGATCTTGCCTCCAACGTCAGCACTCGAGCGCAGCCACTACGACTTCGCCTTCGAAGGCGCGATGATCCGGTCGTTCGCCAAATATTCGCCAGCCGTGTTCGAGACCGACAACCCGAGCGAAGAAGAGATCTTGAGCCGGCTCGCGCTAGTCATCGGCGGACAGCCCCACGATGCAGATCCCAACATCATTCACAACATGATGATGGAACAGATTGTTGACCAAGAACTCGGGCGCAGCTCATCGCCTGTGCACGGTCGTGACAAAGCCGAGATTCTCGACGCGCTGGCCGGCTGGGACTGGTCTGAGCAGATCATCGACTTCCGGCTCCGGGTTGGCCAACATGGCGACGGCTTCGGAGCCAATCCCGACGGTTTGACCCTGCAGAAGCTGATCGATGACTATCCAAGCGGTGCCGACTTTGGTCCGCTGGTACCTCGGTTCCCCGACGCCATCAAGACAGTTTCCGGCACGGTCGAGTTGGCGCCGCAACCAATCCTCGATGATCTGGCGCGCCATCAGGCTGCATTCGCCGAGCTCGGCGAGACCAACGACCAGATGGTGCTCATTGGTCGCCGAGATCTCAAGACAGTGAACTCATGGATGCACAACGTCAATGTGCTGATCAAGGGCAAGACTGATTGCACGCTGCAGGTACATCCCGATGATGCCAGCCGTCTCGGTCTCACCAATGGCGGCAGCGCCCACGTGGTTTCGCGTGTCGGCAAGGTCGTTGCCCCGGTCGAAGTGACCGACCAGGTCATGGCAGGCGTGGTGTGTTTGCCTCATGGCTGGGGTTACGACGAAGCAGGCATCGAGATGAACACGGCGAAGACCAAACCAGGTGTCAACTCAAATGCACTGACCGACGATCAAGCGCTCGATGCGTTGTCAGGCAACTGCGCACTCAACGGCATACCCGTGGCAATCTCAGCGGTCTGAGCCAAGGTAACGACCGCCAAATTCTTCGTCGGGTTCGCCGACGACATGAGCTTGCTGCAGGAGTTGTGAGCCCCAGCGAGCAATTCGGTTAACGAGGAGCCTGGTTCAGCGCGGGGTTTGGATCAACATGCCGCCGTCGACGACCAGTACTTGGCCGGTCGCCAGGTCGCTGCCTTCGATGAACCCCATGCACGCATCGGCGACGTCTTCGGGGTCACAGACCGCCTTGAGAGGCACCGACGATGCCGCAGCCTCGGCTACGGCATCGTGCACGTCGTCGCCTTGGCCCTCTTTCCACCACCGGCCGGTGATGAAGCCGGGCGCAACTGCATTGACGCGGACCTCGGGGGCCAGAACTCGTGCCATCGTCACGGTCAGATTGTTGAGTGCTGCCTTCGAGGCGCAGTAGGGCAGCGATGAGCCCACACCTGCGACGCCTGAAACCGACGAGATCGAGATGACCTCGCCGCCGCCATCGGCCCGCAGGTGATCGGCTGCGGCCCGCATCATCTGAAACGGCCCCATGGTGTTGACTGCGTAGAGCCGGTGCCAATCGTCTGCGGTGATGCCATCGAGATCCTTGTGGGGCACGAACACGGTGGTGCCAGCGGAGTTGACCAACACGTCGAGGCGGCCAAAGGCGGCGGCGGCTTCGTCGATCATGTGACGGCAATCAGCATCTTCGGCAACGTCGCCCTGAACCGCAAGGCCTTTGACCCCAAGCGCAGTGACATCGGCGGCGGTTTGTTCGGCGGCTTCTTGGGACCGGCTGTAGTTCACGGCAACGTCGCAACCGCGAGCTGCAAGCGCCAGCGCAGTGGCCCGGCCAACCCCAGTGCCGCCACCAGTAATAAATGCTGCTTTGCCTTTGACGTCCATAACCCAACACTACTTTTAGCAAGCGCTGGAGCAGTAACCAGGCGGGACATGCATCGCCATCACGTCACGTCGCTACTTGGTGCGATTCGTCAGGTTAAGGTGCCGTCGCAGTACCGTGTTTGAACTTTCTATGATCTAGCAGAAATCTTAGTGACCTGATAGAACATAGCTGTGCAAGGCGGGATAGGCCGGGCCCCGGCGGTGCCCACTGGAACGGTCACCTTCCTCCTGAGCGACGTTGTGTCTTCGACAGAACTTTGGCAGCAGTTCCCTGCCGATATGCCTGAGTCCATCCGTGTGCACGAGCAGATCATGCGGTCGGTGCTCACCGCCGCTGGTGGCTATGAGTTCGGTACTGCGGGTGATTCGTTTGCCGTAGCGTTCTCTACCGCAGCTCAGGCAGTCGAGGCAGCAATCGAAGCTCAGCGCGCCCTCGAATCACATGCGTGGAACGATGCTCAGGTTCGTGTCCGGATCGGCCTTCACTCTGGCCAGGCCGACGAGCGAGACGGGCGCTATTTCGGGGCGGTGGTAAATCGGGCAGCACGCATCGAATCTCTTGCTGCACCCGGACAGATTCTGGTATCAGAAGCCACGTGCGCTCTGGCTCGCACAACAGTCAGCGGCGTGGTGAGTTTCCGTGACCTAGGCGAACAGCAGCTCAAATCGTTCAAGAACCCCGAACGCCTGTTTCAGGTGATTGCCGACGGTCTAGCCGCCGACGGCGGGCTGGTCCTTGGGTCAAGTCGTGACAACCTGCCGAACCCGCCGACATCATTTGTTGGGCGCAGCCGCGATATCGACAGCCTGAGCGCAGCCATTGCTCCGGGTGAACTCGTCACCGTGACTGGGCTGGCCGGCCTCGGCAAGACTCGTCTTGCCATCGAGGGAGCCCGACGCTCGGCGGCCAAGTTTCGCGACGGGATCTGGTGGGTGGACCTGAGCCCATTGGCCGATGCTGCATCGGTAGGGGTGCACGCAGCCACGGCACTGGGCATCACCTTGCAGGCAACAATGACTACCGAAGCGTCGCTCGTCGATGCGCTGCGGCGGCAGCATTCGTTGATCGTGTTCGACAACTGCGAACACGTCATCAACGAGGCAGCAACGCTGATTGCCGCGCTGCGGGCCGGATGCCCATCGCTGGGCCTGCTGGCCACATCTCGCGAACCACTCGACTTGGCTGGCGAACGGAATTGGCCGCTGTCGGTCATGGCAGTTGACACCGATGGGGTTGCACTACTGCTGGAGCGGGCTCAAGCCCACGACGCCAACCTCGATGTCGCCAGGTGGCCGAACGCAGACCTGGTGGATCTATGCGCTCGACTCGATGGTGTGCCGCTGGCGATCGAAATGGCAGCCGCGAGGCTGCGCACGCTTTCGCCGCGCGAAATTGTTGAACGGCTCGATGATCGATTCCGGTTGCTGAAGAGCCGCGATCGGCAGGTCACGGCTCGCCACCAGACACTGCTCGCTGCGCTCGATTGGTCCTATGACCTCCTCGAACCCGGCGAACGGCTGCTCCTGGACCGGCTGTCGATTTTTGCCGGCAGCTTCGACGCCCGGGCCGCAGAACAAGTGTGTGCCGACGATGACCTCGACGAATTCGACATCCTGGATCTCGTCAGCTCGCTGCTCGAGAAGTCGCTGATTTCACAGGTGGACGGCAGCGGATCGAGCCGCTACTACATGCTCGAGACGGTGCGGGCCTATTGCGGTGCACATCTCGACGATGACGAAACGTCGCGGCTGAAGCGGTCGCTTACACGCTTCGCCGTCGACGTCGCAGCGGCCAACGAAGTATTGTGGCTTGGCGATGAACGCCAGGGTTTCGACAGAGCCTTTGTCGCCTTCAGCGCCGAGTGGGATAATTTCCGAGCTGCAATCCGCTGGGCGGTGGCAGAGCGCGACAGTGCGTCGTGCAATGCGATCTTTCGAGCGTTGTGGATCTTTGCCTTCGAGACTTTTCGCACCGAGATTGGTGAGTGGGCGCGCTTGACTCTGGTGCTTGAGCCTGTGCCGATCACTGCCGTCGGCGTCGCTGCGGTCACAAGCAACGACCGGACTGAGTCGTTGGCGCTGCTGAACAGCGCGCTCACGCAAGTCGACGAGGCTGTGCCGAGTCACGAGGCGTGCTTGATCTATGGCGTTCTTCACGGGATGCACATGGCACGCGACGGCGACGAGGAGTTGCGGTTAGCCGAACGTTGTGTCTTCCACGCACCGGCGATGAGCACATCCCGGGTCGCGTCCCATCGGGCCAACCTGGCGATGATGCTGGTTGGTGCTGACCCGGTGACCGCAGCGGGCCACGCCAGTTTTGCGCAGGACTATCTCGACCGATCGACGAATCCCTGGCGGGCAGCGTGCGTGGCCCCGCTTGCGATGTACGAGGCAAAGCTTGGCCGTCCTGAAATAGGTCACCAGCTGTGTATGCGAGGGGTCGAGATGACATCCGGCACCGGCTTGGCGTGGACGCTGATGTCGGCGCTGGCATGTCGAGCTCGAATTGCGCTTCGCTACAACGTGGGCGACCCTCGAGCTGATCTGGCTCATGCCATTGAGGTGGGCCGCGACTCGCGTGCTTGGTACGCAGTGTGGCTGGCAATGGCCGAATCGGTCGTGTGGCTGCACGCCCACGAGCCCAGAGAACTGGCAGCAACTATCGCTGGCTACATGAGCAAGCGCCACATCTGGTTTCGGACTGTTAGCGACGAGCCGCCCGTTGGATGGACTCAGAACTTGGGAACTTCGATGCGTCGAGACGAGCTCATTGACTATGTGATCGACGAGCTCGCCTCGTAGCTCTAGTTACTAGAACCGTGGAGCGGATCTAGTACAGATCGACGGGTACCTGGCCAGGTCCGCAGACCTGAGCGCCGCCCCAACGCGCCTCGGCGGCCTCGGTCAGAGCAAACGTGGGAAACCGCTCAAGCCAGGACTCGATTGCGACCCGCATCTCCATGCGCGCAACATAAGAGCCAAGACACCGATGGATCCCGATCCCGAATGCGAAGTGGCGGTTCTTCTGCCGGTGGAGGCGATTGCGCAGGCGCGGAGCAATGCCACGCAGAGCAGCCGAACCTCCGCCCGGTCTTCATGGAACCGCTGGATGCTGGGTTGGGCCAAGGTACCGAGGCCTGCCAGGCTGGCACCATGACGAACTCTCCCCGTGTTGGACTTACCGTGCCCTTTGACGGCCCGTTGCATCAGCAGAAGGAGGCCGTGCAGCATGTCGAGAGCCTGGGATACACCGATCTGTGGTCCGCCGAGGCCATGGGTCACGATGCGTTCACCCCGCTAGTTCTCGCGTCGCAGTGGGCGCCGTCGATGCGGCTTGGCACCGCGATCATTCCTGCCTACACCCGGGGCCCGGCCCTGATGGCTTCGACAGTGGCGTCGATGGTTGACACCGCCCCAGGACGCTTCGTGCTCGGCGTTGGTAGCTCGTCGAACGTGATCGTCGAGAACTGGAACGGCATTCCCTTCGAAGACCCCTACAAACGGGTGCGTGACACCGTTGCGTTCCTGCGAGTTGCACTTACCGGCGAAAAAGTCACCAATGACTACGACACGTTCAGCATCAAGGGTTTCCGCCTTGGCGTTCGCCTCGAGGAACAGCCACCGATCATGATCGCTGCGCTCCGAGAGGGCATGCTTCGCCTCGCTGGTCGTATGGGCGACGGCGCAATTATCAATTGGTTGTCTGCCGACGACGTCACCAAGGTCACCGCCATCGTCAACGAAGCCGCCGGCGGCGAGCCGCGAGAAATGGTTGCCCGCTTGTTTGTGGCTCCAACCGAGGATCGCGACGCGGTGCTCGAACTCGGACGCCGTGCGATTGCGGCCTACCTCAACGTGCCGGTGTACAAGGCGTTCCATCAGTGGATGGGCCGATCCAATGCAATGGCCGCGCACTGGGAGCGTTGGGATGCCGGCGATCGCAAAGGGGCACTGGCCGAGATCCCCGAGTCAGTGGTCGACGAACTCATCATTAACGGCTCGGTCGACCAGTGCCGGGCTCACCTCGATCGGTTCCTGGCCAACGGTGTCACGACCGCATCGTTGTCGATCATGCCGTTCCCGGGCGTGGACTTTGATGCCGCGATTGAGGGCCTGGCCCCAGCGCGAGGGTGAAACCGCGTTATGGTGATCGTGTGACTGAAACGAGCGAAGCAACGGTTGTCAACGAAGCACTTGCAGTGATCGATAATGAGCTGCTTCATCTGGCGGCTAGAGACATGGTTACGGCGACAGACGTGACCAACCTGTTGCTCGATCTGCGACTGCTCTTGGCTCCGGCCGCAGTGAGCTCCAGTCCTGAACCCCAACCCGTCTAGGCAGTGTGGCCTCCCCTGGCGAAGCCAGGCTAGCAAGGGCTGTTCAAGCGGTCTCCGGGCATGAGATCGTTAGCGCAGTGGGCTTAGCTTCTTTGCGATCGCGCCTAGTGCGCTTCCTACGACTACGCCGCCAGCGATGTCTGATGCGTGATGTATGCGAACATGAATGCGGCTGAGTGCCACAAGCGCTGCAGCTGACCCGTAGAGCGGGCCGAACCGGCTCCGGTCGGCAAGCAAGATGGCGGCCATAGTGGCCGAACTGGCGTGTCCGCTTGGGAAGCTGCTGGTGCGCGGGATGCGCAGCCGGAGCGGACGTTCCGTCTTCATGATCGGCCGTGACCGATTGAACAGCGATTTCACGACGCCGTTGACAAGCCCGGATTCGACCGCAAGCGCAACCACTACCCTCAGGGCAGCGGGCTCGGCGCGCAACGACGCCGCCGCCCGCCCAGTGGCAAGCATGTGCCACAGCAGCGAGTGGTCGCCCAGTTCGCTGGCTGCGTAGAACAAGCGGTCGAAGGCAGGGTTGCCACGGAGTTGGTCGAACCACTCGTCGACTCGATCGTCCCATGCATCGACAGTGGCCAGCAGTGGGCTCGACTGGGCCGCCTCGGGGTCGTCAGCTGCCATCGCCGGTGTATCGGTCACGTGGAGAGCCTAGGGCCGAGCCAGCGCCAGTAAGGACGTTGCACTACGAACGAAATTTGCTCGGCCCGTCGATGTAGGCGCCGGGCTGGGCGAACATGTCGCGTGTCCACCGGCGCGGAGTGCCAAGCACTGCACGGGGGTAGTCCTCGAACAGCCAGCGAGCGAAGTTGCGGCTGGTCCAGTTGGTCATACCCGCAGTCTTGAGGGTCCACTCGGCGCCGATCTCGGTGCTGAGAACGTTGCCCAACGTGGCTGCGAACCGCATGTCGACGGCGAGTTTTTTTTCGGTCTCAGCCTCGTAGAACCGTGCCGCGGCCGCGGGCGTAGCCGACTGGATGATCGCTTCGGCCGCCGCCATGCCGGTTTGCAGTGCTTGTCCGATGCCTTCGCCTGTCATTGGGTCGCACGCTCCGGTTGCATCACCGACAAAGAACGTGCGGTGCGCAGTGAGCGGCAGTTCGCCGATGCGGGCGGGGATCGGCCAGGCCTTGTGGGTCCCTTCGGGCTGAGCGTCGGCGCCGATGATTTCACGAATGTGCGGACGCTGTAGCAAGTCACGCCACAGCGCGCCCATCTCGTTCATCTTGTGCTCGCCGCCGCGTATTACACCGAAGCCGATGTTTGCTCGATTGTTCGGCAGCGGAAAGCACCACATGTATCCCGGCACTATGTCGCGCTCGAACCACACGAACAGATCGGTGGCAGCGCGCTCGGAGACGTTGTTGAAGTATTGACGGAACGCATGCCATTCGCCGCGGTAGCCCGGGTGGTGCAACCCCAGGGCTTTGCGGGTGGGTGACCACATGCCATCGGCAGCTATCAGCCAATCGCCGGTCATGGCGCCGGCCGAGGTTTGCAGCTCAACCCGGTCGTTGAACAACGCCGCCGATTCAAGCGCTACCCCCTGGCGCATGTCCGCGCCGTGTTCGATCGCCAGGTTCACCATGGCCATGTCGAGTTCCTGTCGGGCGGCGGTGGCTGCGAACTGACCTGATCCGGCGGGGAGAGGGAACCGCATCGGGTCACCCGATGGTCGAGTGATCCACACATTGGTCACCGGTGTCCAGGTGGGCACGGTGCTTGGGTCGAGACCGAGGTGGTCCAGGTGGCGAAGCGCTGCAGCGGTCAGTCCGTCGCCGCAGCATTTATCGCGAGGGAAAGCCGCTTTGTCGATCACGGTGACCAAAGCGCCCGCCCGACGAAGTGCGATGGCCGCAGCGGCCCCAGCGGGCCCAGCCCCAACAATGACAACAGACCTAGGCATGTGGTTGCAGGATAGAAGTTGGCGCAGGCGAACCAGCAGTTCAACGCCTGGGGATAAGCACCGCGAAATCCACAGCAAATCCTCCTAGCTATCCACAGGTCAAAGTCTTTAAGGTCTCGACCCGTGGGTGCATCGCAGCACCTTGCAGTTCGGCCTGTGGCAAGTTCTGAGACCGTGGTGGGTCGAGAGCAAACCTTCAGGCGGGGACTAGATCCACCGCTTGTGACCTGAACTGCAAAGCCGCTGCGATGCGCCCCGCCTTCTTTCCAACCGCCCGCCAAAGCTGGCTTGAGCCCACCTGACTGGGTGTGCCTCGGCAATCGAACGACTGACTGGCAGACTGAACCTATGTCCATTGCTCCGGACCAGACACGAATCGGCCTTCGCCGATGGTTCACCATCGAAGGTGTGCACCCCGACGACGAGCTCGAATGGGAACGTCGATCGATACAGATCACCAACGCCATCGACGGATCCTCGGTCTTTGCTCAAGACGATGCCGAGTTCCCGGTCACCTGGTCAGAGACTGCCGGCAAAATCGTTGCCCAGAAGTACTTTCGGGGCCAGCTTGGCGCCGATAGCCGCGAGTGGTCGCTGCGCCAGGTCATCGACCGGGTCGTGACAACAATCGCTGACTGGGGCGAAGACGACGAGTACTTCAACGATGCCGCCGAAGCTGCAACCTTTCGAGCCGAGCTCACCTGGCTGCTTCTGAATCAGCGAGCTGCGTTCAATTCGCCCGTCTGGTTCAACATTGGTGTGGCCGGCGTTCCGCAGCAGTCGTCGGCCTGCTTCATCCTGGCCGTCGACGATGACATGGACTCGATCCTCAATTGGTATGTCGAAGAAGGCAAGATCTTCAAGGGCGGAAGCGGCGCAGGCGTCAACCTCAGTCGCATCCGATCCTCGAAAGAAACCATGCAAGGCGGCGGCCACCCAAGCGGTCCGGTGAGTTTCATGCGCGGTGCCGATGCGTCTGCTGGCACGATCAAGAGCGGCGGCAAGACTCGTCGAGCCGCCAAGATGGTCGTGCTTGATGTCGACCACCCCGATGTCGGCGAGTTCATCTGGTGCAAAGCCAACGAAGAGAAGAAGGCCCATGCGCTCGCCGCTGCTGGGTTTGACATGTCGCTCGATGGCGACGACATCCATTCGCTGCAATATCAGAACGCCAACAACTCGGTCCGTCTCAGCGATGCCTTCATGCGAGCCGTCATCGACGACGCCGACTGGGACCTGATCGGCCGTACCGACGCGAGCGTCATCGAGACCCGGCCTGCCAGAGGGATCTTCAGCGATATTGCCGAAGCCGCCTGGCAATGTGCCGATCCCGGCGTGCAGTTCGAGACAACCATCAATCGATGGCACACCTCGCCAACAGCTGGGCCCATCAACGCCAGCAATCCATGCAGCGAATACCTGCACCTCGACAACAGCGCGTGCAATCTGGCCAGTCTGAACTTGCTGAGCTTTCTTGGCGACGACGACCAGTTCGACGTCGAAGGATTTCGGGCTGCGTGCCAGATCATGATCACTGCCCAAGAAATCCTGGTTGGCCATTCGTCGTACCCGACCGAAAAGATCGGCGAGAACACGCGTCGCTACCGCCAACTTGGCCTCGGCTTCACCAACCTCGGTGCGCTCCTGATGGCCACGGGCAAGGCCTACGACAGCGAACAAGGCCGTGACACGGCCGCTGCGATCACGTCACTGATGTGCGGCGAGGCCTACCGCACGTCGGCCAGGATCGCCCGCCGTATGGGTCCCTACGCTGGCTTCGACGATGACCGCGATGCGATGCTGCGAGTGCTCGACATGCATCGAGACGCAGCTGCTGGTCTGCATCGCACCAGCATCGACGACGAGATGGCGACGGCGATCGCCGAGTCATGGACCGAAGCGTGCGAGCTGGCCGAAAAGTCGGGGGTGCGCAACGCCCAAACCACGGTCTTGGCCCCGACCGGCACGATCAGCTTCATGATGGACTGCGATACGACTGGCATCGAGCCTGACTTTGCGCTCGTCAAGCACAAGCAACTCGTGGGCGGCGGTTTCCTGGCCATGGTCAATCGCACCGTGCCCCGGGCGCTACGCAATCTCGGATACGCCCCGTCGCGCATCGAGGCCATCGTCGAGCACCTCGAAGAACACGGCTCGATCGAAGGCGCGCCCGACCTCAACCCTGAACACCTCGACGTGTTTGCCTGCTCGGTCGGCTCTCGGGCGATCGATGCGTCGGGCCATGTCTCCATGATGGCCGCAGTACAACCGTTTCTCTCAGGTGGAATCTCCAAGACCGTTAACCTGCCTGAGACAGCTTCGGCTCAAGACATCGAGACCTTGCTGATCGACGCGTGGCGCACGGGCGTCAAAGCCGTGGCGGTGTATCGCGACAACTGCAAGGTCGCGCAGCCGCTTTCGAGCGGTGCGTTGAACCCAACGAACACAACAGATGCCAGCCAGGTCGACACCGTTCAGGTCGCACCTACCCGCCAGCGGCTGCCGCGGACACGACAATCCCGCACCTTCGAATTTCGTGTGGCCGATTGCAAAGGCTTCGTCACCGTTGGGGAATACGACGATGGCCGGCCGGGCGAAATCTTCGTGCAGGTGTCCAAACAGGGTTCGACCCTGGCTGGCATCATGCATGCGTTCGCGATCTCGCTCAGCCACGGCCTGCAATATGGCGTGCCGCTTAGCGCATTCGTGCAGACGTTTGTTGGCATGCGATTCGAACCAGCCGGCATGACCGACGATCCTGAGCTCCGTATTGCAAACAGCTTGATTGACTACCTGTTCCGGCGCTTGGCCGTCGACTACATGAGCCCCGAAGAGCGGGCCGCGTTGAACATCTTCACCGTTGGTGAGCGCACCCAACAGACGCTCCCGGGTGTGGTCGAAGCAACCACCACGTCGTCGCCGGGCCTGGACCTGGTTCCGGAACCTTCTCGCCCGCAAGCGCTGCCGCTTCCGATGCCGACCGAACTCGACTTTGGCCTCAGCAGCTCCGATGCGCCGCTCTGTATGGACTGCGGCACGATCATGGTGCGCGCTGGCAGCTGCTACGCATGCCAGAGTTGCGGAAGTACCAGCGGCTGCAGCTAGCAGTCTCGAAGTAGCAAACCCGGAGTCACGTTGCGCGAGGCATCGTCAGACAATGCCTCGGACGAGGGCATCGAACCCATCGAGCGGCAGGGCTGGTTCGCGGACCGCGAAAACACGCCGTCGTGGGTGAACGGTGCGATCGTTCGAGTCGTCTCCGCAGTTGTTGGCTTGGTCATCGTCTGGTGGTTCGCTCGCAAGCTCAGCCATCTGTTAATCATCGTGTTCGTCTCCATCTTCTTGTCATTTGCGATCGAACCGGCAGTCAACAACCTCGAACGTCGAGGCGTACGGCGAGGTATTGGCACCGGCGTAGTGTTCATCTTGGTCATCGGCGCCATCATTGGATTCGGCGTCGCGATGGGCCAAGCAGTGGCGGAACAGATCACCGATCTGATCAACGAGGCTCCGGCGCGCATTGCGTCGCTCGAGACGTGGCTGCAGGACAATATCGATGACCAGATCGAACTCGAAGAGCTGCAGCGCTCTGTATCTGAGTCTGGCGAGTTTCGCACCGGCGTCACCGGTTTCGCCGGGGGTCTCGTCGGGTTCGGCGGCGCCGTGGTCTCCGCGCTCTTGGACATCTTCACCATCGTGCTCTTCACCTTCTACCTCGTAGCCGAAGGTCCCAAGTTCCGCCGCACGATCTGTTCGCTGCTGCCGCCGCGCCAACAAAAGACAGTGCTCGAGATTTGGGATATCGGCACCGCCAAGACGGGTGGCTACATCGTGTCGCGGCTCATACTGGTCGTCATTGCGTTGATCGTGCACTGGATCGCCTTCATGGTGATCGGCGTTCGATTCGCGCTCGTGCTCGCCATCTTTGTTGGATTGGTCAGTCAATTCGTGCCAGTCATTGGTACCTATGTCGCGGCTGTGTTTCCGGTGCTCATCGCGTTGGCAGACAGGCCGATCAGCGCGGTCTGGGTCATCGTGTTCATGGTGGTGTGGCAGCAGCTCGAGAACTACGTGATCTCACCGCGAGTCACCTCTCAGACGATGGAAGTGCACCCAGCGGTAGCCTTTGGCTCCGTGCTTGCCGGCACCGCCATCCTTGGACCTGTCGGCGCGTTGCTTGCGCTGCCGGTGTCGGCGACGTTGCAGGGTTTCATCTCGACCTACGTGTCGCGTTACAGCGTCGAGGTCGATGTACAGCAGTTCGGCGAGGGTGATGCCGAGGCATTTCGTAATGCAGGAATCGACCTGGTCGACGTTGCCGATACCCAACCAATGCTCGCTGCCGAACTGGCCGATTCCGAAGCTGGTGCTACTCCGGCTCAGGCCAACGATGGAGATGGCGATGGAAACGACGAAGGCTAAAGTTTCGCTCCATCTTGGTCGCATCTACCCGCATCTGGCCTCGACCGAGGTCGATGCACTCGCGGCCAGGGTGGTCGAAGCAGCCGGGATCGATGCTGGCGAAACTGCCCATCCGGCTACGAGCGGCGAGTTGCCCGACGCAGACGAAGTCATGCTGATCACCTACGGCGACACGATCCAGAGCACCGAGGCTCCTCACCTGCCTTCGTTGGCCGCGTTGTGGCGCGATCAGTTGAGCGATGTCTTCAGCACGATTCATCTGCTTCCGTTTTTTCCGTCGAGCAGCGATGGCGGTTTCGCGGTTGTCGACTACCGAAGCGTCGCAACCGAACTCGGCGACTGGGGCGACATTTCGTCGATGCTCGATCAAGTCAACCAGAACTCAGGCCTGATGGTCGACCTCGTCTGCAACCACGGATCCGCACAGAGCGAGTGGTTCGCAGACTTCGTCGCCAACCGGAAGCCTGGTCGTGACTACTACGTGACCGCTGATCCCGATGTGGACCTGTCCAACGTGACCCGGCCCCGCACCCATCCGTTGCTGCGACCAACTGAAACGGCGGTCGGACTCAAGCACGTGTGGGCGACCTTCAGTGCTGACCAAGTCGATTTCGACTTCGCAAACCCCGACGTGCTCGTCGAGTTTTCTTCGATTTTGGGTGCATATCTGAGCCACGGCGCGACCCGAATTCGTCTCGATGCTGTTGCGTACCTGTGGAAGCAGATCGGAACTAACTGCGTGCATCTTCCCCAGACGCACGAGATCATCAAGTTGTTTCGGCTGCTGGTCGAGGCGCGCAATCCTCGGGCATTGGTCATCACCGAAACCAACGTGCCCCATGCCGCCAATGTGTCGTACTTCGGCGATGGCGACGAGGCACATGTGGTCTACAACTTCACGCTGGCACCGTTGCTTGTCTGGTCGGTGGTTGCAGAGCAGGGTACGAAGCTGACCGATTGGATCCAGAGCCTGACGCCGCCGCCGCCAGGCTGCACCTTCCTCAACTTCATCGCCAGTCACGATGGTATTGGGCTTCGACCGATCGAAGATCTGATGACGCTTGATGAGCTGGCTCCAGTGACCGAACTCGCTACGTCGGTCGGCGGCGACTTCTCGACCTACGCCACCGCCGAAGGTCCCAAGCCTTATGAGCTCAATGTGAGTCTGGCCGATCTGCTTGCGGGGCAAGATGGCACAACTGCGCATCGGTTTGTGCTCGCGCACACTTTGATGCTTGCAGTACAGGGCATACCGGCGATCTATGTGCACTCCATGCTGGCAACGGGCGGCGATATCGCAGCGGCGGCCTCGACCGGCGTGAAGCGCGATATCAACCGGTCGCGGCTGACCCTTGACGAGGTCTCGCAGCGCAGTGGCCAGGGGTGGCACGGCCAGGTCTTTCGTGACCTATGCGACATCATCGCGGTGCGGCGGTCGTGTCGAGCGTTTGCGCCTGACTCGCCGCAGGTGATTCATCGGTTGCATCCCAACGTGGTGGTGATCGAGCGGGGACATGGCGACGACCGGGTGCTTGCGCTGCACAACGTGGCTTCGGTCGCGTGCCGCGTCGCTATCCCACCAGAGTTCGGGCGTTTCGACCTGATCACCAGCGAGTACGCCGATGCCGATTCAGACGAGCTCAAACTAGGTCCGTGGCAGGCCAGATGGCTCACGCTGTCCTGATCGAGTGCTCAGCCACCGCAGCGGCTCGCCACAACTAGCGTTCAGGTAGCCCCAAGAGTCGCAGCAGCGTCGGCGGCGGCGCATCGCTGTCTTGAGCGGCCAATGCGGCGCGTTCGACATTGATGGCGTGATACTCCTGGCCCGACCATTCTCGCCACGGGCCGTCGCCAAGCGAAGCGACGTCGCCTTGGGCGTCGACACACGCTCGCAGATATGCCTGTTGCGCCACGACTTCTTCTTTGCCGCCGATCGGGCCGTGGCCGGGCACGAAGATCTCGCCCCACCCGAGCAGGGTGTCGAGTGAGTCAGCCCACGCTGCTGGATCGCCGAGACCGGCCATCGGGGTCACGCCGAATGAACACAACGCCCCGGCAAACACGACTTGGGCGGCGGGCACCTGCACGATCAGATTCTCGCTCAGTTCGCCGCTCAGTGGTGCAGCGACCACCGACGGAGTCAGCCAGGCGGCCTCGGCAACCGTGTGCGTCACCCGCCGACACGGATGATCGGGCAGCGCATGGATTTCGGCGCTGTCGGCCGGATACATGCTGGCGCATCCCTCGACGTTGGGCTCTTGGTCCATGTGGGCGCTCACTTGGGCGGTTGCGAAGACCGCCGGCAACACAAATGCCGATGACCCACCAACAAAGGGCATGTGCGAGCTCGTGAGCGCGAGCCGTCGAATCGGCGGTCCGAGCGCATCTACCGCAGCAAACAGCGCTGCTCCCTGGGCCGGTGTGAGCTGGGCATCGACGACCGTGATGCCATCGTCGTCGACGATAACTCCGCTGTTCGTTGCCCCAGGACGATGCTCGTCGTGCAACCACGCATAACTGGACCCGAGATCAACCAATTGCCCCATATCCGCACGTTATCGGCGTGGGTGTGCTGGCGTTACGACAAGAGTTGACAGCAGTCACAAATCAATTGTGGGTCTTTTACATCAGCCTTCGGTCACAAGGCCGATACTTTTCGACGGCACAACTGCGCGCGAGCGCTCAAAGGTGAGGCATAGCAGAGCATGAGAATCCGACGAATAACAGCGAAAGCATTAGCGGTTTTGGTCGCGATTGCGCTGCTGGCTGCCGCATGCGGCGGCGGCAGCACCGGCGACGGCACTGTGCAAGACGATCCGGCAGTGACCGATGGTGATGCGCCCACGGTCGTCGGCGCAGTACCAACTACCGCGCCCGTAAGCGCTCCTCCGGCCGACGACGCAACAATTGCAGCAGACTCGGACGACGACGCAGCCGAATCCGTCGCTCTCGTGGCCGACGAAGATCCGTGGGAAGTCTCGGTTCTTCATGTCAAAGATGACGTGCAGATCGTGCCGACCTTCGATGGGCCCAGCGGCGCCGAGATCAAGATCTATGACGTCAACGAGATCGACAATGTCGAGCTCGAGTACCCACTGCTCGCAACCACGCATTTCGGCAACCGGCTTGCGCTTCTCGTCGATGAATATGACGCAAGCGGCAACTGGGCCAAGGTGCAGGTCCCTGTTCGCCCGAACAACACCACTGCATGGGTACAGACTGCATTCTTCACCGAGAAAAAGCACAGCTACCACATCACGATCGATCTCTCCGACAGTCTGGTCACCGTTTACGACGGTGACGTTGCGATCGTGGATCAGGTTGCCGTCATCGGGCGCGAAACCCGCCCAACGCCGGTGGTTCGGGCCTACATCGACGAGAAAATCCGTGGCGAAACGCTGAGCCCCGCCTATGGCGACTGGGTACTGAGTATTGCTGGCTTCAGCGAGACCCTCGGCACATTCGGTGGCGGCGGAATGCCGAAGCTAGCCCTCCACGGAACAGATCAGCCAGAACTGGTGGGCCAGGCAGTGTCCTCGGGCTGCGTTCGTATTCCCAACGAGGTTGTTAGCTTGATCGCCGACCTGGTCCCGGTCGGCACCGTTGTTGACATCGTCGCTTAACAGTTTATTGGCGGGCTGGGTCCTGTCGATACCCAGCCCGAGTTTCAACACGATAGATATCGGGCCGCGCCCGCTTTCGCTCTACGGGCTGATGATCGGCCTGGGCATCATCGCCGCGACCGTGCTGGCGCGCCCCCGTGCGGTCGAGCGAGGCTTGCATCCCGACACTCCGGTCGAAGTGCTCGTCTGGGTCGTGCCACTCGGCATCCTAGGAGCGCGCGCCTATCACGTCATCACCGATCGGGTCCCGTTCAACCAGTGGATCAAGGTGTGGGAAGGTGGGCTCGGCATACCTGGCGGCGTTCTGGCCGGGGTAGCTGGAGCACTCCTGTTCGCCCGGTCCCGCAATCTCTCGCCCGCCACCCTGTTCGACGCAATGATTCCGGCGGTACCGCTCGGCCAAGCTATCGGGCGATGGGGAAACTGGTGGAACCAGGAACTCTACGGCCGACCTACCGATCTGCCATGGGGCCTCGAAATCGACGAAGTGCACCGGGCCAACTCTGGATTTCCCGACGCCGAGACGTTTCATCCCACGTTTCTGTACGAATCGTTATGGAACCTGGCACTGATGGGGTTTCTCATCTGGATCGACCGCAAGAGGGTCCTGAAGCCCGGGCGGCTCGTGTGGGTTTATGCTGCGGGCTACGCACTTGGCCGGCTGTGGATCGAAGCACTGCGTATCGACGAGGCCACAAAAATAGCTGGCGTTCGTGTGAACCTGTGGGTGATGGGTCTGGTGCTTGCCGTTGCGCTGATTGCGCTCAGCCGAGGCCGTCTGGGCGGCGACGGCGCACCAGCCGAGCGATCGACTCGTTCTGCTTCGGCTCGTTCCCGGGCCGCTGGTGTTGCAGCTGTTGGTGCCGCTGGCACCGCGAAAGCGGCAACGAAGCCTGGCAAATCCAAGGCGTCTGGTTCGGTTCGCACCAAGACCGACGACGACTATGTCGACGAACGCGCCCAAGCAATTAAGGCTGCTTTCGAAGAAGAGGAATAGCGGTAGCCTCGACCGGGTGAGCTTCATTTCGGGTAACCCCTATGAACACCGGGTCACCCGCACCATTGGCTTCATCGATCTGTCCGGATTTACTCGCTTCACCCAAGACCGGGGCGACGAAGCCGCAGTTCTTGCGCTCAAGTTCTTCCGAGAGGTAACCCGCGAGGTGTGCGCCCGTCACGGGGTGCGGATCGCCAAATGGCTTGGCGACGGCGCGATGCTGATTGGCGTCGAGGCCGAGGACCTCGCCGAGTCAATGACCGAAATGCGCAAACTGTTCACCGACAGCGATGCTCCCTTGCCGTTGCGCGCTGGCGTGGCTACTGGGCCGGTCATCTTGTTCGAAGGCGACGACTACATTGGCTCGATCGTTAACCTGGCATCGAGACTTGCCGACATGGCCGAGCCGGGTCAACTGCTGGCGCCCAAAGAGTTCGTGTCGGCAATGATGGTGAACACCGACGCAATTGCGATTGGGCCGGTGCAGGTCAACGGTTTTCCCGAGCCGATCGAAATTGTTGCCCTCGTCCCGTCATGAATCCGGCATCGGGTACGGTTCATCGTGAGCGATCCTGAACCAACCCGGTTCGAGTCCGATGTGCTCGATCTCGTTGCCGCGCTGAGGCCTGGCGAGGTGGTCACCTATGGCGAGATCGCGGCCGAAGTCGGTAAACCGGGTGCTGCGCGTGCTGTGGGCTCGACTCTGCGACGACACGGCCGCTCGGTGCCATGGTGGCGGGTGGTCGCTGCCAACGGTCGGCTCGTGCCTGGTGGAGAGCAACGCCAGACTGACAAGCTCACGGCCGAAGGCATCACAATGCGCAACGGCAAAGTCGTCATGAGCAGTTTGTAGCGAAACCGCTCTGTCCTGGCCTGAATCGTCGTGCTCTGCCAGATCGTGGCTCGCGAAGGGATACGCTCTGGCCCAATGTCTGTAACCTTCGCCGACCTCGGCCTGAGCGATCCAATAGTCGAAGCGCTCTCTGATCGTGGGATCGAAGAACCATTCCCGATCCAAGCGCTGTCCATCCCCGACGCCCTCACCGGGCGCGACATCTGCGGCAAGGCCAAGACTGGTTCGGGAAAAACCTTCGCATTTGGACTGCCGGTGCTGCACCAGCTTGGCATTGCCGAAAAGCAGCGCCCGCTCGCACTTGCACTCGTACCGACCCGTGAGCTCGCAGTACAGGTCCATGATGAGCTTGCGCCTATCGCCGAGATGCTCGACCGCAACATCTGCGCCATCTACGGCGGCGCCGACATCGACAAGCAAATCAAGAAGCTCAAGAAGGGCGTCGACTTCGTTGTCGCCACGCCGGGCCGTTTGATCGACTTGATCGAACGCAAAGAAGTCTGGCTCGAAGCGGTCGAGCACGTCATCGTCGACGAGGCAGACCGTATGGCCGACATGGGGTTCATGCCTCAGGTCGAATGGCTGTTGCGGCACGTGCCCGATGGTCGTCAGACGCTGTTGTTCTCCGCCACGCTCGATGGCGTGGTCGATAGGTTGATCACCCGCTATCAGAAGGATCCAATCCGCTTCGAAGTCGAGTCGCCGACGACCACGGTTGATTCGATGAAGCACCGCTTTTTGCTCGTGCACGAGATGGATCGCCCCAAGGTCGTTGCTGCGATTGCGGACGCATCGACTCGCACGCTGGTGTTCAGCCGGACGAAGCACGGCGCTGACCGCCTCGTCCGTTCAATCGAAGACATGGGCGTGGCCGCGGCCGCAATTCACGGTGACTTGCGCCAGAAGAGTCGCGAGCGCGCGCTGAAGGACTTTGGGGACGGCGAGGTCAAGGTGCTTGTCGCCACCGACGTTGCGGCTCGCGGCATCCATGTCGATGACATCGACATGGTCATTCACTATCAGCCTGCGTCTGATCACAAGTCTTATCTTCATCGGTCCGGTCGAACCGCCCGGGCGGGTAACTCGGGCTGTGTGGTCACCTTGTCGATCTGGAACGAAGAGCTCGAAGTCAAGCGACTGCAAAAGCGCCTGGGTCTCGAGCAACCTGTCGTCGAGATGTTCTCGAACGACGAACGGTTGTCTGATTTGGGTGGCTGGGATCCCACCGAGTAGCTCCCCGCCTGAGCCACTCGCCATTGTCTGCGAGCTGGCCGAAGCCGGAGCAAACCAGCGCGGCACGAGCTTTGTCGGGTCGTCTTTGCGGCTGTTCGAAGGCTGGTCCGTCGACGAGCTCCCGCATGGAGACGCAAGCACTGCTGTCGCAGTGTCTCCCTTTGACCTGGGTCGCAGCTATGAGTTGGCGTTGCGTCCGATCGAACGGCGCCGCACAGGCTCTCACCTGACACCCGAGCCCATCGCTCGCAACTTGGTGGCGCTTCAGCCTGTTCCGGCACGAGATGCACGTGTGCTCGATCCCGCTGTCGGTGGCGCAGCGTTCCTGCTCGCGGTTGCGGACCGGCTTGTCGAAGTCGGTGCTGAACCAGCGTCGGTAGTGACCCAACTTTTCGGAGTCGATATCGACCCGGGAGCGATCGCCGTCGCCGAGGCTGCTATTGCACTGTGGGGGCTTGATCACGGCCTTGTTCCGACAGAACTTGCCAACTTGACGGTGGGCGATGGTCTGCTTTCGAACCTGCCCAAAGCCGATCACGTTGTCGGCAATCCACCGTTCCTCAACCAGCTACGCTCATCGTCGTCCCATACTGCCGAACGGCGTTCGGCGCTGCGTGAACGGTGGGGCGATCTCGTCACGGCCTACACCGACGACGCATGGCTCTTCGTGGCCGCCGGTCTCGATGCCCTCGAAGCAGACGGGTCGCTCGCAATGGTTCAACCAGTTTCGATTCTGGCGGCGCGCCACGCTCATGCAGTTCGCAACCACGTCTGTAGCACCGCGAAGCTCACCGCCTTGTGGGTCGGGCGCGAACAGGTCTTTGATGCTGCCGTCCAGGTGTGCGGTGTTGTGGTAGAGCGGGGTCCCTGCGCTGCGCCCGACGACACGCTTCAACGTCGTATCGGCGCAGAGTTCGAGCCGGTGCCCGCCCTTGGCTCGCTGCCCGATTCTTCACAGTGGGGGAGCGCAGCCGGCACTGCGTTCGGGATCCCTGATGTGCAGCTGACGGTGCGGCCTCGCAGCACCATTGGCGGCCTGGCGTCGGTCACCGCTGGTTTCCGAGATCAGTTTTATGGCTTCGTCCCGTTTGTGAGCGAAGCACCCGAGGTTGCGGCCGATTCAGCCGCAATTGTCGATGCCCGGCTGGTCACTGTTGGCATGATCGACCCGCTCGGATTGAGCTGGGGTACACGACCATTCAAGTTCGCGAAGCAAGAGTTCACACGACCGGTTGTCGACGTTGCTGCGCTTCGGCGTGACGATCCTCGATTGGCAGAGTGGGTCGAGCAACGTCGACGCCCGAAGTTGCTCATGGCCACCCAAACCCGAGTTGTCGAGGTGTGGGTCGACGAAGCTGGAAGCGCGATCCCGGCTACACCCGTGCTGTCGATCGAGCCGCAAGACGCCGCTGACCTTTGGTTGCTCGCCGCCGCAATGAGTGCCCCTGCGGTGTCGGCGTGGGCGCGAGCGAAAACGTTTGGCACCGCGCTGTCGCTGACGTCGATGAAACTCGCGGCCCGAGACGTGCTTGGGCTTGCGCTGCCAAAACACGAGGCGCCGTGGCGAGAAGCTGCGCTGCTCATCCAGCACGATCCCCAGGATCGTGCACGGTTTGCCGAGCTCATGGGCCAGGCATACGGCACGACTGATCGCTCGCTCGCGGTCTGGTGGCTCGACCTTGTGGGGCACACAGCTCCGTCGGCTGGTTGAAACCGGTTAACAGCGACGAGGCTGCCGCCTAGACTTGCCGCAATGTCCAACGAAGACCACCACGAGGTGCCACGACAGTGGTCGCGTGAAATTCCAGTCACCGGTGCGTGGCTTCCTGGGGATCCAGTCGGCGACCGCCTTTTCCACTCGCTGACCGCCCAACGCCCCTTCGTGCTCGAAGGTGGCGGCATCTTGCACGATGCCCGGTTGGCCTACGAAACATGGGGCACGCTCAACGAAGCGAGCGATAACGCCATCTTGGTATGTCACGCACTGACCGGCGACGCACACGCATCCGGCGGTCGACGTGCCGCTCACCCCGACGGCGGATGGTGGGATGGCTTGATCGGCCCCGGCAAGGTCATCGATACCAACCGCTGGTTCGTGGTCTGTGCGAACGTGTTAGGCGGTTGCCAAGGTTCGACGGGTCCAGCCTCGATCGACCCGGCGACGGGCACGAACTACGCAATGCGTTTCCCGACTGTCACGATTCGCGACATGGTGCGCTCTCAAGCGAGCTTGGCGAACGCGCTGGGCATAGGGGCGTGGCACAGTGTCGTCGGTGGTTCCATGGGCGGAATGCAAGCGCTCGAGTGGGCCATGATGTACCCCGACCGGGTCAACTCGGTTGCTCCAATCGCAACCGCTGCAGCGGCAAGCCCACTACAGATCGGCTGGAGTGCGACCGGACGTCTGGCCATCACCCTCGACGCCAATTGGAACCACGGCGACTACTACGACGCCGAGCCGGGCAATGGCCCTCATGCTGGCCTGGCCGTGGCCCGGTCAGTTGCACAAATCACCTATCGAAGCGACGAGGTGTACCAACAACGTTTCGGACGAAGTCTCGTCGACCCATCCCACGCGTTTGGACATTGGGACAGGTTCCAAGTCGAGTCGTATTTGGATCACCATGGCGAGAAACTTGCCCGTCGATTCGACGCCAACAGTTATCTCATCTTGAATCGGGCCATGGATCTGCACGACGTGGCGCGCGGCCGAGGATCGCTCGCACGTGCGTTTGCGATGCTTCAGGCGCCGCTGCTCACCATGAGCATCAGCAGTGACACGCTCTATCATCCGCGGCTCCAGAGTGAGATTGCTGACCACGCCCGGCGCGCTAGTGTCGAAACCGAGTACCAGATCATCGAGAGCCCACATGGCCACGATGGTTTCCTGCTCGAAATGGCGGCCGTCGGTTCTGCGCTCAGCAAATTTCTTGACCGCTCCTAGATCTCGGTTCGGCCGGGGCCAAGGCGATGCCTGAGCTTCTCGAGATCGAGATGTATCGCCGTGGCGCCGCTTCGCTTGTTGGTCGCACCATCGTCGATATCGAGGCACCCGACGACTGGTACTTGAAGAACACCAATGCGCACGCAGTTACGTCAACACTTGTTGGCGCCACCATTGATTCGCTGGGCCGCATCGGAAAGCTGATGTTGATGGAGACAACCGCAGCAACTGTCGGACTGCGGTTCGGCATGACCGGCATCCCGCTGATCGACGACGAGCCGGTCATCGAAGAACTCGAGTACTCGTCGAAGCGGCTGGACCCGAATTGGAATAGGTTTGTGGCCCGATTCGACGACGGAGGGACGTTGGCGATGAACGATCCACGAAGGCTGGGTGGCGTTGAGCTGGACCCAGACCTTTCGAAGTTGGGTCCCGACGCATGGACGATCGACCAAGGCCATCTGCTCTGGTTGTTCGGGCGCTACAAGGTTCCGACCAAAGTGCTGCTCTTGAACCAGAAGCGGATAGCGGGACTAGGCAACCTGCTGGTAGATGAGTTGCTGTGGCGTACAGGCATCGCTCCAACACGCGCGACCAGCGACGCTGATCTCGATGAAGTACTTCGGCTGTCGGCTGCACTTGCCCCGATGCTCGACGAGTTGTATGCCCGTGGTGGCTCGAACTGCGGTGACCATTTCAGCGAGCGGGGCGCTCACGGCCGGTGCCCAGCCGATGGCTCCGAGATGGTTCACGCCACGGTCGGCGGACGATCCACCTGGTGGTGTCCAACCCATCAGCTGTAGTAGCGCTTGCATTTGGTTGCCCCCGGCCCCTGTTTGCAGGAGCGTCTAGATGTCGTGTTGGAGCAACCAGTTCTAGAATTGCCGCTTCAGGTCCTGCGCTACAGTTGTCCTATGTCAGATCAAGACCTGCCTCCGGTGCCACCTCCGCCTCCGCCTCCACCTCCGCCTCCGCCAGTCCCGCAAGTTCCCGACATCGAACCGCCAGCGGTGCCGAAGTTTCCATCGGCTGACAGCCTGCCCGACGCCGACAGCGTGACCGATGGCGTCGACGGGATCGTTGGCAAGGTCGCAGACAAGGCCGATGCCCTGTCGGTTGATAGCGACATCGACGAGGCAGCCAAGGACCTCATGGATGGCGCTTCGAACATGACCGCAGCCGATGCGCCGCCTGCGCCGCCGGCTCCTGCTGTTCCTGCTGCAGCTGCGCCGCCTGCTCCTGCTGAGCCGCCGCCTGCGCCGCCGAGTCCGCCTGCGCCGCCGGCTCCTGCTGTTCCTGCTGCAGCTGCGCCGCCTGCGCCTGCTGAGCCGCCGCCTGCGCCGCCGAGTCCGCCTGCGCCGCCGGCTCCTGCTGTTCCTGCTGCAGCTGCGCCGCC
>ENA-ORXT01000869-ORXT01000869.1-marine-metagenome-genome-assembly--contig:-NODE-869-length-44140-cov-37.810703_pt1 | contig 44140 bp, 34 predicted proteins | sample MGYA00237868_ERZ511482 | MGnify/ENA metagenome assembly ERZ511482
GTACTCGACTTCAGGAGAGTATGGCGCTGTATGTGTGCGACTGAGACGCGACGAACGCCTCTTCTCTGCAAGATATGATTTGATACGTCTTAAATATTAATAAGCTTCGATCTAGATACTCATTTCTATGAAATACCAGATTGGGATCCATAAATAGAGCACCTCAAATGACCGTTCGTTACAAAACTTAAAAAAGTTGAGAAGTAATTATAATATTTACATTGTAAATTCAAAGAAATCAATTTTTAGAAGAAACAATCTAAAGATTTAATTTTTCACAACCTTAACATTTTTAAAATATGAGATTATTATCACTATTGATATGGTTATTTACCTGTAATATTATATCTGCACAGCACTTTAATTTAGAAAATTTACCTAAAAATAAAGAAAGGAATAAATATAAACTAGTTCAAGATATTAAGAAATACGATGCTTATGGCTTCGATATTATGGAGTTTTACAATTATGTAAAAAAACACAATGGGGGTTCGATAAATTTATTAAGCAACGACAAAGAGATTAGTTTAGATTTACTACCTATAGAAATTCTATCTAATTCGTTTAAGATATCGACAATTAATACAAAGGGGGTTCATACAGAAACAGAGAAGATTGAATTCAGGACATATGAAGTGATAAGTTCTGAGAATCCAGAAACAAAGACTATCCTTTATGTGTCGCCTGATAGACTATCTGGAGAATTTATTCTGGACAGGAAGCTAGTAAGAATAAATTCGGTTCCAGAATCTAAAAGCGAGATTATTATATACTTGGCGGAAGATTTCCAGGAATCGTCTAATCACTCTTGCGGAAACGAAATTACAGAAGTAACATTAACAGGGACGGAAGCAGACCGAACTGCATCAGAGGAATTAGAGTGTGTAGAAATCCAATATTCTATCCTGTTTGACTATGAAGCCTATGTTAAATCAGGTTATTCTATTCAGACTTGTGTAGAAGATGGCATAGAAACTACGCTCTATACTCAGAGTGTTTTTAATAATGGACAATTATCAAGCAATGTAAATTTTAAGATCAATAATATTTTAGTTGTAATAGAGGAAGAGTGCCCCCCTTTTACTGACTCTGATAAAGCTAGAGAAATAATTCTTTCTTACAGAGATTGGGCATCAACTAACGACTACCAAAATGAAGATTTATTAACACTTTGGACTGGGAAAGATATAGAATCAGGCGATAATTATTACGTCATTGGTGTTGCGTCTAGTTTGGTAGGTAGTTCATATATACCAGTTAACGTAAACGAGTATATTCCAGGAAATGGTCTGATAACTGAGAAAAGTGTTCTCAATCATGAAATAGGGCATAATTTCACTGGCGCCCACAATATTTGTCTTGATGTGCCTTATGTCATGAATTTTAATGCTAGTTATTATGGACCTGCATGGTCAGAAATATTCCAAGATAATTGCACTAGAGATAATGTCACAAGAATAAATGATTTGATCAATAATCCAAATAACAGTGATTTAGCTTGTGGTCATAGTCAGGAATATATATATGTAAATGCTGACGCATCAGGTACAAAAACGATTGATTATTATGATGAGGTAGAATACAAAGATGGGGAAATACAAGCTATCTACCTATCAGATGGTAGACTTACAAAAGATAAAGGTGGAGACTGGATCATGGAATATTATATAAAAGATCACCTAGGTAATAATAGAATTGTATTTAGAGATACAGACGGTAATGGAAAGATCAGTCTTATAGATTCAGACAGAGAGTTTCTCCAAGAAACACACCATTACCCCTTCGGTATGTCTTACGAAGATTCAGAAAAATCTCCATGGCATAAGTACAGTAATCCAGATAATAAAAATAATTATCTTTACAATGGAAAAGAATTCCAATCCGGCATCTTCAGAAGTGAAGGTGGGGTGGATGTTGATATGGGGTTGTTGGATTATGGCTTCCGTTATTACGATCCAAGTATTGCCAGATTTACAGGCGTAGATCCAATCAGTGATCAGTTCGCTTGGGTAAGTACTTATAATTATGCAGAAAATAAACCTGTTAATGGTATTGATTTATGGGGATTACAATTTGTAAATGCAAATGACGCGAAAATTATTATGCATGTGGGTGGAGCATCATTAAAGAGAAGTAATATAAGTAATCCAACTAATTATAGAATTTATACAGGGTCAATTATTAGTGGCATTGCACCAGATGGTACGCCTACAATGAGTAATTCTTTTTCAGATAGAGTTGGTAATCTGAATTTTAGTAGTGGTAAGAACATTGAAAACCGAAAAGCAACAAAAGGCTCAGTTCATAAGGTAGAAAAACGTACTTCTGGTGATTCTAAACAAAACACAAGATGGAGAAAATCTTTACTTAGAAATGGTCTTGCTCCTGGACATAAAGAAATTTCAATACCGAATGGAAAAGGTAAGTCAACTAACATTGCTTGGGTAGTTTCTCAAGCTGCTAATTTTATTACAAATATGGTAGTAAATCAAGATTTGCGAATAGCCGATGATCAGTACAATGAGTACGGGAGAAGAGCAGAAAATCTTGTGTATAATGCAATTGGTTCAAATTTAATACCTCTTGAATTCCGAACGGATCAAAAGTTAGCAGATATAGGGAATTATATATTTCAAGGAGAATTTCGTAATTCTTATGATGAAGATACCTTCAATAGAATGAAGCAAGTATCACAAAATATTATTCAAAGAGCTGGTATAAACTGTCATACATGTCCTCAAGATTAAAAATTAAAATCCTGAAGTTAATCTTACTAGGAATTATAGTTTTATTTTGGTTGCTTATATTATTTTTTTTAATGAATGTAGAAAGCGAAAAAAAACTACGACGATTCTGGAAAGTTGAATCAATATATATTAATAAGATAAATAAGATTGATGAATATGAACGTAGAGGACTTTCTTTTTTTAATAACGGTGAAGCACTGCTTCCTAAACATCAAGGTTACATAGGATCAATCCCTGTAGTTTATAGTCAATGGAAATACAAAAGAAAAAATTTGTATAATGGGATTATTGAAATTAAAGATTTAGAACAAAACATTTTTGATGGAAAATATGAAATAGAATTTTTAAATCACCAAGAGCCAATACGAATAAAGCTAATTTCAAAAAAAATAGTTTTATTTTTAAAAGCAGGGGAGGCATTTTCTAGTGGTAATACTACAATACGAAATTAGTTATTCGCCCAAGTTGCCCGTAGTCAAATACCAAAAAAAAAGCTGCTATCCGTAGTCCCCTGACTACGGATTCATATAAACTCCACCACCCATCCCAAAACAAAAAATATACACAATCACGCAATACAAAAAAAAATTGTTGTTCGTAATCATCTGAATAGGACCTATATTTAGGGAAGACAATAATCAAATTTGCATTTAAGAAATAGAAAAATTCATTATCTTAAATCTATTATTTCATTAGCAAAATAATATGAGTCAAGGAGGTTATAAAATCAGAGATCAATATGCGTTGCATTATTGGACAATGACAGTAGTGGGGTGGGCAGATGTTTTTACAAGAAAGGAATACAAAGAGATTGTTCTAGAAAACTTTTCATTTTACAAAAAGAAAGGATTAAATATTTCAGCCTATGTAATTATGAGTAATCATATTCATCTTATTGGATATGCACAAGAAAACGCTATAGGACTCTCAGGCTTAATAAGAGATCTAAAAAAAGCTATTGCAAGATCGGTTTTAAATATTATAGATAATCCGAAAGAAAGCAGAAGAGAATGGCTTAAGCTTGTATTTGCATATCATGCAAAGTTCAATAAGAGAAACTCTAGGTACCAATTTTGGATTCAAGATAATCGTCCTATTCATCTAGAAAGCCCTAACTTCATAAGGCAGAAATTAGATTACATACATTTAAATCCAGTAAGAGCTGGTCTAGTAGACGATATTCAAGATTACGTTTATTCAAGTGCGAGAAATTATGCTGATAAAGATCCGGTGTATAACGAAATAAATGTCTTAGATATTCAAGGATCGGATATTGGATATATTAAGATGTAGGAATAGGAATAAAAGATATAGGTTTGTAGTCAGGGGACTACAAACATCCCTGGGTTGTCCTTAGTCAGCTGCTATCCGTAGTCCCCCAAGCTGTCCGTAGTCAAATGCCAAAATATAAGCCGCTATCCGTAGTCCCCTGACTATGGATTCATATAAACTCCACCACCCACGCCAAAACAAAATATACACAATCACGCTGTATAAAATTAAAAACAAATTGTTGTTCATAGTCATCTGACTATCAACCTATATTTAGGGAAGACAAATAGCAAATTAGCTTTTTAAGAAATAGAAAAATTAAGTATCTTAAACTCATTATACCATAAGCAAAAATAATATGAGTCAAGGATGTTATAAAATCAGAAATCAATATGCGTTGCATTATTGGACAATGACAGTAGTCGGGTGGGTAGATGTTTTTACAAGAAAGGAATACAAAGAGATTGTTCTAGAAAATCTTTCATTTTATAAAAAGAAGGGATTAAATATTTCAGCTTATGTAATTATGAGCAATCATATTCATCTGATCGGGTATGCACAAGAAAACGCTATAGGACCCCAAGATGTCCGTAGTCATATCGCAAAAAAAAAGACGCTATCACTAGTCCCCTGACTACAGATTCCTATTAACTCCACAACCCAAGTAACAAATAAAAAACACAACTGAATTTTAATATCGTTTGAATAAAATATATTGATTCGTAGTCGGGGGACTACAAATAACACCAGATCTATCACAGAATATTGATTCAATACTTTCCCTATATTATTTAATCACGATAATTTTTCGAATGTGTATACCAGACTTGTAAGTTATCCTTAAGAAGTATGTACCTGACTCCATACCGAGCAAATAAATTTCGGTATTAGGTTCCATATTATATTTAAGGTTCTTAACAATATTCCCTTTTGTATCAAATATAATAACCGATGTAATTCCATCAGCAGTAATATTGATTTTATCATTAATAATAGTTGGATAAACATTTATGTCATCATGAATTGATTCTTCAATAATTGATACAGACTCATCAAATATTACTGTTTTAAAAGTGTTCGTTTTTATAGGTAAATTAAAGTCAAAAAAGATTTCTGCTGTGTTACTTAGAGTATCACTTACCACCAGATCATCTTTAGCTCTAATCTCAAAAAAGATATAACCATCATTGTTATCATCATCAAATGGAAGATTTATTTCACTAAAAATAAATTCAGCTTTATTTTCAACAATTTTAACTTGAGAATCGTGGCTTGACCGAAGTACTTTCAGTGTATTTATGTCAAATTTTTCCAGATCAATGACATCTTTGATTACAACATGAATTGCTTCTGCCGTGCCAGTATTTTCAAATCTTATTCTATACCGTAATAATGGCGCAATAGTAAAAGGTTCTATAAATTCCCCTTCAAGACATAGTTTATCATTAGGATCAAAAGAATCTACAAGTATCTCATCTATTTCAGTAGAGTTGTTGTCTAAATAAATATCATCATCTGTTATTACCATTGCACTAATGTTTAAAGTATCTCCTGCATTCAGCGAAGGAGGAGGATCTAGTTGCAATGCAAATGAAATTTCAAGTGTTTCAAAAGGATTTAAATCTTCAAATTCCCAAATTATTTCATCACCGGTTAAGTCACTAGGTATAGAATCTACAACCAGGAATTCAGCTTTTAGCTTATCATAACTCATGTTTATATGCCCTGACTTTGTTGTGGTACCAAGGTTTCTCAAGATTAATTGATATTTAGATGTAATTCCTGGTCTGCTTGGGGTTAGTGGTAAAACATCGATTTCAACATCTCCTATATCGACTTTTGGTACTATGCAAAAGTCTTGCTCTATCGAGTTTCCGTCATTGGGGAAATCTAAGTCTAACTTTTCTGGTAAGACATCGTAGTGATCAGAGTATAAAACGTAGGGGGTAATGCATAACTCGCCTTCAGGTAAATAGACACTATATTCCTCATCATTACTGGAATAAACATAACCTGAAGTAAATTCATCATCAATATGAAATTTAAGAGCTGGAATTGTAGTGCTAAACTCATCACAGTTCGTCCCGTTAGTACTAAGTTTTATATTTCCGTAAAGTGGAAATTGAGGTCCTTCATTGAAAAAGCAAAAAGAATTTACTGGAACCCATGAAGAAATCATCCCCCTTACTTCTTCGTATTGAGATTCATCTACACATACATAATCATACCAATTATGAAACCTTAGCTCCAAATGACTTTCATCAATACCGTTTTTTATTAAAAGCTGTTTCACTTGATATACTTTTAAAGTATCAAGCTTGTGATTGTTGGAAAGGTCTAGAATGTGATCGCCGAAATCACATCGACTTGCATCTAGGAAGAATAATTCAGGATTTTGAGATAAATCGATTGAACTCAGATCGAGATTGTCGTAAATGCTTAAATATTTTAATTGCGAATTATTACTGAGGTCTATTTGTTCCAAACCAATACCTTCCAAGTCTAAATGTTCTAAATCAAGTAAATGGCTAACATCAAAATTCGGATATTCCTCCCAGGTTCGTATTCTTAAAAATTTCAATTTATAATTTAAGTCAATATCTAAAGCTTTGTAAGCAAAAGTTTCTTCGTATTGAAGATATTCAAGATTTGGTGCAACTGATAGATCAAGTTCTGAGAGTTCAGACGATGTAATTATAAATTTTTTCAAATCATTATGTTGCCCAAATTTTATACTATCAAGTGCTAAATCAGTTTTTAATATTACCTCAATAAGTTTTTGATTTTCTTCGAAATTTATTACCCTACTTCTATTGGCTCTATGTATAAAATATTTTAAATCCTTTAAATGAGAAATATCTGGATGAGTCAACCCAAAGCTGTTAGATCCTAAATTTAAATACTCTATCTTATTTGCATTATTGAATTTAAGCGTAGACATGTGGTTAGAGTAAATATTAAGGTGTTTCAAATTCCTTAACGAATCTAAATCTAAAGATAAGGCCCTATGATCGGAAACATCCAAGTACTCAAGATTTGTGAAATATTCTATACCTCTAAAGTTGACAATTTCATATTGCCAATAAGGCAAACTTGAATCATACGGAATAGACAAAGTATCTAAAGATTCAGCTTCTTCAAATTGGATATATCCATCTCCGTTTTTATCCACCCCAGCTAAAATTAAATTATTATAAAACTTGGAATCTAACCCACGAATACTATCACCGCAATATACTTGTTCCAAGTCTAGATAGACAATACTATCACATCCATTTGCTGCTTCAAAACTAGCTGAGTAATTTCCGGGATTAGAGATTTCATTACCGTTAAATTCATATGTTTCATATATACAGAACGTATCCACAACATCCACAAATACTGTCCCAATACTCAATTCATACGGTTCAGTTGAGAAGCATCCACTTGTTGTTTCAACATTTAATAAATAAGTCCCTGGCGTGTAAGGTGGCAGTGGACCATATATCGGATCAGATTCATTTGTTATTGCTATCCCATCTTTATACCATTGATAAGAAATTCCTTCTAAATAATCAGTTGCCATAGAGAATATCGGATTGTCCAAGCAAACTGTATTGATAACATAGAAAGACCATGGAAATCCACCTTCACAAACACAGTCTGTTGTATCATTTAAGTCAATTAAGTCATCGCCATCATCATCAATTCCATTATTACAAATTTCTTGTCCGAAAGCACTTAAACAAATGAACAACAAAAGGATAATATAAATTGATCTATTGAAATACATAAATTATTATTTACTCTATTAGTTACTAGGTTAGTTTAAATTACAAAAATATCAAATCACATTTATTTTTATTTTGGGTTTCCCAATATAGTAAAAGTCCATTCCTCATTTGGAGGAATATCGCCCTAAAAGGCTTATGAAATAAAACGGATAAATCAAGCTGCATGATAAACTTATCTATCTGTGCACTTTTATAGGAAACTCCACTATCTGAAAATAGACGTTTTATTCCTTAATGAAAATAGTGCCCTCGTCCTATGTTTGCCAATCAAGTAAAATTGCAAGCTATGGAGAATAATTGAAACTATTTGGTTTTTGTAACGAGCGGTAGGACTTTTGTAACGAACGGTCGGTTTCGTGTAATTAACGGTAAAATGGGGAGGTGAAAAAAAGGGGATTTTAAGGGGTTAATGCGGAGAAATATGTTTTTGAGGGCAGCATCAGGATTCTCAGGATTGATCGATTTTCAGGATTATTGATAGTGTTTTGGTTTCTTTTCTTAATAGGGAAATGGAATTTATTTATTTCGGGAGTTGAAAACTCAAGGGATATGGGTATGTTTTACAAACTACATACAGCGGGGGGACTTTATCGCAGTTGTGAGTTACAAACTCACGGGATATGGGTTTGTAGTTGCAAACTACAAACAGCGATCATTTGTTGAACAGCGTGAGGCGCCTCTTCAGACTACGCCTAGCAAGCCGGAGTTGAAAACTCAAGGGATATGGGGTATGTAGTTACAAACTACATACAGCGGGATCATTTGTTGAACAGCGTGATGCAGCCTTTCTATACAACTTTTCAGCTCTTCTAATCCAGTTCTTTTATACGCTTCTATACTTCCTGATCTTCAATGCTCAGCAAACCACTCTATTCTTTTGCGGGTAAGTCCATATGAGGAACTCCAATCTTTATCCTGTTCATCTTATAATTTTAAGAATCTTGTTTCAGACAATTAATACAGAATCAGGATTTGCAAACTACATACAGCGGGTGACCTTTTGGATTATGGGCGATGCGCGTCAAGGATAGTAAGTAAGTGCCGCAATGGAATGGAGGCGCTGTGCGGAGCACCAAAGCGAACGCGGAGTACTGAATAGCCTGACCCGAAGGGTGACGCCCAAATAAATAATCACCTAGTAAGTACCCTAGCTATAGCTGCCGTGCTACTCCAATGGTCATGATCCATTGTTCTCAATCTTACTTTTCTGTCTATCCATAATGAGTACCAGCTAATAGTTAAATGTATTATAATCAATCTTCTGCTACACGTCTGGTGATTGGCAAGGGGTCTTGCTCTCTTGGAGAGAAAGTTTATGAGATCTTTCTACTTGAGAGAATACAGATCTTATATTTTACCTAGCTGAGAACTGATATAATTTGACATAAAAAAAAGCCCCTGAAAATCAGAGGCTTATCGCTTTTTTGTGTGATCGGTCTGGGGCTCGAACCCAGGACCCACGCCTTAAAAGGGCGTTGCTCTACCAACTGAGCTAACCGATCTTTTGCCCTAAAAGCAGCGCAAAGATATAGTCTATTTTTAAAAAATCAAGCGAACGAGCAAATATTTTTAAATAGAAATTATTTCTCCATCATATGCCCTTTGTGAATTGGGAAAAACGGTCTTAACTTCTTCTAATAAGGGGCTCACATCTTTGTACTTTCCAGAGTAATGACCTATCAATAACTTTTTGACCTTAGCCTGCTGAGCAATCTTGGCTGCTTCTATTGTCGTACTATGCCCTCTTGCCCTAGCCTTCACTTTTAGATCATGCATATAGGTCGCTTCATGATACAAAAGATCTACCCCATTGACATAAGGAATAATACTTTCATCATAAATGGTGTCAGAACAGTAAGCAAATGAGCTAGCTTCCCTCTGCGGATGTAATAGATTGTCAGCGAGAATTTTTTCTCCTGTATCTAAGCTTACATCTTGCTCAGAAAGGATAGTCTTTATCTGATCTACAGTAAGTTGATATTTTGCTAGTTCTGATTTTATAATCTTTCTTCTAGGTATTTTTTCTCTGAACAAGTATCCATTGGTCTGTATCCTATGCTGTAATGGAAAAGTAAATACATCTATATGCTTATCAACATGGATGGGCTCCAGACCAGTAGGACTATGCTCTACAATATTAATGTCGTATGCTAGGTGGCATTCTGTCAATCTAAATATACTTTCTAGCAACTCCCGTATACCAGGAGGTCCATAAACAGTAAGCGGATCCTTACGCTGAAAATGAAAAAACGACGTAAGAACACCTGGAAGACCGAAAACATGATCGCCATGTAAATGTGTAATAAATATAGCTTTGATATGATTGCGCTTGACCTTATACTGAGAGAGTCGTATCTGAGTACCCTCCCCACAATCTATGAGATAGTAAGATGATTCTTTCTTTAAGAGTTGGGCAGATGTAAATCTACCATAAGCAGGCATGGCAGCATTAGAACCTAGTACGAGTAGGTCTAATGGCATCTATTCTTCTTCACTAGATATTGCTTGCTCTAGCACCTGCATATTGACATAATCTACAGATTCTTGTACGGTAGGTATAATAGTAAGTATAGTCTCTAGTCTAGATATCTCTATAAGTTTCTTTACAGAAGGATGATGTATACCTGTCAATATGAAAGAACCGTAATCCTTCCACAACCTGTTAGCCGTAAGAATAGCACTCAATCCAGAAGAATCTACATACTTAACTAAACCTAGATCAAAAATCAGATTTCTGACACCTTCATTTCTAAGGAATACAAATTCAGATTTTAAATTAGGGGCAATTAATGAATTAAGATTATCCTCTTGCAACTGAAGTATCGAATGCTTTGTTTGTTTATCTACTGTGTATTTCAAAAGTCCAAATATTAGTGTATAATCACTTATCTATTAATAAGCAATGCAAATTTATTCCTTTTAGGGTAAAAAAAAATTGTAATGGCAACAAATAAAAGATAAAAGCAATAAAAATATGACAGAACGCCATTATTAAGCTTAATGATATGTTAAAACATGGACGAGAAGTCTAATTAATAATACATTTAGTCATTATGGCAGTTATTTATAGAATGGCACATTATTTACGGTAATAGTTTGATTACTATTATTTATATTTACTTATAATCACTAGAAATTTTTCATGAACAGAAAATTCTCACCAAAAGTTAAAAAGATAATCTCTCTTAGTAGAGAAGAAGCGATAAGACTAGGTCACGATTATATCGGTACAGAACATCTGTTACTGGGTATGATTCAGGACAACGATAGTCTAGCTATGAAGGTATTGGTTTCTTTAGAAGTAGATCTTGACGAACTGAAATATAAGATAGAGGAAAGAACAAACAGCATTGCAGAAGAAATTAAAAATCTATCCGTCGGTAACATCCAGCTAAATAAACAAGCAGAGAAAGTGCTTAAAGTAACCTTCTTAGAAGCTAAGTTACATCAGAACCAAGAAATAAATCCTGAACATCTAATGATGTCTATTCTGAAACATGCAGATAATTTTGCCTGTAAAGTACTTACAGAATTCGATGTAGATTACGATGGTTTTAAATCAGAATTAGAATATGTCAAGCAAGAACAAGATTCTAGCTTCTCAGATATTTACTCATCATCATCATCTGACTCAGATATGCCCATAGAAGAAGAAAACGAAGGAGATGCTTTCGGAAAAAGAAAAGCAAGCAGCAAATCCAGAACACCTGTACTCGATAATTTTGGTAGAGATGTTACCAGACTTGCAGAAGAAGGAAAACTAGATCCTATCATAGGCAGAGAAACAGAAATAGAAAGAGTTTCTCAGATCCTTTCTCGAAGAAAGAAAAATAATCCCATACTTATCGGAGAACCAGGTGTGGGTAAAACTGCCATCGTAGAAGGTCTAGCCAATATGATTATTCAGAAAAAAGTAGCTAGGACTTTATTTGACAAACGTCTTATAATGCTAGACTTAGCAGCCCTTGTTGCTGGTACAAAGTACAGAGGTCAGTTCGAAGAAAGGATGAAAGCCATCATGAACGAGCTAGAAAAAACTGATGATGTCATTCTGTTTATAGATGAGATACATACCATAGTAGGTGCTGGAGGAGCTACAGGTTCTTTAGACGCATCTAACATCTTTAAGCCTGCTCTTGCTAGAGGAGAGCTACAATGCATAGGAGCTTCTACCCTAGATGAATATCGTCAGTATATAGAGAAGGATGGCGCACTGGATAGAAGATTCCAGAAGGTACTTGTAGAACCTCCATCAGTAGATGATACGTATCATATCTTAGAAAATATAAAAGTTAAGTACGAGGAATTCCATAATGTTAGCTACTCTGATGAGGCTATAAAGGCATGTGTCAAAATGAGTAATAGATACATCAGTGATCGTTTCCTTCCAGACAAGGCCATAGATGTCATGGATGAGGTAGGCGCAAGAACCCACCTAAAGAACATCCATGTACCAGAATATATAGAAAAGTTAGAAAAAGAGATAGAAGAGGTCAAAGATGCTAAGAATAAGGCTGTAAAAAATCAGCAATACGAAAAAGCAGCTGACTTAAGGGATCATGAGTCTAAACTCTCCAGAAAACTAGAAGAAGGAAAAATAGAATGGGAGGAAGAATCTAAGACTAAGAAGTATCCTGTCAATGAAGATGATATTGCTGAGGTTGTAGCAATGATGACTGGAATTCCTGTAACTAAAGTTGCGCAGAATGAGAGTAAGAAGCTTGTCAATATGGCTGATGATCTCAAAAAGGCTATCATAGGTCAGGATGAAGCAGTACTCAAGGTTACTAAAGCTATACAGCGTAATAGGCTCGGTCTAAAAGATCCTTCTAAGCCTATCGGTTCGTTTATTTTCCTAGGGCCTACAGGTGTAGGAAAAACAGAATTAGCTAAGGCACTAGCAAAAAAAGTATTTGACTCAGACGATGCGCTTATACGAATAGATATGACAGAATACATGGAGAAATTCTCTCTGAGTAGACTAATCGGAGCGCCTCCAGGTTATGTAGGATATGAAGAAGGTGGACAACTCACAGAAAAAGTAAGAAGAAAACCCTACTCTGTTGTACTGCTAGATGAGATAGAAAAAGCGCATCCAGATGTCTACAATATACTACTGCAGGTACTAGACGATGGTCAATTGACAGATGGTCTTGGAAGAAAGGTGGATTTCAAAAATACACTTATCATTATGACTTCAAATATAGGCGTACGTCAGTTGAAGGATTTTGGACAGGGAGTAGGGTTCCAGACAAGTGCTAGATCCGAGGCAAGTGAGGATCACTCTAAGAGTGTGATCCAGACAGCACTCAAAAGGACGTTCTCACCAGAATTTCTTAATAGAATAGATGATGTAGTTATTTTTAATGCCTTAGAGCAAGAACATATCTTTAAGATTATAGATATAACACTTAATGACCTGTTCAGCAGATTAGGAGAAATGGAGTTTACCTTATCCCTTACTGCAGCAGCTAAGAAATATGTTGCGGAAAAAGGCTATGATCGTCAGTTCGGTGCCAGACCGCTAAATAGAGCGATCCAGAAGTATCTAGAAGATCCCCTTGCAGAGTATATTCTAAGTAACAACCCAGCAAAAGGAAGTCAGTTAAAAGCCAGTCTCAACAAAAGTAAAGATGGTATAGTCATAAGTTCTACAAGTGAAGTCAACACAGAAAATATAAAGGAATAGCGATATTTGTTATATTCGCAACTAATACATAATTATAAATTAAAAAATAACATTTGGCAAAAAGGAGAGTATTTCAAAAAAGAATCGTAAAACCACAATTTAGAATTAACAGAAACATAAACGTATCTAAGATTCGATTAGTAGGAGATAATTTCGATAAGATCTCAGAGATCGTAGGAAAAGATATAGAATCCGGTGTCTACAGCACACATATTGCTGTACAATGGGCACAGGAAATGGAATTAGATCTAGTAGAGATAAGTCCTAAAGCAGACCCACCTGTGTGTAAGATTATAGATTATAACAAGTTCTTATATCTCAAGAAGAAGAAAGAAAAAGAGATGAAGTCTAAGACGGCTAAGACAGTTATAAAAGAAATACGGTTTGGACCTAACACGGATGATCACGATTTTGACTTCAAACTAAAGCATGCTAAGAAGTTCTTAACCGAAGGGGCAAAAGTAAAAGCCTATGTACACTTCAAAGGAAGAACCATAGTATACAAGGACAGAGGACAATTATTGTTGCTTAAGTTTTTAGCAGAATTAGAAGAATATGGAGGTGCTGAAGCACTGCCAGAAATGGATAGAAGAAGAATGTATGTTATCATTTCTCCTCTAAAGAAGAAAAAGAAGTAAAAAAGTTCGCATATTATCAGTAAAAGCGTACCTTTGCGATCCGTTTAAAGAAAATTATTATGCCAAAGATGAAGACGCACTCTAGTGCGAAGAAAAGATTTAAACTAACATCAAAAGGAAAAGTAAAACGTTTTCAAGCTTTTACTTCTCACATGATGAGAAATAAATCTAAAAAAGCTAAGAGACATCTCAACGGTTCTACTATAGCTTCTCCAGGAGATGCTAGAAGAATCAAGAAGTTGCTTTGTAAGTAAAAAACATTTGTTAACTAGTATATAGGCAAAGAACCTAGTTCCCTATATACTATAAACTAAAGAATATGCCACGGTCAGTAAACGCAGTAGCGTCAAGAAAAAGAAGAAAAAAGATTCTAAAAGCAGCAAAAGGATATTTTGGTGCTAGAAGTAAAGTCTATACAGTAGCCAAAAACGCTGTAGAAAAAGCTCTATCCTATGCTTATAGAGATAGAAGAAATAAGAAAAGAGCTTTCAGAAGATTATGGATTGCTAGGATTAACGCCGCAGCAAGACAAGAAGGAATGAACTACTCTAGATTCATGCACCTAGTTAACAAGAAAGAAATAGGATTAAACAGAAAAGTATTAGCCGATCTAGCTATGAACCACCCAGCTTCTTTTAAAGCTATCGTTGATTCTGTAAAGTAAACCTAACTACACATAAAAAATAATAAAAAGCTTTCTCGTTAGAGAAAGCTTTTTTTATGCCTTCTGATTTTCATGCCTTCATCCCCTGTAAGGGATTTCTGCTTCGACTAGTTCGTTTTCGCTGCTTTAGCTTCTTGGTCTGTCGCGCTTCTCTGCTATATCGAACTTGAACCTGCCTTACTCTGCTCAAGCCTTTCGTACTATTTATTTAGGTAAGGTAGAAAGGAGATCAAACTTTGATAAACAATAACAAGAACAACCTCAAAAGGGCTCCAAGACCTTTTGAGGTTTACTATCCCTCAAAGAAGATTAATGCCTTATCGCCTCGACGGGATCCATATTTGCTGCTCTTATCGCTGGTATGATACCGGATATAATACCAACAATTACTGATATCACCACACCGAAAATAAGATACTCAGGGGATGCGGCAATCTCAAACTTAAAAAGATAAGTTACAAGCTTTAACACAGATACGACAAGTACTAAGCCTGCAATACCTCCTAGAACACATAAGAATATAGATTCTATAAGGAATTCAGTAAGAATTATGAATTTCTTAGCTCCTAAAGCCTTTTTGATACCTATAATACTTGTGCGCTCTTGCACGGATACGAACATAATATTAGCTACACTGAAAATACCTACAATCAGCGCAAATATACCGATCAAGGAACCTGCAATATATACAACACCAAAAACCTGATCCACCATTTTGGTCAGCATCGTCAGTTCATTTAAGGAAAAATTATCCCCATCCCTAGGTCTCAGCTTTCTAGCAGCTCTTAGGGTACCTACTAATTCATCTTTCAGTTCTGCTAAACTGAATCCATCATTGGCTTTGACATACAACAACTTTCCCGTACTCATTCTTTCGTTTCCCCCTGTTTTGATAAATTTCTTTGCTGTATTGAATCCGATCCAGATGACCTCATCATAATCAAAAAAGTTAAATGGATTTTCGCCCTCCTCTTTCAAAACAGCTATAACTTGGAATTTCTGACCAAATATTTTAACATACTTATCTATAGGATTTTGGTTGGGGAATAGCTCATCTATAATTTTTTTTCCAAGGATCACTTTATTTCCGCCAGATAAGTATTCTTTCTCGGTAAAGTACCTTCCCTGTTCTATCTCCACAGACTGCACTTCTGGAAACTCGTAAGTGGTTCCCATAATAAATGCGCCTCGTACGTTACTAGATTTATATTTGATGGTCCGACCATTGACATATACAGCAAAGGCGGCTGTACTCTTGCCTTTCATCCTTTCTTTAATGAACTCGTAATCATCTATACTCGGAGAAGGCCTCTTAATGTATTTCCAGTAATTCATATTAGGATCTTCGTTCCATGGCATAACATCGACGATAATCACGTCATTACCCAGCTCTCCTATCCCACTCTTAATACTTTGCTCCAGTGAATTTACGGCTGATAATACGGAGATAATGCAGAAAATTCCGATCATAATACCTAGCAAGGACAGAAATGTCCTTAACTTATTGCCGACCAGCGCTTGATACGCTTGGCGGAAGCTCTCTAATAATATTTTACCTATTACCTTCATTATTGGGTTTAAAATACGATAAAGTAATCGGTCAGAAATAATTCTATCGATAAACTTAGAGAAATATCTGTCAAATCTAATAACTACGAACCATTATGGGCTCATTATAGTTATAAAATTACTACTTTTGCCCACTGATAAAAATTTATATGAGGACTAAACTATCAAACTTTTCATTTGACTTACCAGAGAAACTAATTGCTCAGTACCCAGTAGATCAGCGAGACGAGTCTCGGCTACTTGTTTTACATAAGGATACGGGCAAAATCGAACATAAAATCTTCAAGGATATCTTAGGATATTTTGAAGAAGATGATGTTATGATTTTCAATAATACAAAAGTATTTCCTGCTCGTCTTTATGGAAATAAAGAGAAAACAGGAGCGGAAATTGAAGTTTTTCTACTTAGAGAACTGAACAAAGAATCTATGCTATGGGATGTTCTCGTAGACCCTGCGAGAAAAATAAGAGTTGGGAACAAATTATATTTTTCTAACGATGATGGAGATAATGTACTTGTAGCTGAAGTTGTAGATAATACTACAAGCAGAGGCCGTACGATAAGATTCTTTTATGATGGTAGTGAAGAAGAGTTTAAGAAAACACTAGGATCTCTAGGTAATACTCCCCTCCCTAAATATCTAAACAGAGAACCTGAAGCGATAGATATAGAACGATATCAGACTATATATGCTAAAGAATCTGGAGCTGTGGCGGCCCCTACAGCAGGATTGCATTATAGTCGCGAACTTATGAAGAGACTGGAGATAAAAGGAATCGACTTTGCGGAGGTTACGCTTCACATAGGACTAGGAACTTTCAGAAGTATAGACGTAGAGGATCTTTCTAAACATAAGATGGAGGCTGAATACTTCAAGATAGATGCTAAAGCGTCAGGAATTGTAAATAAAGGCTTACAAAATAAAAAGAAAGTATGCGCAGTAGGAACAACCTCTGTACGTTCTATAGAATCTGCAGTATCTGCAGAAGGATTACTTAAGCCAGCATCAGGATGGACGAATAAATTCATCTATCCGCCTTATGAGTTTACCATCCCTAATTCTATGATTACAAATTTCCATTTACCTAAGTCTAGCTTAGTCATTATGGTAGCTGCATTTGGAGGATATGAGCTTATTATGGAAGCTTACCAAGAAGCTATCAAAGAAAAATATAGATTTTTTAGTTACGGAGATGCTATGCTAATTATATAAATTTCCTATTCTAGGGAATCTTTATAGCTATTCTTTTGTATAAGTAATGGAGCTTAAATTTTAAAGATCTAAGGTTTCCATATTAAAGTTTTAGACAATTAATATTCAATAAGTTACGTATGTAAATTATTATACTTTTACAAGTAGATTATATTTTTCCTATAATATTTTGTCACTACTTATTTTTAATTACTTTTGCTGAAATTTTAGGAAATTTTCAGTTGTTTACTTTTAACTATTTACTATATGTACTGGACATTAGAATTAGCACACCACTTAGAAGATGCGCCTTGGCCTGCGACTATTGATGAATTAATAGACTATGCCATTAGATCTGGATCTCCTCTAGAAGTTCTAGAGAACTTACAGGCGATGGAAGATGAAGGAGAAATCTATGATAGTATGGTCGATATTTGGCCTGATTTTCCAAGAAAGGATGATTTTCTTTTCAATGAAGATGAATATTAAATCAAAGACTAGATAAGAAATAAGAGCCTTATACACGATGTGTGTAAGGCTTTTTTTTATTTTTGCACCATGAGTGAGCAACCTATAATTATAGCCATAGATGGTTATTCTGCTTGTGGTAAATCTACCCTAGCTAAGGATTTGTCGAGATCCCTTGCTTACACTTACATAGATAGTGGCGCAATGTACCGAGCTGTGAGCTATTACAGTATAGAGCATAATATCGCCCTAGGTGATCTCCCTAATCATCTACATAATATCCATATAGAATTTTCCATAAGAAACCAAGAACAGATTATATCACTCAACGGTCAAGATATATCTACACAGATCAGGTCCGCTGCGGTAAATAATATCGTTTCTCCAGTAGCCACTATTTCTGAAGTAAGAGCTTTTCTAGTGGCGCAACAACAAGCTTATGGCAAAGAAAGAGGTATCGTTATGGACGGTAGGGATATTGCATCTGTGGTATTTCCCGATGCCGAACTTAAGCTCTTTATTACTGCTGATATCGACATCAGGACGCAGAGAAGATTCGAAGAATTAGGACCATTAGCGGCGGACTACAGCTACGAGGAAGTGAAGGCTAATCTCCTTTCTCGAGATCATATCGATAGTACTAGAAAAGATAGTCCACTGACGATATGTCCTGAAGCCATTATAGTTGACAATTCTAATCTTACCAAGGCAGAGCAGCTTAAAATCTGCTTAGACTATGCCCATATAAGAATCAATAAAAAAAGGGAAACCAAAAATATTTGATTCCCCTCTATTTTTTATAGTACATCAAGTACTACTGTTTTAATTCCATAATTAAACTAGAAATTATACCAATTCTATTTTTAGATAACGGAAAAGGATTTAGAATTGTTCAAAATGGATCAAGGCAAAAAACGTAGGCGAACCCATAGGTTCGGCGAGGCTTTTTAACGAAGAAACATGAAGAACAAAATAAATAATTACCGTCATTCTAAACTAGAATTGGTATTAGATGAGATCAGCCATAGGGATTTCATAAGCTACATTTTTTACGCTTCCCATTTACATATTTCTCCTATACTGACCGCCTACTTCGAAAAGCGCACTAGTGATTTCTCCTAAGGAACACTTTTTACATACTTCCATTAAATGTTCGAATATATTTTCATTGTTGATGGATGCCGTTTGTAATTTCTTCAGCATCTCTGCTGTAGAATCTTTATGTGCCTCATGTAATTGTTTTAGCATAGTAATCTGATACTGCTTTTCTTCTTCTGTTGCTCGGATTACCTCATCTGGAATTACAGTAGGGGAGCCTTTGGAACTTAAGAAAGTGTTCACACCGATTATAGGAAATTCTCCAGAATGCTTCAGCATCTCGTAGTGCATACTTTCTTCCTGGATCTTACTTCTCTGGTACATGGTTTCCATAGCCCCTAGCACACCTCCTCTTTCTGTAATACTATCAAACTCTGACAACACAGCTTCTTCTACTAAGTCCGTCAGTTCTTCTATGATGAAAGAACCTTGTAAGGGGTTCTCGTTTTTAGCTAGACCTAATTCTTTGTTGATAATAAGTTGTATTGCCATGGCTCTTCGCACAGAATCTTCTGTAGGTGTGGTTATAGCTTCATCATAAGCATTTGTATGCAGAGAATTACAATTATCATAGATCGCATAGAGCGCTTGCAAGGTTGTCCTTATATCATTAAAGTCTATCTCCTGTGCATGCAAAGAACGTCCGGAGGTTTGTATGTGATACTTAAGCATCTGAGACCGGGCATCAGCTCCGTATTTATGCTTCATTGCCTTGGCCCATATCTTTCTAGCAACTCTTCCGATAACTGCATATTCTGGATCTATCCCATTAGAGAAAAAGAAAGAAAGATTAGGCGCAAACTTGTTTATATCCATACCTCTACTCAGGTAATATTCTACGTAAGTAAATCCATTAGAAAGGGTTAGCGCAAGTTGTGTAATAGGATTAGCACCCGCCTCAGCGATATGATATCCAGAGATAGATACGGAGTAGAAATTTCTTATATTTTGTTCTATGAAATATTCCTGAATATCACCCATCAGTCTCAGCGCAAATTCTGTAGAAAAGATACAGGTGTTTTGTGCCTGATCTTCTTTGAGGATATCCGCTTGCACTGTACCCCTCACTTGAGTTAGAGTATGTACTTTTATTTTTTCGTAGGTCTGCTTATCTAGAACCTGATCTCCTGTAACGCCTAGTAACATCAGACCTAGTCCATCATTACCCTCAGGTAATTCTCCTTGGTAACTAGGACGTGTATTTTTATGGTCTGAGTAGATACTTGCTATTTTCTTTTCTATAGCTTCCTCTAGTCCATTTTCTTTTATATGTAATTCGCATTGCTGATCTATTGCGGCATTCATAAAGAAGCCTAATAACATGGGAGCTGGACCGTTGATGGTCATACTCACACTAGTTTTAGGATCTGCAAGATTGAATCCCGAGTAGAGTTTCTTTGCATCATCTAGGCAGCATATGGAAACGCCTGCATTACCGATCTTACCATAGATATCGGGACGGTGTCCTGGATCTGCTCCATATAAGGTGACCGAATCAAAAGCAGTCGACAGACGCTTTGCTGGTAAGCCTAGACTTACATAATGGAATCTCCTGTTAGTTCTTTCTGGGCCGCCTTCTCCTGCAAACATTCTCGTAGGATCTTCCCCTTGTCGCTTGAACGGATATAGACCGGCTGTATATGGAAACGTACCGGGAGCATTTTCTTGTAGATTCCACTTGAGGATGTCACCCCAGGCTTCATATTTAGGCAGTGCAATCTTAGGAATCTGAGAATGGGATAGCGACTCCGTATGTGTTTTTATTTTTATTTCCCGATCTCTAACCTTGAAGGTATATATAGGTTCCTTATATCTTTGTTTGACACTTTCCCAGTTAAGCAGTACCTCCCAGTTGTAAGGATCTAGATTCATTTTCACACGGTCAAATTCCTTTAATAGTAATTTTGACAATTCTATATCTTGTTCCTTTAATTCTAGGCTTTCTTCTTCTATCCCCACCTTAGTAATAGTAGGACTTGTACTGGATATAGATTCTAGTGTTTTGTAAATACCGAAAAGCGTCTGAGCTACCTGCGATTGTTTTGAGGAGGTATCATCATATTGTCTATTGTTCTCTGCTATCTCTGAAAGGTATCTAGATCTTGCAGGAGGAATGACAAATATTTTTTCTGATTGTTCTGTCGGTATTTCTATACTGGAATTAAGCTCCATTCCTGTCTTCTCTTTTATCTTGTCCATAAGACGTCGATAGAGACTGTTCATTCCTGGGTCGTTAAACTGCGAAGCGATCGTAGGGAATACGGGCATGGTCTTCGTATCAGTTTCCCATAAGTTATGGTTCCTCTGATATTGTTTTCTAACATCTCTTAGCGCATCTTTAGCGCCCCGTTTGTCAAATTTATTGATAGCCACTAGATCTGCAAAATCTAGCATATCTATTTTTTCTAACTGTGTAGCTGCACCAAATTCTGGCGTCATCACATAGAGCGAAACATCGGAGTGTTCTATAATTTCTGTATCTGACTGACCTATGCCTGAAGTTTCTAATATAATCAGATCGTACTGAGCAGCTTTCAGAACTTCTATAGCTTCTGCTACATACTTAGACAAGGCAAGGTTACTCTGCCTAGTTGCGAGAGAGCGCATATATACTCTTGAGTCGTTTATAGCATTCATTCTGATTCTATCTCCCAGTAGAGCACCTCCTGTTTTTCTTTTTGACGGGTCTACAGATATTATTCCTAGTGTCTTTTCTGGAAAATCTAAAAGAAACCGTCTAACTACCTCATCTACCAGAGATGATTTTCCTGAACCTCCTGTACCAGTGATGCCTAATACTGGTGTCTTAGAGTTTTTGTTTTTATTATGTATAGTTGTCAATGTTTGCTTTGCTATTTCTGGAAAATTTTCCGCCGCAGAAATTACTCTTGCAATAGCTCCATGATCTTTAGATGCTAGTCTATCTATCTCCCCATTCAGATGTTCTCCTTTAGGGAAGTCACATGTTTCTACCAGATCATTGATCATGCCCTGAAGTCCCATGGCTCTGCCGTCGTCTGGTGAGTAGATTCTTGTAATACCATAATCCATCAGATCCTTTATTTCTGAAGGTAGGATGACACCTCCGCCGCCACCGAATATCTTGATATGTTCAGCTCCTTTTTCTTTTAAGAGGTCATACATATACTTGAAGTATTCGTTATGACCACCCTGATAAGATGTAAGGGCGATGGCGTGCGCATCTTCTTGTATAGCGCAGTTTACAACTTCCTCTACACTTCTATCATGCCCTAGATGTATCACCTCTACACCGGTAGACTGGATGATTCTTCTCATAATGTTGATCGCAGCATCATGACCGTCAAACAATGAGGCGGCTGTAACGATACGTATCTTATTCTTTGGTTGGTAGACTTCTTGATTCTGCATTTATCCGATAGATTTTATCCTGTAAAAATAGCGGAAATTATCTAATACTAAGCTTTTTTTTCCATATGGTGACCTTATCTGTGAAGAGGAAAACGGTACATACCTTTGCGGTCTTCCTTACATGTCGTTTATCATTATTTAAACTCTATTGATAGATAGTGCTTTATGTAAATGATATGCACCCTTAGGAGTCATATTCTATGCCCACTAGTATACCGTTTTCTTTGTTGCCTGGATACATTTGTATTTTTTTTGTATCGTGCTTGCCGTATAGAATTGCTATTACTAAAAGACCTTATGCTTAAATAGATATGTTTTACGTTTTTTTATGCTGAAGAGACATTCAGAGGTCTAGCTTATCATTTTTCTGTAAGCTAGAGATTCCCCACATGAATTTTAAATTCCACATAATTTTCTAGAAAAACTGGAAAATTAATGATTTCCACAATAGCTAAATTATCCTAATTGAATATTGCTTTTATGTATTCTTATAATTTATGAGCTATTTATATATGGCAAGATTATCTCATATGTATGCTAGTTTCCATAACTCACTAAATGTAAAATTTATGTCAAGAAAATATGTGACAGCGGCTTCACATAGGTGTCTTATTACCGTAAGTCCGAAAGGCAGGTAATTATGATTTTCTGCTGGTACTTACCACATCCATAACCGATTAAAGATAAGGGTGTTTATGTATAAATGGTCAAAGAGGTAGCTCCTCTGAGACCATTTTTTTTATATAAATGTAGGATATACCTAAGCTTTAAATTAGGGGTTATCTTCTAATTTTAAAATGCTAAGTCTATAGAAAATTAGGATTGTGTAGCTTCATCTAACATTTGTCTAGGCACCTACATATCACTTCTATTACTAGCATGATTATCTTTTCTAAGTGACTTACCTTAATCAATGAAGTCATAAGCATATACGAAAAAACGTTCTTGATTATATTTTAATATCTATAGCGGATTGAAAAAAGGATGTTTATGTATTAGTGGTCAAAGAGGTAGTCCTCCGCGACCATTTTTTTTCTAAAAAACATGACGAATTATTCGACATTATTTTGTTTGTAATATCGACTGCACTATATTTGTGTATGTTCAATGAAAACCTAAAATACTTAAGGAAGAAACTTAAGCTATCTCAAAGCAAGTTAGCGGAAGATCTTGGAATACCTAGAACTACACTAGGGGATTATGAGAGAGGGAAGACAGAACCTAATATAGAAACACTTATTAGAATATCAGATTATTACAAAGTAGATTTGAATAAGTTGATCAGAGCAAATCTAAGTCATGATGAGCTAGTGACTATTCAAAATAATAATTTTAAGGTACTTGCCATAACTGTTGACAAAAACAACAAGGAAAATGTAGAACTGGTAAGAACTAAAGCCGAGGCGGGATATCTTGAAAGTTTTTCTGATCCAGAGTACATTTCTGATTTGCCAAAATTATCTTTCCCTGGTATGCCTTCAGGTACATATAGAGCGTTCGAGATACAGGGTGATTCTATGCTACCATTAGAATCTGGCACAGTCATTATATGTCAATATATAGAAAAGCTGAAAGATATTAAAAGTGATAAAACATACATTATCGTCAGTAAGAATGAAGGGCTTGTTTATAAGCGTGTCAGGTTAGAGGAAAAGACTAAAAATCTAGTACTCATTTCTGATAATGACATTTATTTACCGTATGAAATAAGTTTTTCTGACATAGATGAGGTATGGGCACATTACGCTCATATATGTTACTCAGATAGTAAAACTACTTTTAATGTCATATTAGAGGAGAAATTGACAGATATCCAAAAAAAAGTAACTGCCTTAGTAGATCGATAAATCGGTATAAGGTAACCGCTTAAATTTTACTCCAGATCTATATAAGTATTGTCTCCAAATGCTGGTGAGCAGAAACAAAGAAAAATAAAATCTTCTGCACCCGTGTTCGTGATGCGCTGAGCAGTATTAGCAGGAATTTTTAAGACATCTCCTTTCTTAAGTTCTTGAGAAAAGCTTTCTCCTACCTCCGCCATTCCTGTTCCTTCCAGAATATAATATATCTCAGAAGTTTTATTTAGAGAATGCCATGCGGTTGTGATACCTGGCTCTACGCGTGCCCTTGCTAGAGAAGAAGATCTATCCTGGCTTAAGTTAAGTAATTCTAATATATGGCATCTTTCCTGAGTTGAGAATTCAGAGCTTTCTTCAGGACTTTGGTAAATAATTTTTTGATCCATTAGCTATTATAAATGTAATTATTGAGCCTTTTTCCAATTATACTTTTTGGTAGTTTTTACTTCTGCCTTCCTAGATTGTAGTGTTACTTTATATCCTTGCTCTAGGTCGCCTCTGATAGCCATCACTTCCACTATGTCCCCCGCTTCGTATTTGCCTACTTCTTGTATGAGTGCTTGCATAGAATTTACCGTAGCACCATTAAATAAAGTGATGACATCACCCTTTTTAAGACCAGCTTTTTCTGCCGATGTTCCTGCAATAAAATCTACTATTTTTACACCTACTGGATGGTCCTCGATCATAATTCCTAACTGAACTTTATTAGAGTTCGCTTCTTCTAGAATTATTTCTTCTATTTCTACAGTGGAGGTGTTTGATTCTGTACTATTGTTATTCGAGCCATCCCCCGAATAATTTACACGTCTATTAGATACATTATGTTCTCGAGCGTAAGTTTCGTATTCTTCATTCTCTAACTGTTGTTTCATTTCTTCAGGCATTTCTCCTTCTCCGTTCCACTCTATAATTTTCATTGCCCCATCTGCACCTTTTACCTTTATTCTGTAAAGGTCTTTTTCTTGTCCATTTTCGTTTATCCAGCTATTTCTTAAGTCATTTATTTCTATGTCAATTTCAGAGTTTTTAAGCTCTTCAGATTGCGTCTTTTGTATAAGTTTATCAGCTTCTGTACCACTGGCTTCTTCCCTTACTATCGTTTCTTTCCCATTTGCATCGATCGTTTTTTTTATAACAACAACTTTTTTCGTTGCAGATTCAGGCTGAGCTTCTAATTTAGAGATACCCATAGCAAGGGAGAATGCAAAGAATATAGTAAAGGCAAGTTTGGACTGCATATTTCTGAATTTATTGAACTGTAAGATAATATCAATAGCTTAGAATTCAGTTTTTATTTTCTTAGAGAAAAGTTAAAACTTATATCTATACTTAAATTTTTGTTACCACTCAAGTATTATATGTTTAAGTGGTGATGTGAATAGAGAAAGCATATTCTAGTTTTCGTATACCGTACCTATGGCACGGCTTATATATTTAATAAAAAATATCTACCGATATGATGTCCCTACAGGACAAGAAATATAATATCTTGAATAATATAAAATCCCGTTAGGGATGTAATATGGGTAGAATAAAAATAGAATAAATTACCTCGTGCCGTGGGTACGGAATTTATGTTAATTTGTATAAAGCGTTCACTTGAAAACTAGCATTTTCTAATGCGAGCGTTTAATGAATTCACCTGAGTGGTTACAAAGTTTTTTGAATAAAAATCTACCATAGGGTAAATTAAAAGAGACGTTCTCCTAGCACGAGGAACGTCTCTTATTTGTTATGTTTTTTTTATTTTATTACATCGTCTCAAAATATCTAAAAGAACGTTCTTTGAATTCTATGTTAAAGAATACTTTAGAATCTTTAGTGAGGTCTGTTCCTAGGTTTTTTTCATAGATTTTTTTATACTTATTCCATATATTTTTTGGTTGTTTATCTCCATTGATTTTCATGTGCTTGCCGGATAATTCTACTTTGTTTTCTCCTTCCGTCAGAAATCCATCATTGCTTAGAGCATTACTTATTTTATCCTTTAGACTTGATCCTGAGAAAAAGTTTTCATTATTATTTTTCAGTTGAGGAAATATGTTTCTCCCTTGGGCACCATTAGGAAAAGAAAAATGATCCATAGAAAAGTTCTTAGGTAAAACTTCTGCCAGCAAAGCTTCTACATCTATATTTTTATCTCCGAATCTAAAGGGCTTTTCGCCTTGTGCTAAGGAGAAGTTCCCATCTTCAAAAAACTCTTCTAATCTATGGATCTCAATTTCTTTATTTTTTAGATCTTCGATGTTGAACCTATTCTCTTCCATCAAATCGGATAAGTTGTGCATCTTCTCTTCTAAGAGTTCTGTAACTTCTAATTCACTGGGGGCACTTTTAGAGAACCAGGTCTCTGTATCGAAGTTAAAACCATCTTTGTTGAAACGTAGTGAGTCACCCCATACTTTTATTTTACCATTTTCTTCTATCTCTATGACATCAGAATAGTTCTCTATTTCTTCCTTAGGGACTTCTTTGCCATTAACTTTGAATCGTGTGATTTCTCCATCCATAATAGATATTTCTACATCTTCGTTATTTTTTTGTTTGAATACTTTCACCGTACTCTTTTTACTAGGAAGGGTATCATCTTCTATGATGAGGCTATAATTTAAATTGCTATAATTATCACTAGAAAGAATATCTTCTAGTTCACATTCCGGTGTGTTCGATTCTTTTATTTCTATCGTATCATTATGCGCAAAGGCTATAATAAAAGAAAATAGCAGTGCTACAGCTATAAGTTTTTCTCTTAGAAACTGACTCGACGAGGGTTGATTTAGGATTCTCATAATTCGATTTTTAAATTGATTTCTATTTCCAGTAAAAGCAAGTGCTAAGCTCATGGAAGGTGTTGAAGAAAGCTCTTGTATTTTTATAAGTGTCTTAGCATAATTAATTTTGTTTGCTGTAAGCCCTACCGCTATATCATCGCAACAATTTTCTCTTTCTTCTTTAATAATCTTTGACAGCCACCAAACTAATGGGTGATAGTATAAGATGGCTTCAGCAAAAGACTGAATTAGGTTTATAATAAAATCGTTTCGCTTTATATGTGCGAGTTCGTGGGCAATGACTGCCTCTAATTCGTCCATACTGAGCTGTGCACACATAGCTACAGGAAATAAGATGACCGGTTTAATATAACCTAAGACTATAGGGTTTGTTATGTAACTTGATTCTTGGATCTGTACTTCTTTTGATATACGAAGCTTATTCTTTAGACCATTCATGATATAGTGTAGTCTTTTGTCTGAGCTTGCGATTGCATTTTGCTTTAGATTATAAAGTCCTATTACTCCTGATCCGAATCTAGCAAAGAACAGGGCAGAACCTATCAACCAACAGCCTGAAATAAGAGAGATATTCTCTTGCATAAATTTGTCAAAAGAGAACTTACCACTTATAAAAGTACTTGCGAATTCCTGTGTCATAAATTGCTGTCTGATAAGAGGATCTATTGCATTACTCGCAGCGGTATTTTCTATTAGAAAATATACAAAGCTTAACATTGTAATGCCGAGACAGCTAAATAAGCTCATAATGGCGAGATTATATTTTAGATAAGATTTTTCTTTGGCAAATAATTTTACTGCTATATAGAAAATTATCGAAACCAGTGTAATCTGCCATAGAGAATGCAATAGAGTAAAGGCGATTGCTTGGCTGAGTGTTTCTGGAATGAGTGTTGTAAAATATTCCATGGTTATTTGTTTTCTAGTTTTTCAATTAGTGATTTTATCTCTTCCAGATCCTCCTTACTAGTTTCTTCTGACCCCAGGGCCTGGAGTACAAGATTTGCTGTAGATCCTTTGAAGGTGTTATTGATAAAGGTTTGTAGCAAATTTTTTTTGGTTTCAGTTTCCTTAAGTAAGGCATCATATATATGTGATCTACTTTCTGTATTTCTGATGACAAGTCCTTTTTCTGTCATGATCTGCATAATTTTAAGAGTCGTTGTATAACCTATCGTTCGCTTTGCATTCAGCAAGTTATTTACATCTCGTACAGAAGATGGACCTTTTTCCCATAGGATCTGTAAGATCTCTAATTCTGATTCGGTCGGTTTTATTTTATTTGTTTTCATAAAAAATATATTATACGAATAATTTCGTACTGCAATATATACGAAATCTATCGTAATTTAAAATTTAATTACGAATAATGTCGTAGTTTAAGAATTTCTTAACGACCCTATAATGGTTAAATTATGAAAACTACTTATAATTTACTTTAGTGATTCTATCCATTTTGCTTCAGATTGCTACATTGAAAATAACAGTGAGGCATTCAATAAACTTAAATTATATCGCTAAATCGTCCTAGGTCTACTGTAACTAAGAGTAAGTATTATTCAGTTCTGACCAGATCTACGTTATCGGTAGATATTACTATTTCCTTAAATGGAATCATAGCGTTGAAGAAACTAATGGATTCATAAGTACTTATTTCTTCAAGTAATATTTGCTTAGCTTTTATTTTTTTCTTTCCTAGGAGTAATGTTCGCATAGTTCCATCGAGTAAGGAATGCGCTGGGGTATACCAGATTCCATTTTTCAGAAAAGCAAGATTACAATAATAGGAGTCTGTAATTTTGCCATTTTTCACAATAATGATATCATCGCAGTTACCTTTCTTTTTGTAGAGTGCGTCTAGTGCTTTTCTATCGTTATATTTGTGCTGGTATTCTATAGCTGGAGCATGCACTATTTTGACAGATTGCATATGCTTAATCTTATAATGCTCATAACTTATAGTATGTATTTCTGTGTCGTAGATGATCCTGCATTTAACAATTCCCATTTTGTATTCTGAAGGAACTTGGATATACGATCTTAGGTTTATATGATCATGTCTAGCAAAAAGGATACGTCGGCTCCTGTTACACCGTTGGTTGTGATACCGGATGTTCTGGACTCTTCCGTTGACTATTCTTATGGTTTCCAGTAAGCGGGACATATATTTTATCTAAGAGTTCTTGGTATTCTGAAGCGGCATGACTCATTGCTGTTATACCTCCGCCACTTCTATAGAATAGAGCATTGTTTTTTTCTTCTATATAGCGTATCATTACTCCAGAGTCTAAATCCTTTCCATCAAATATACCACAAATACCAGTATAATAGGATCGGTCATCATTTTCGATCTTAGAGATAATCTCTAGCGTTTTTTTCTTAGGTGCTCCACTAATACTTCCAGCAGGTAAGAGTGAGAAGAATAGATCTCCTAGTTTTTCCTGATATCCGTGAGGAAGATCTCCTTCTATCTCAGAACTCATCTGATAGAGATTCTTATGATTACTTTCTATAAGATCCAGATATCTAAATTTTTTAACCCGAACATTGGAAGCTATGATACTCAGATCATTTCTTATCAGATCGACTATTGTGCTGTGTTCCGCGATTTCTTTTGGGTCACTATGTAAGATATCCTTGGCATGAGGTATGGCGGCATCTATTGTACCCTTCATAGGGTAAGAGGCAATTTTCTTATTTCTAATCTGAACAAATGTTTCTGGGGAGAACACGGTACAGATTCCTGGTAGATGAACTTTATACTTGGCCTCAGCCTGATAAAAAAAATCAAGTAGGGTAGACGTAGTTGATAATCTAGTAGGAAAAGTAAGGTTCAGCAAGAAGCTGTTACCATAGTTTAGCTCTTCTTGTGCTAAGGTAAACGCTCGTAAATATTGCTCATAATCTATAGGGTGAAAATGCAGTTTTGGAGTATCTGTAAAGGGGTCAGATGCATAATTTCGTTTACCATTTATATCATAACGGATTCCAGAATACTCACTACCCTGAGATACAATGATAATCTTACTTATCTTATAATCTATTGCAAAAAAGAAAGGTACTCCTTTTTTTCCTAGCTCATTGAACTGGTCTATTGCTTCCTCTTTTGTAAATAAATGATGCATCTACCTATGTAATACTAGAAATCTAATTAAAGTTTCCAAAGCAATGCTTAATTTATAAAATTTAGTCTCATCTAAAAATATAATAAGTCTTATTTAAAAATTTACATGATTGATAATCAAATGTAGTCCATAATTGAGATTTCTTATTTACTTTAGACTAATTATAAAATATATCTTATGAGTGTTATCGAAATGAAAGTGCCTACTATAGGTGAATCTATTACGGAAGTGACCCTTTCGCAATGGCTTAAGTCAGATGGAGAATATGTCAATATAGATGAACCGATCTGTGAATTTGAGTCAGATAAGGCGACCCTAGAATTTCCGGCGGAGGCTGCGGGTAAGCTTACTTATGTAGCAGCAGAAGGAGATGATCTAGAAATAGGTGCTCTCGTAGCAAAGATAGATACATCAGTAGCGGCGCCTAGTGGAGATAGTTCTGCATCGGCTCCTACAGAAGAGAAAAAAGAAGAAATAACAGAGAAAACTACATCAGCACCTGCAGCACCTGCTGCATCGGAGAGCGAAGATCCTGATTCTTATGCCGCTGGACATCCCTCTCCAGCTGCCGCAAAAATATTAAGAGAAAAAGGAATAGACGCTTCAGATGTCGTAGGTTCTGGTAAGGATGGGCGTATTACCAAAGAAGATGCGCTAGCGGCACAAAAGAAATCTAGTACAACGGAATCAGCTCCTACTGAAGAGACTAGATCTACTGTTGCTGCTAATGCCTCGTTTTCTAGGTCTAGTACGAGAAAGAAGATGTCCAGAATGAGAAGGACGATTGCTTCTAGGCTGGTAGCGGCTAAAAATGATACAGCGATGCTGACTACTTTTAACGAAGTAGATATGACCGAGATAATGGCGCTCAGAAAAAAGCACCAAGAGAAGTTTGTAGAAAAATATGGTATTAAGCTAGGCTTCATGTCCTTGTTTGCTAAGGCATGTGCTAGTGCACTCATGGAGATGCCAGATGTCAATGCTATCCTAGATGGAAATGAGGTGATATACAATGACTTCGTGGATATTTCTATTGCTATTTCTACACCGACGGGCTTAGTGGTTCCACCTGTACATAATGTAGAAAGTCTACGGTTCGATGAAGTGGAATCTGCTATTAAGGCATTGGCCGTGAAAGCGAGAGATGGTTCTCTGACATTAGATGAGATGAAGGGCGGTACTTTTACAATAACCAATGGTGGTATTTTCGGATCTATGATGAGTACGCCGATTCTTAATCAGCCACAGTCAGCGATCCTAGGTATGCATAATATTATACAAAGACCGATGGCGATAGATGGCGAAGTAAAAATAAGACCGATGATGTATCTAGCGCTTTCTTATGATCATAGAGTAATAGATGGCAGTACTTCAGTAGGTTTCCTCGTAAAGGTAAAGAACCTGCTAGAAAATCCTGTTGAGTTGTTAATGGGCTTGTAAACCATAGTCAACTATAAGACTGAACAAACCACTAAAATTTTTTAAAAGAAATATAAAAAGGCAATATGACTTTAGGAGATCTTTTCAACTTGTTATCAGAGAATCCTTCAGTCATTTTGTTCTACTTTATTTCGGTTCCTCTCACCGCTTTTCTTGCCTATGTATTTGGTAAGGGAGACGGTAATATATCTCCTTGGAAATACTTATATTCTGTACTGGTTTTTCTAGTTTGTATACCTGGAATATTTGCTATAACGCTAAGTATCTATTTGTTTTTTTTCGAGCGGATTAGTATCATGGAGACGAATGTTTTTACACAGATATTACCTGTACTTTCTATGATAGCTACACTAGTTTTGATCAAGAAGAATGTATGTTTTGAAGATATACCAGGCTTTGGAAAAATTACGGGACTGATCATGGTGATTGCAGCACTGCTGATTCTAATGTGGGTTTTTGATAAGACGCATATTATTGCTATTACCTTTATGCCATTTTATTACGTCATTATTATTTTTGTGGTCTTGCTTGTCGCCATAAGATTTGGAACCAAGATGATGATGAAGTAATTTAATTAGGGTTTTTTAAAAGCTAAACTCACCCAGATCGCATCATGGTCACTTACACCTTCTGCAGATACTTTACCACTGCTTATCACATCGAATCCTTTACTTAGAATATGATCTAGTACAAAAGCCTCTAGAGGAATGAAGGATAAAAGGGCTCTTTTATGATTACCCGAATATCCTACACTTTTGCTACTCCAGGTATAATTATTTTCTATGAATGGACCTATGCTTGCTGATATATCAGCTTGCCCCATACTATTAAAGTCACCACCCACAAGCGTATATTCAGACTGATTTTTCTGAGCATGGTCTACAATTTCTTGGGAGCATTCTAGTTTATTCTGCGTCGTGTTGAACGCTGCTGTATGTATACTGTAAAGAGAAATTTTCTTTCCTTGAACCTCTATGATAGCTTGGCTAGCTATTTTGTTAAACTTATAATTTTTCCACTTACTTATCTTAGGATAGCTGCTAGGATGTGGTAGTATGAGTTTGTTACTTTCAGTTATAGGGTAGCTTGTAAGGATAGCATTTCCGACATTTTTTTTGTGCTTAGGATGATAGATAGAAGGGTAGTAAATGTAAGACATCTGTAGCTCCTCCGCAATTTTGGCAGCACTTGTTTCGTCCATTTCTTGCAACAGGAAAATATCGGCATCACGCAGCGTAGAATTAAATATGAGATCTATGGCTTTCTTTATTTTAAGAGAAAACTCTATGTTGAAACTTACTACTTTTATCGTGTCCTTATTTTCAATATTTGCTCTATCTTCTGGTAGATAGTTTTCTGAAAACAAAGGTTTATTTTTCTCTACATAACTATACTGATAAGAAACGCAGGAACAGAAAATACAAAGATATAAGTAGCTTAATAGTAATTTGGCATATGTAAATATACATGTTCTCATAAGTGTCTAACGAGCGGAAGGGGTTTCTTCTTATGTAAGAAAGGATTGCTTAATATATCGGCACAGTATCATACCTCTCTGTACCTAGTGGCACCCTATAGGAGAACCCGGTGGCAGATTAGGAATACTAGGTAATACAAAACTTGCAGGATCATCTCGGAAACTAATAGATAGTTGGTTCATATATTGCTTGTGTGCAAGCTGTGCAGTATAGTCTTTTTTCGATTGGTATTTTATAATTTCATTTGCATGGTAAAGTGAAAGTGCATTCACCTGCTTATTAGTATGTTTATTTTCTGATAGCTGTAATAGATGGATGAATAATAATTTTTCTATCATCATTCCTGTGCCTATGTTTTCTTTCTTCACCTTTTGTATGTGCTTTCTTATTTTTCCTATGTAGTTATCTAGGGTCCATTTTCCTTCTTCCTGCAAGTAGATTCTTGTTAGCCTTTGCGGATGTAATAAAAATATAAGGGTATGGTTTGCACTAGCTTCTGCAGCGGCAATGGGATCAAAAATGATACCCGTATGTCCATGGAAGGTTTCTCTGTCCCGAGGATAACCAAAAGCAGGAGGTGTAATCGAACGTAATAATTGTTCTGGAATTTCTAAGAAGTTATGATCCAATGTAAGTAGTAAATTTTCCAGTGCTTTTTCTTGTTGATTGATTTCTATACTTTGATTTAGAATGGTGCCTTTTTCTTTTTTCATCGTGTAAGCGTAGTTGACCCCACCTATAATTTTGGCCGTAGCTTCTACTTGGTATCTATGCATAAGGTAGGCAGGTACTAAGAGTTTTTCTATCTCAGAATAAGCGGTTCCTTCAGGTATACTATTGCTACCCATTCTGGATAATACATCATGTCTGAGCTTACTTATTCTAGAAAGCTCATCGATGGGATTTTTGCCATTGTCCCAGAGATGTGCATAGGGATGAGCTCCTCCTGCAGGTCTTGCATCTCGATCCGTTATGAAAAGAAAACCCTGCGTTTCATTTTCTGATAGGATGGATTCTAGGTAATTCTTCTCGGACATGCCGTCAGGTATAGAGCTGTATCCATACATAATCGTACGTTTGTCCCATGCGCCTATGCCTGTACCGTAAGCATTCTGCATGTCTATGTTTTTCTCATTATCTATTTCGATATATGGATGTGGGTAGTCCATAACGGAAGCTCGATCATTGACAGATGCAGCAAAATTATGTGCCAGTCCTATCGTGTGTCCTATCTCATGCGCAGATAATTGTCGCAATCTAGCCAGGGAAAGTTCTAACATTCTAGGATCATCGCTTTCTTCATCGTAGGAGGATAATATGCCTTGAGCAATCATATAGTCTTGCCTTACCCGCAGAGAACCCAGCGATACGTGACCCTTTATAATTTCCCCTGTTCTAGGATCAGAGACCGATGCCCCATAAGACCATCCCCTAGTGCTTCTATGAACCCACTGAATCATATTATAGCGCACATCTAGTGGACTCGCTCCATCAGGCAATTCCTTTATCTGGAATGCATCCTTGTAACCGGCTGCTTCAAAGGCTTCATTCCACCAAGAAGCTCCTTCCACTAGAGCTGACTTTATGGGTTCGGGACAACCTGGATCTATATAATATATGATGGGCTCTACTGCCTCTGATAGACTTTCCGCTGGATTTTTTTTCTCCAGGCGATGCCTCATAATAAAGTTTTTCTGAAGTGGTGCATCTATAGGTGTTGCATAATCATAGTAGGAGTGTACGTTAAATCCAGACGAGGGATAAAATGTTCTAGGCGTATAATCATCATCCGGCAACTCTACAAAAGAGTGATGTTGTCTTACAGATACAATCTCCGAGTTAGGACTGACCGATTTTATATATCCGCCTTTAGCATCACCAGTAAAAGTAAGTAGAGATTCGAATTCCACATTCTTTGGGAAGCTAGCTAACTGTTCAGTATAAATGGCAGATTTTTCTTGGTCAAGTTTGTAAATGCCTTGTTCGGTATCAGCTAATTTTTTAGCAACACCATGCGCATCTCTTAACAGAAAAGGACTCATGTCGATCTGATACTTACCTCTATTCTTTTTTGTGATTTTAAATCCCCACAATACGGACTGAGCAAATGCTTCTTCGACAGCTTTTTTTTCTAGTTCATTATCACTGACTGCTCTGAATTCTAGATTATGTTCTACAAGTAATAATTTGTTTCCTGATTTGTAAAAAGAGACTACTCTATTGCCTCCTAGTTGTCCTCGGTCTAGACCTATATCATTTGATCCTATTCCCGCAGATAAACTATTGACATAAAGAAAAGTATCATTTATTTTTTCTTCAGGTACTTCTAGTAGAACCTGACCAGTGCTATCGATAAACTTAAAATCAAAGAAACCACTATAATCCTGAGCAAATGAGAATAGTGGAAGGAGTATAAATATGAGAAAGTAGATATTTTTCAAAATTACAAGTTGAAGAGTAAAATAATTAGATTTACTATTATGTCAATTTCTTTAATGTATGGAAAATAAGAAATCTAGAAGACTTTTTATATTTTTCTTTTTAACAATAAGAAACCTTAGTTTTATTCTATGATAGAAAAAGTTGCATTTGTATTTATTTGTATCATCTCCATGTTGTCATGTGGAAATTCTGAAATAAAAAATATTCGACTAGAAGTAGAAGCCCTGGAATCTGAGGAAGATAAGATAAGGTACTTAGAAGATATTATGGACAAAGATCAAGTCTATAGAAAAAGGTCTAAGAACCTGATACAGAAATATGGTCATGATTCTAGTGAGACTCAGGAAAATGATCAAGCAATGATGAAAATGGATAAGCTCAACCAGAAAAAGATAGAGGTTTATCTTGACACCTATGGTTATCCTTCTTATTCTAGATATGGCTCTGAAGCGAATACTGCTCCGTGGATGGTTTTTCATCATTCAGGAGACTACGGCGTAAGACTAAAGTACTTTCCATTATTTCACAAGGCATGGAAAGAAGATGCACTAGGAGGCGACGATTTTAGTTTTTATCTGAACAGAATGTATAGAATGAAAAAAGGAAATCTGGTAAAAATGCCTGGTCCTTTCAGAGATGAAGAATTGATAGATACTATTATGAAGAGTCTTAAGTTAGATCCAGGCGAGGCAGAATAACCTCTAACCAGATATATATGAACAATAAATTCTTAAAACTAGTTGTATTTATACTTCCCGAACTAGTAAAATGAAAGTAACGCTTAAATCGATTGTAATTTCGATCGGTAGCTGCCTGATTGTTCCTTCTTTTTGCAGAAGAATAGTAACTTTAACTACACTAATAATTTATTTGACATGTATAAATATATCCTTCTTATTGTCCTTATAGCTTGTAATGGTTCTGTAAATCCGCCCAAGAAAAAAGTGGTCAATGATGCGGAGAAAATGGAGATGAGTAATTTGCCGATAGAAACGCTTAAGCTTCCAGAAGGATTTTCTATAGATCTATACGCAGAAAATGTTGTGAACGCTAGGTCTATGAGTTTAGCTCCAGACGGTACCTTATATGTAGGTACTAGGGATGAGGGTTCTGTATATGCATTGCGCGATACAGATGGTGATATGAAAATAGATAAGCAGTATACTTTATATAAGGATGGCAATATGCCTAATGGTGTTGCCTACAAAGATGGAGATCTCTATATAGCCGAGGTAGATAGGATATTAAAAATAGAAGATGTGGCTAGCAAGCTTGATAATCCAGGAGAGCCTCTAGTTGTAAAAGATGACTATCCTAAAGAGAAACATCATGGGTGGAAATACATAGCTTTCGGGCCTGATGGGAAATTATATGTACCTGTGGGTGCGCCTTGTAATATATGTGATAGAGAGGAAGAGATCTATGCAAGTATTACTAGAATAGATCCCGATGGCAGCAATCTAGAAATAGTGCATAGAGGTATTCGTAACACAGTGGGATTCGATTGGCACCCAGAGACAGGAAATCTATGGTTCACAGATAATGGCAGAGATATGATGGGTGATGATATGCCTGCATGCGAACTGAATCATGCCACTGAGGATAAGGGTATGCACTTTGGTTATCCTTACTGTCACCAGGGCGATACACCTGACCCAGATTTTGGTGAGGGAAAATCTTGCTCAGATTATACCGCTCCAGCTCAGAAGATGGGACCACATTCTGCTCCACTGGGTATGGAGTTTTGTTCTAAATCTAATTTTCCAGAAGCCTACAAAAATCTTGCATTGGTTGCGGAGCATGGATCATGGAATAGAAGTAAAAAAATAGGATATCAAGTATCCATGGTAAATACTAAGGAAGGAACAGGAAGCGATTATAAACCTTTCATAGAAGGGTGGCTAGACAAAGCATCTGATGATGTATGGGGAAGACCAGTAGATATGGAGTGGATGCCAGATGGTTCTCTGCTGATCTCGGACGATTTCGCTGATGTTATATATAGGGTAGTGTATAAAGGATAAAGTTAATAATTCCTATCTACACCTGTATTCTAATTCGTTAGTATACTAGCTTACATTTGATTACGTAGAGATCATTCTACGGTGACCATGGATTAAAAATGTCGTCTTAATAGTACAATTGCAATGGCAATATAAGCTTAACATACTCAATAATAATAAATTTTTTAGCACCTTAGTTTTTGAGAATTTTTAAACACCCTTTTTGAGAATTGAAACACCCTTTTAATTTGAGAAAATTCACCCTTTATGATGCGCTTGTCTTGGAATACATCAATTCCATAATGGAGCATCAAGAATACGTTTTAAGCATTACCAGCGGATTGACATAAGTCTTCCGCTTTTTTTATGAAATATGGGGACACAGTAATTTATTGTTTAGGAGCTTGAATTCCACCATAACTCGCTCGCCTGATTTTGCTATTATTTTACATATTATATATCCTATTACCTTAATATTAGTGTTAATATAAGTTTATGGGTTAATTTAGTATGTGTTTATGCTAATAGGGTATCTGTATTAAAGGTAAGAAGGGACTAATTTTATAAGTGAAATAATTAGAAATTAATAAATATTATGTTAAGTGTACGAAAACCTGCTCTAGAAAAGGTACTTACGGAATTTGGAAGTTCATTTTCTGTAAAGCATTACAATGAACCCTCTCCTAATGTAAAGCCACCATTTTGGCATTTTCATCCTGAGATAGAGATGGTTTATGTAAAGGGTGGAAGTGGTAAACGCCATATAGGGAATCATCTATCTTACTACCAATCTGGAGATTTAGTATTGATCGGCTCTATGCTTCCGCATACAGGTTTTACAGATAGACTTACGGGCAACGAATCTGAAACAATTATTCAGTTTAATAATGATTGGTTTGGTGACGGATTTTTTGGATTAGAGGAAATGCAAGACATTAGTAAGTTGCTTTACCGAGCTAAGGCGGGAATTGCATTTCATGGTCAAGCCAAAGTAGATATAGGTGCTAGGATGGAGAAACTAGTAACACTAGATAATTTTGCTAAGGTGATAGAGTTACTTTGTATACTTCAGGATATGGCATGGACCGAGGAATACGAGATTCTGAATGCTGACGGTTATAGTTTCGAAGTAGAAAATACAGATAATGATAGGATCAATGTTATCTATGATTATGTTCAGACTCATTTCCAGCGAGTAATAACGTTAGACGAAATAGCAGAAATAGCTAGTATGACAGTTCCTTCTTTTTGCAGATATTTTAAAAGAATTTCTGGAAAGAAGTTTACTAGATTTGTCAATGAAATACGAATTGTTCACGCTTGTAAATTAGTTACTGAACAGCAACTTAGTATTACCAATATTTCTTATGAAAGTGGATTTAATAATATCTCTCACTTCAACAGAATATTTAAAGATGTAACTAAGAAAAGTCCATCAGAATATAGAAAACAATTTACAACGATCTTACACAAAGTATAGCTCTATGCTAGATAGAAATTATAGATAAAAAAAAGAAAGATTAGTCAGGAGGACTAATCTTTCTGCACATAATATCTTAGATACTATTTTTTATAAAGAGCTTAAAGCTGGAGCCCACTCTACAATTTCACTGAAGTTTTTCTGAACTTGTCCATTCTGAACACTTACTGTAAAAGAGTAGGAGCCACCGCTAAGAAGGGATAAATTAAATCTCTTAGCAAATGAACCATGATTCTTATCTGATGACTCATCATAGATGATGTTACCTTGACTATCATGTATTGAAATGCTAACATTCATTTCTGATAAGCACAACATATCCATATCTAGAAACTGTTCATGCTGTCTAAAAATTGGCTGAAAAATAGTTTGCTGATCCTCTGATGAGATATCTAACATCTCATAAGTTTTCTCGATCGTTTGGACTTTAGTTATTTTATTATAGATAACAAATAGATGGTAAGTCCCTTCTGGTAATTCATGTAGATCATACTTTCGTCTAATTGGTTTATCCATTGATAGGTTTTCTTCATATACGGAAATTCCTTTAGAATCGTCTAGTCTTACTATTATCTGATCAGTATTAATATCTGATAGCTTTAGAATGAAGGAATGATTACCTGCTACTTTGATTGAAAATTTTTCCGCCTTTGTTATTACAGTAGCGAAGCATAAAATAGCAGTTACTACAAGAAATTTAATTTGGATTTTCATAGTACAAATAGTTTAATTAATATAATTACAAATAGCTTACATAAAATGGTAAGCTTTATTTTCATAACAAAGATGTGGCGTCTAGCTATGGTATTCTACTACTATTTTACCTCTTTCCTCTTGTATATTAACAAGTGATAATTAGCTGTTAATTCTGTATCAAATAGGGTTAAAATATTGTTTATTATGTCAAAGATAGTTTACAAATTATAGAAAAATGTAATGTATTGTACTATGAAAATTAGGCTCTAGTGTAAATTATTTCAATATTATCGTAAGAATTGAAGATTTCGTATAAGATTTTTACCAGGAATAGTCAGGGTCAAGGCGACAAACGCAATCATAGCTTTAGCTATGGTGATTATCTTCAACGCGCAGATTGATTATTTCTTCCGAAATATGTGCGCGATTATTGAGTTACGGATGTTAGTATCTTGCGTCTCTATGACGAAGGAGTGGATATGCTGACATACTTATTATACCATTTCTATTTTTAGATGACGGAAAAGGATTTAGAATTGTTCAAAATGGATCGAGGCAAAAAACGTAGGCGAACCCATAGGTTCGGCGAGGCTTTTTAACGAAGGAACAAGAAGAACAAAATAAATAATTACTGTCATTCTAAACTAGAATTGGTATTATTAGTGATAGTCAATTTTTTCTATCAGGTTCTTAATTATCGGATCAAGCTTTGTTATGATTTCTATAACCGCTGTAGAATCTGATTTACCTCCAGTTAAAATCTCAACTATTTCTAGATTACCATTAGTAATTATTGTGGTTGGATACCCACTTTTATGCTTAAACTTTTCTTTAACGATTTCTTCACCGTTTAATAAATGTGTAAATTGAAATTCATTTCGCATCACAAATTCCTTCAGTGTATTTTCATCATCAATAGATAGAGAAAGAAAGTTAATACCTTCGTTTCTATAACGATCTGCAATTATATTTAATCCGGGTATTTTGGCTACGCATGGTTTACAAGCCTTAAACCAAAAGTTAATTATATTGATCTTTCCTAGTAAATCTTCTGTATCATATCCATTTCCACTCAAAGACTTTGTTTTGAAATTAGGCAGTTGAGCACCTTTTATACAGTTGATATCAAAGTTATTGTAAGCCGTTGCCTTTCTACCGTCTTCTAATTCAAATTCAGAGGTTGTAACATTTTCTAAGCATCTTTTCATTGCATCATCATAGGAATTACTTCGTTCAGAGCAACAAATCATTGAGAAAATTAATATCGCAAAAACATTGAATCTTACCATTTTTTTTCGTTTTAGATTATCACTAACATAAGATATATTGCTACTAAGCATATCAAATCAAATTAAAATATACGGATTGGCGCTGCGCTAGTAATCCGGTATTCTATATGATAGATTATAAAATATCTAGAAGTTTCCAGATACACCGATGGTGATACCTCTGTCCTGATACAGATCAGAAAAACTCCAAGAATAATCTAATCTAAGTAGAGGAATCCCTAGTAGAGATATTCGTTCTATGCCTAGAGAAATCTCACTATATTGATCCGCCTGATTTATAATACCTGCATAAGAAAAAACAAAGCTAGCGTTCGTATTCTTAAGTAAGGGCAGGCGATCCATGATCCTACCTTTGGGATGATACTCTAGGTGATATCGCATGAAGTCTTCATTAGTACTCATCGCATAGTACGGTAGTAGCTTAAAGCTTTCTAGATAATCATTCTTAGTCAGAAATAAAACCTGGTTTCCATTGAAGTGGAATCGGTCTATAAATGAAGAAGATTCATTTCTGAGAAATGTACCTGCTTCTATATTATAGGATAGGTATCCCCAAAGCCTTAACCGTACTCTCGTATCTTTTATTTTAAGACTTATTTTATCATAATCTACGTCACTTCCTAAAAGATTTAAACCTTTATTATAGAGTAGGCTGAAGGTAGGTGCGCCACTTCTTGATCGTACTCTTACTTCATCAAAAGTTAGATATTTCTGCCCTGGATTCCATACCAGTCCTAAGCTAAATATTGCTGCTGACTGGTCCGCAAAACTTTCATCATAGTTAGTAGGATCTTGGGGGTCATTAGATGGATAGCTAAACTCCTTTTTAGCCCAGCTTTGATTAGAGTTAAGGATTAAAGGCCTTCGTCTATTATAGGATAAACCACCGTCAATAAAAATACTGTTCACTAATTCTTGACTGTAATTCAGATCTATGAAATCTCTTTCATAGAGTTTCATATGATGCGTTTTATAAAGTAAGCTAGCGAATGTATTGATGATGGGGGAGATCGGGTTCTCAGCGTTGAACTGTTCTGTTTTTCTTCCGAGCGCTATATTCAGGGTAGCATTATTTATACTATTAAATTTCTTTCTAATCTTAGCAAGTGCTCTGACTTTCTTCTCTGCAAAACTGTAGGTGATAATTGGATTTACGGTAAAGAAGTTTGTGAAGTTTTTAGCGGATTTCTGATAGGCTAGATCAAAAGCTATCTTATATCCTTCCACGGGATTAAATACAAAGGTACTCAAGGGAGCATTATAATTATAGCTTACCCTATTATAAGACTTATCGTAGCTATATCCTACGAGCAAATTCATAAGTTTAAACTTATTATTGATACGATCGATAGAATCTCTATAAGTTTCAGTATTCCAGAGGATCTCTAGGCTGTCTTTTTTGACATAGTCCTTCAGTTCTATTTGCGTAAGCGGGATGGGCCTGACTTCGCTCCAGTAACTTGTATCTTTCTCGTTAGCTTCTTTAGATACACGAAAAATCTCGTTATTGAATACGTCTTTAGGAATCACGGGATCTATTTCATAATCAGAGAATACATAAGAAAAAGTACCATCAAATTTGAAGGCTAGAAAACCCATGGAGAAATCTAAGATCTGAGAGAATAACATCCAAGTATCAGGTTTTTCTATAGGCACATATACTTGTTTAATACTTATCGTATCGAAAAGATTATTTTTAGCTGCCTTGCCTTCAAAGCTTAGGTCTACACTGTGTATGTTCCAGATATCCTCGGTGATATATATTTTACCGAAAAATATAGGATCATTTTTTGACTTTGGGATAACCTCTATTTCATTGATCATTCTACCTGCATCGTCCATAGTTGTCCGGATTAGCTTGTACTTATAATAACTTAGTGCCTTATCAGCGATAGGTGTTATAAGATCCCTACTAAATCTAAGGTATTCTTCATAAAAATTAAAGTAGCTATCTGCAAATTGATTAAAGCTTACTCCATTTGCAGAGCCTGCAACCTTAGACGCATACATGACCTCTTTATATTTATTAGGAGATTTATAATATAATTCAGATTGAGATTCTGATAGATATATGATGCCCTGTCTCGTAGAATCTAAGATGCCTTCCATATCTCCTATGCTCTGTCCGAAAATTTTTTCTGGCACATCAGAAGTTCGGATAAGTCCTTTAATGTAGAGTCCGGCTTTGTAAGAGTTTACTTTGTCCTTATAATAGGGACGCTTTTTTATTGCCTTTCTTATGATTGCATAGGCAGGATCTTCAGCATCAGCGGCTATGACAACCTCACTGAGATTTACACCTTGCCCAGATAGAATTATATCTTTTTTGAGTGGTTGATTATCTATTATTATGTTTTCTTTAACGGTGCTAAATCCTACATACTGATAGATAATAGTATAGGATCCTGGCTTCAGAGCAAAGTCATAATAACCATCTATATTAGTGGTTGTACCGTTAGAAGTCCCTTCTATATAGATACTTGCATAAGGCAAAGTGTTACCTTCGTCGTCTGTTATCACACCAGATAATTGTCCTAATAATGGAGCAGTAAAAAGGACAAAACAAAGAAGAAAAAAAGATCTGTACAACATTGTATATTTTTGACAAGTATTATTTGCCGAAGTTAATTAATGTTATAACGAATTCATTTGTGGATAGTTTATTATATTATGCATCTAACATTATTTCATTAGTTTCTATTATGCGTATTCAGGGTGTTCCTCTTTATTAATAATAATAAGTGCAGCTATAACACCAGGGACCCAGCCACAGATGGTTAGTAAAAAAGTAATAATAAGAGATCCACACCCTTTATCCAAAACAGCAAGAGGTGGAAAAATAATAGCAAGTAGAACTCTAATAATAGACATAACAGTAGGTTTGATATGAGAACATATTTAGTAGTGTAAAAGTTAGATACACTAGACCAGTACACAGAAAAAATAGATAAATGAACTAATACCATTTCTATTTTTAGATGACGGAAAAGGATTTAGAATTGTTCAAAATGGATCAAGGCAAAAAACGTAGG